>Ga0310691_10002036_pt1 | contig 28444 bp, 20 predicted proteins | sample 176DNAGHGlowgp2_FD_203887 | JGI IMG/M metagenome (GOLD analysis project Ga0310691, IMG submission 203887) | Sheep rumen microbial communities from Palmerston North, Manawatu-Wanganui, New Zealand - 1766 DNA GHGlow gp2 (v2) (version 2) | ecosystem: Host-associated > Mammals > Digestive system >... | reverse complement strand
TCTCTTTTCCAATTTGGGCGACAGCAGCGACTCCACAAAGGTGGATGCATTCAAGGCTAAAAACATGGCCCTGACTGCGGACATCACTGAAGGCGCAGGCAACATCTCTACCTGCGAGGTGGACGGCGTCACCTACTACACTCCCAACGATATGGCTCAGTATCGCGCTTGGGAGGATGCCAAGATAGCCATGGCCGGCCACGGCCACGGTGCGGTGGTTCAGTTCTGGGTATGGCAGGATGAGGGCGACTTCGGTACACTCGGCTTCGCACATCGCTGGCATGTTGACAACACCTGGTTCGTCGCCGACGGCATCCAGCTGTATTATGCTAAAGACGACTACCCCAATATCGACATTACCACCCCGCCTGATTATGTGAGCACCAATATTACCAATACCGGTTGGGCAACGTTTGTGTCGGACAAAGCGCTCAACTTCCAAGGGTCTCCCGTTAAGGCTTACATTGTGACTGGCCACAACGACTATGACCTGGACATGACCCAGATGACTGGCACCGTGCCTGCCAACACGCCGCTACTGCTGAATGCTGCAAAAGCAGGAAAATACAACATTCCTATTGCTGCAGGCAGCACGACCAGTGTTGATGGCAACAAGCTGGTGGCAGGTGATGGATATGTATCGGCAGGTTCTGAAGAGGAAGAGAGGTACGTGCTGGTAGCTAAAGGCAATACGGCTGTGTTCAAGAGGATTGAGTCTACATCTGCTTTCGTACCTAAAGGCAAGGCTTACCTGGAGTTCATAGGGGAGACGGAGGCTCCTATCCTGTATATCGGTTCTGGCCAGGCTACCGGCATCGAGAGCATCGAGGCTGCCAAGGCTGCCAAGGGCGTGTACTATAACATGGCCGGCCAGCGCGTGGCTAAGCCCACAAAGGGCCTGTACATCGTGAACGGCAAGAAGGTCATTGTGAAATGAGTAATGAGAAACGAGGAATGAGAAATGTCATGGGGCGACATGCTTCATTAATTTCTCACTCTTCCAAGTAAAACACTAACATTTAAAGAACAAGACAATGAAAAAGACATATATCATTCCTGAATTAGAAGTAGTCTGCATACAGACACAGCTGATGCTGGCAGCATCGGTGCCTCAACTTAGCGGTGAGGATTACGAGGGCGAAGATATATTGGCTCCCGGAATGGAGGACCCCGAGAGCATGCTGGGCATGCCGAGCTTCATGTTCCAATAATTCCAACGGGTAATTCCGGGAATTAAAATTCCACAGCTGAGGTCGTGTCAAAAGTAATTGGCATGACCTCTTTTTGCTTTTTGCTCTTTGCACTCCCCGTGATTCCCGTTTGCTGTCCCCGTGATTCCCATGATTCCTTGAGGCCAAAGGGCAGAGCGCTGGAGGTTTGATTGCCGACAAAAGGGGTTTGATAGCTGTCATTTTCAGCATTCAAACCTCTTTTTGTATGCTTTCAGACCCGCCGCAATGGTTTCTTCAGTAATTTTGCGGCGAAAATTTGAACTAACATCATAACGACAAAAAACATGAAGAAAACAACATTGCTTCTCTGCCTGCTCGGTGCAGGCATGCTGTGGGCTCCGGCAGCCGCTGCTGCCCCTGCGGGCCACACGGAAAAAGCGGTGGCTGGTCCTGACGACCAGGAAATCACGGGAACCGTAGCAGATGCCGACGGTCCGCTGATTGGTGCCACGGTGAAAGTGGTGGGAGCCGCCAAGGGGTCGGTGACCGACATGGACGGCCGCTTTACATTAAGGTGTAAGCCCGGCGACCTGCTGGAGGTGAGCTACATCGGCTACAAGCCCCTACAGGTGAAGGCCCGCCAGGGCATGAAGGTGGTGATGAACGAAGACCAGACGCAGCTGAGCGAGGTGGTGGTCACCGCCTTAGGCATCAAGCGCGAGCGCAAGGCCCTGGGCTATGCCCTCTCCGAGGTCAACGGCGATGAGCTGACGAAGGCCAAGGAGACTAACGTCATCAACTCGCTCTCGGGCAAGGTGGCCGGTCTGGTGGTGCAGAACACCGCTGGCGGCACCTCTGGTTCGACGCGTGTGCTGCTGCGTGGTAACACTGAGATTTCGGGCAACAACCAGCCGCTGTACGTCATCGACGGCGTGCCCCTCGACAACACCAACTTCGGCAGTGCCGGCACTGCTGGCGGCTACGACCTGGGCGACGGCATATCGGCCATCAACCCTGACGACATCGAGAACATGACCGTGCTGAAAGGCCCTGCCGCCTCGGCACTCTATGGCAGCCGCGCGTCGCACGGCGTGATACTCATCACCACGAAGAAGGCCGACAAGGACAAAATCAGCGTCGAGTACAACGGCTCGCTGACCATCGACACCCAGCTGGCCAAGTGGAACAACATCCAGCAGGTCTACGGCATGGGCTACAGCGGCGCCTACTCGCCGACGGCCACCTCGGGCACCAACAGCAGCTGGGGTGCCAAGGCCGACAACTTCCTCGTGGAGTACTTCGACCACCAGAAGCGCCCGTTCCTGATGTATCCTAACAACACGTCCGACTTCTTCCGCACGGGTCTGACGACCCAGAACACGGCCATCCTGTCGGTCAACTCCGGCAAGACGGGTGTGCGCTTCTCGGTCACTGACATGCGCAACAAGGACATACTGCCCAACACACACATGAGCCGCGACAACTTCAACCTGCGTGTCAACACGGCGGCCGGTCCCGTCGACTTCGACTTCACGGCCAACTACACCCGTGAGGACGTCAAGAACCGTCCGGCCCTGGGCGACTCGCAGAGCAACGTCGGCAAGAACCTCATGACGCTGGCCGGCACCTACAACCAGGAGTGGCTGCGCAACTACCAGACGGCCGACGGCGACTATGCCAACTGGAACGGCAACGACCAGTATAACAAGAACCCCTACTGGGACCTCTACAAGAACGAGAACACCACGGCCAAGGACGTGCTGCGCTTCTCGGCCAAGGCCGTGTGGAACATCAGCGACCACCTGAAGCTGCAAGGCACCATCGGCACCGACATGACGTTTATGAACTTCGAGGAGTTCATCGCCATGACCACGCCGGGCAAGATGGCCGGCCAGCTGCAACAGCAGAAGTTCAACAACCGCACGCTGAACGCCGAGCTGCTGGCCCTGTACAACAACCAGTGGGGCGACTTCGACTTCAACGCCACGCTGGGCGGCAACATCTTCCGCGTCAACAACAAGACCGACATCTTTACCGGCATGGACCAGCAGATGCGCGACGTGGTGGCCATCATGAACTATGCCCAGCAGAGCATCCAGCAGAACCGCTACAAGAAGCAGATAAACTCGCTCTACGGGTCGGCCAGCGTGGGCTACAAGCACACCTACTACTTAGAGGCCACCCTGCGCGGCGACAAGTCGTCGACGCTGCCCACCAGCAACAACATCTACGTCTACCCCTCGGTGTCGGGCAGCATCGTCTTCTCGGAGTTCATCAAGAACAAGCGCATCATCAACTACGGTAAGCTGCGTGCCTCGTTTGCCCAGGTGGGTAGCGACACCGACCCCTACCAGCTGGCCCTCAACTACACCACGGGCAAGTACAGCTACGGCGGCTTCGTCATCGGCATGCTCAACAACAACACGCAGCCCAACAAGGACCTGAAGCCCACACGCACCAACTCCTTCGAGCTGGGTCTGGAGATGAAGTTCTTCCACAACCGACTGGGCCTCGACCTGACCTACTACAACCAGCGCTCGGAGGACCAGATTATCGGACTGGCCTCGTCGTCGACCTCTGGCTACAACTACCGCCTGGTCAACGCCGGCGAGATACAGAACAAGGGTATCGAGATAGCCCTCAACGGCCGCGCCCTGCAACTGAAGGACTTCGCCTGGGATGCCGGCATCAACTTCTCGAAGAACACCAACAAGGTCAACTCGCTGGTTGACGGCATGGACTACTTCGAGCTTGAGAAGGCCACCTGGTGCGGCGTCAGCGTGGGTGCCGAGGTGGGCAAGAACTACGGCAGCATCATCGGCCGCGACTTCAAGCGCAACGAGCAGGGCCAGGTGCTCATCAACCCCGCCAACGGTCTGCCTATCGTCGACGAAAAGACGCACACCCTGGGCAATGCCTCGTGGGACTGGACGGGTGGCTTCTACTCTACGTTCACCTACAAGAACTTCCGCCTGTCGGCCGGCTTCGACGTCAAGGTGGGTGCCGACCTCTTCTCTATGTCCATGCGCTCGGCCTATGCCACGGGTAAGGCTGAGGAGACGCTGGCAGGCCGCGAGGAGTGGTATCGCTCTGAGGAGGCCCGCAAGGCTGCCAACATGTCGCTCGACGAGTGGCGGGCTGCCGGCCGCTGCGAGGGATACATCGCACCGGGTGTCATCGACAATGGCGACGGCACCTACCGTCAGAACGACATACCCGTCAACCCGGAGTCCTACTGGAAGACGGCCACCGAGAACGCACCCTCGATGTTCATCTACGACAACTCGTACGTGAAGTGCCGCGAGATAACCTTCGGCTACACCTTCCCCGAGAAGTGGCTGGGCTCGTTTGTCAAGAGCCTCAGCGTGTCGTTCGTGGCCCGCAATCCCTTCATCATCTGGAAGAACATTCCCAACATCGACCCGGACTCGGGCTACAACACCTCCGGCCTCGGACTGGAATACGGCTCGCTGCCCTCGCGCCGCAGCTATGGTTTCAACGTCAACGTGAAGTTCTAGGAAGTGAATAATGAATAGTGAATAGTATAAAGCAAAAAGAATCATGACTATCAAGCATATCAAACACCTAATCGTCGCTGCCATGGCCTGCTGCACCCTGACAGCCTCGCTCACCGCCTGCAGCGACAGCTACATGGCGGAGGTGAACACCGACGACACCAAGGCATCGTCCATAGACCCCAGCGCCCAGCTGACCACTGCCCTGCTGCAGACCTATGGCGACTTCGGCCTCATGGACACCTACCGCAGCTACATCACCGGTTTCACACAGCATTTTGCCGGCGGATGGAACGTGACCAACTATGCCGGCAGCGTGCATGCCAACGACGACCAGATGCGACTCGTCTGGGACCAGTACTACGCCGTGGCCATCAAGAACCTCGTGGACGCCATTGCCAACTCGGCCGACAAGCCAAGCGTCAACGCCGCCCTGCGCATACACCGCGTCTACCTCATGTCGGTGCTCACCGACATCTATGGCGACCTGCCGTGCATGGACGCCGGACTGGGCTACATCAGCGGCGTCAGCAACCCGAAGTACGACACCCAGGAGGACATCTACAACTTCTTCTTCCAGGAGCTGGCAGCCTGTGCCGACCAGCTGGCCACCGCCACCGACCACATCGGCGGCGACGTGACGAGCCTCGGCGGCGACGCTGCTGCCTGGCGCAAGTATGCCAACACGCTGCGCCTGCGCTATGCCATGCGCATCAGCGATGTCAACGCCGCAAAGGCTAAGGAGGAGTTTGAGAAGGCTCTCAACGCCGACGGCGGCTACATCAGCACGCCGGCCGACGATGCCTACATTATCTACACCGACGGCCCGTTCACGCTCTACGACGGCTCGCGCGACCTCGACTTCCGCGTCAATGCCCTCGGCGAGATTCTCTACGGTCAGGACCCCACGTCGCCGACCTTCGTCTGCTCGACGTTCTTCAACATCATGAACGACAATGCCGACCCGCGCCTCTACCGCATCTGCCGCCACTACCTGAACACCAAGCGTGCCGAGACCAAGCCCGACCGCGAATGGAACGTCGACGTGACCGACGAGGTGCTGGCCTACCTGCAGCGCATCGGCGACACCGAGCACCCCAACAACCCCGGTGCGGCATGGTATAACGACTGGGTGAACGCACCGGCCAACGCCGAGATTCCCACCCTCGAGAAGCTCGTCAGCCTCTATCCGGAGGCCGGTTTCGACGGCAGCAACTTCCCCGCACGCATGATGCGCCCGTTCCTGTCCATCGACTTCGAGATGCCCGACCGTCCGGGCACGCTCATCAACAGTGCCGAGGTGGAGTTTCTGCTGGCCGAGGCCAAGCTGAAGGGCTGGAACGTCAGCGGCGACGTGGAAAGCCACTTCCGCGCCGGCGTGAAGGCTTCGATGAAGTGGCTCAACGACCACTACCTGCAGGCTGCCGACAAGATTGCCGACGACGAGACGGAGACCTACATCAACGCCCTCATTGCCAACGGTGCGCTGACCGCCAACGCCAAGGAGGCCATCAACACGCAGGCATGGATTCTGCACATGATGAACCCCTCGGAGGCCTGGGCTAACCTGCGCCGCTCGGACTACCCCACGCTGCTCGACCGCACCAAGCTGCCTACCTTCGGCGACTTCACCTACGACGACGAGAACCTGCAGACCCCGACGCGCCTGCGCTACCCCATCCTGGAGAACCAGTACAACAGCACCAACTACCAGGAGGCGCTGGGCCGCATGGGTGGCAAGGACGACTGGCACCACCGCCTGTGGTGGGACACTGCCGACATCCACGTGAAGTAAATACGGCGGGCCTACAGTCTAAATAAGCAATAATAAACAAGTAATAAAACGGAAGACCATTATGACTACCAAGAACATACTGAACACCCTGGCCGCATGGCTGCTGTGCGGCTGCCTGCTGGCAGTGGCACCGGGCTGCTCGTCGAGCGACGACCCCCACTTCACGGCCAACGAGAACGACACACCCCGCATCCTGAACACCGACATCCCGGAGGGCACCGGCGGACAGCCGGGGGTCATCGCCACCATTGAGCGTACACAGAACTTCACCTACGAGGTCATCGTCACTCCTGCCGACTACACCGCCGTCACCTGGTTTATCGACGACGAGCTGGTGGCCGAGGGCAAGACCATCGACATTCCCGTGCTGGCTGGCACCCACACCTTAGAGATAGTGGCCACGACGACCATGGGCCAGCAGACGTCGCGCACCTGCCAGCTGGTGGTGCGCCCTGCTGCCGGCGACCCCGTGCCGGGCAACGACATCCATGAGCGACTGGTAAAGCCGGGCACCACGGCCACGCTGCACGGCGACAACATCGACAAGGTGGCTAAGGTCATCATAGGCGGTCAGCAGGCCACCGCCACCTATCGCCAGGCCGACGACTGCGTGGAGTACACCGTGCCCAACCTGCCCGACGGCACCTACAGCCTGACGGTGGCCGACGCCACGGGATTCGTCTATGGCGCCGGCGAGATAGAACTGAGCCAGGCTCCGGAATATCCCGTACCCCTGGAGACGGTGCTCCTTGAGGGCTCGTTCGTCATCGACTGGGATGCCGCCATCTGCAACGTGCCTGCCGAGGCATGGGCCGACGTGCCCGTGGGCAGCACCATCAAGATATACTACGAGGTGCCTGACGCCGAGTACCACAACATGCGCATCGTCACCACCTGGTGGACCGATGTGCCCGGCGGCGCTCAGATAGACGTCACGGCCGACACCCCGAACCCCTTCACGTTAACCTTTACCGACGAGTTCAAGGCACTCGTCACCGAGCAGGGCGGCATGTCGTGCGTAGGCTTCGGCTATACCGTCACCCGCATCACCTATGAATAAGAAACCCTATTAGTTAGTAGTATCGTGGACGACGGACTCATCCCATTGCCGTCATCCCGTTCTTGGCTGTCTGCGTGATGCAGGCAGCCAAGAATCGTTATTGTGGAACACTGTGGTACACAATTCAGTTGTGTACAACCACCGCGCTGCGCCCGCTGACCGTCAGCTCCGGACCACGGAGCTCGGCCACGCCCTGCTCGTCGATGACTCCGTCGCGCACGACGGCCGTCCACGTGCCGTCGGGTATGCGGATGGTCTGCGCCTGCGGCGAGGCGTTGAGCACCACGATGATGCTTTCCCACTGGTCGCCGCCGGCATGGCCACTGAGCCGGAAGGCCACGACCTGACGGGGCGCATCGAGGAATGTCAGGTGGCGGCGCACCAGGTCGGCACTGCCTAAGCGGAAGGCGGGATGGTGGCGGCGCAGGGCAATAAGGCGGCTGTAGTAGTCGAACACCTGCGGATAGCGCTCCATGTTCTGCCACGGCAGCTGGTTGATGCTGTCGGGCGACTCGAAGCTGTTGTGTACGCCCTTCTTGTCGCGCATCATCTCCTCGCCACTGAGCAGGAACGGCACGCCCTGCGACAGCAGCACCGCCGTCTGTGCCAGCATGTCCAACTGTGAAATCGTCCTGTCGTCCATTCGTCCATTGCCTTTGCCTTTGCCACCGACCGTTGCCCGCAGGCGGTCGACCAGGCACATGTCGTCGTGGCAGCTGACGTAGCTGACCATCTGGGTGGGCTCGGCGGCCCACGGCTCCTGGCTGTAGTTGACCTTCGTCATGTCCACCTGCGGATGGCTGATGCAGCCGACGATGCCATACTTCAGGCTCTCCTCGCAGTCGGCCACGCCCGTGAGGAATCCGCCCTTCGTGTCGTCGCTGAAGGGTCCGCGCAGAGCGTCGCGCAGCTCATCGCTGAAGGCGGCAATGCGGGGCATGCGGCTGATGTTGGCCTTCGTGCCAAGCTGGTCGTTGGGCAGCGCACAGGGTCCGGCGCTCCACCCCTCGCCATAGATGAAGATGGTGGGGTCTATCTCGTCGACGGCCCGGCGGATGGTGTTCATCGTCTCTATGTCGTGGCAGCCCATGAGGTCGAAGCGCAGCCCGTCGATGTGGTACTCCTGAATCCAGTACCTGACGCTCTCTACCATAAAGCGCCGCATCATCGGCTGCTCGGAGGCCGTCTCGTTGCCACAGCCGGAGCCGTTGGAGTATTGCACAGGCTTACCTGTTTTACCATGGTCATTGCCTGTCGCGTCAAAGCTATCCAGCCCCCCTCCTTGGGAGGGGTTGGCGGAGGTTGGGGTGGTCCTGTAGTAGTAGTCCGCATACGTCCTTTGGAAGTTCGAGTGCTCGATGTCGTACGTGTGGTTGTACACCACGTCGAGCACCACGCGGATGCCGGCACGGTGGAGGGCCTGCACCATGCGCTTGAACTCGCGGATGCGCACCTCCGGACGGTAGGGGTCGGTGGCGTAGCTGCCCTCGGGGACGTTGTAGTTCACGGGGTCGTAGCCCCAGTTATACTGCGGCGTGTAGTCGGGCGACGAGGGGTCGAGGCGTGTCTCGTCGATGCTGCCAAAGTCGTACGACGGCAGGATGTGGACGGCCGTCACGCCGAGGCGCGTCAGGTGGTCGATGGCCCACGGCTCGGTCAGCGCCAGAAACTTGCCGGGATAGCGGGCACCGGGTCGCGCCACCGAGAAGTCGCGGTGGTGGAGCTCGTAGATGACCTGGTCGGCAGCCGACGCGAGCGGAGGCCGCCGGTCGCGCTCCCAGCCTTCGGGGTCGGTGGTGCGCAGGTCGATGATGGCCCCACGCCGCCCGTTCACTCCCACGGCCTTGGCAAACACGCCGGGACACTCGCCACGCCCGGTGTCGAAGGTGTAGAAGCGGCCGCGATGGTCGCCCTTGACGGTGGCCTGCCACAGACCGTCACGATACTTCATACGCACGGTCTTCAGGGCCTTGCCGCCCTGGCCGTCCTGATACAGCCGCACCTTGACCGACGGTGCCGTCGGCGGGGCAAAGAGTTGGAAACGGGTCTCACGGGGACTATAGCTCACCTCCTGAAAATCAAAGTCTTGGGCGTGGGCAGCCGTCAGTGCTGTCATCATCGTCAGTGCTATTAGTGTTGTTCTCATAGTCGGGTAATTGTTCGGTCGTCTTTCGAGCCGTAAAGGTACGAAAAAGCAGGGACAACACCAAGAGAAAGGTACGAATATTTTACCGCCAGGCATTTTTGCCCGCAAAAATTTGGCGCTTTGCTTTCTTTTGCCTACCTTTGCAAAGATTTGCCCCCGTTAATGCGGAGACGAACAACACTGAGGAAATTAACCCATTAAACAACTACTGCTATGCCGCACAAAACAAATCTGCCACGCTCCGGTCCCCAAGCCGAGGGACCTCCCGACATCCAATGGCTGCTCGACCAAATGGTTGACTTCTACCTCAAACACGGAGGTCCGACCGAGGCCCGCAATCAACTCAACAAGATAGCCGCCGCACTGTCGTTCATGGGCGGATGGTTCGAGGCTTACTGCCATGCCATGGACAGCATAGAACATCTGTGTGCTACGCCGATGCCGACGACACCACCGACCGACAAGCCCCTGCTGCCCGACAAGCTGTGTACGCCGCATGCCATGCGGATATGGCAACGGCTGCAAGAAGCCAACCTGATAGACAGCGACTACTACCCGCTGACATCGCGCACACAGTCGGCCGTCATTGCCTACGAGATGGGCCGCCGACTGGGCATCGCCGACAAGTGGAAGACCTTTGAGGCTCTCTGGAACCGCAAGAACATGCGCATCGACTACAACAAAGCCATGGCCCAGACGCAGACCACCGACTTCCTCGACATACTGAAACCGCTCCTTGACACCTGACACCGCTGCTCCTTCAGCATACTAATGACGCTCCTTGACACCGCTACTCCTTCAGCATACTAATGACGCTCCTTGAGTGCTAACCCTTCTGGTTAGCCCGTAGTACCTAAGACAGGTACTACGAAACGCCGAGAGCAGAAGCCAAAGCCAAAGGCAGGAGCCAACGCCGAGAGCAGAAGCCCAACGCCGAGAGCAGAAGCCCAACGCCCAATGTAGCACCTACGCGTAGTTGTTTCGTAGGTACCCACCCCCGCCACTATTTCGTACCTTTGCCGCAAAAATCAGCAAAGCGTATGAACAACCCCACCAACACCCCCGCCCCCACAGTGCCGGGCGATTCAGTCGCCCGGAAAAAGCCCCACCAGCCCCACTGGCGCGAGAAATTCGCCACCGTGGCCGACATCGAAGCCTACCTGGCCGACCACATCCTGCTGCGCCGCAACGCCATCAGCCAGCTCATCGAGTGCCGCTGGCCCGGCGAATACCCCGGCGACACCAACCCCTGGGAACCGCTCACCAGCACCACCGAGAACACCCTCTGGAAAGACATGTCGCGACAGAAACCCGTACGCGCACAGGACCTGCAGCGCGTCATCAACTCCGACTACGTGGCCACCTACCACCCCTACCTCCACTACCTCCAACAGCTGCCCCGCTGGGACGACCGCCAGGACCACCTGCGCGCCCTCTCAATGACCGTACAGGTCAAGGGCACCGTCGACGACCAGCTGTTCTTCGCACACTGCCTCAAGAAGTGGCTCGTCGGCATGGTGGCCACATGGGTCAACCCGCAGGTGGTCAACAACGTCATCCTCGTGCTCATCGGACAGCAGGGCGCCTACAAGACCACCTGGTTCAGCCGACTGCTGCCCCCGGAGCTGCGCCAGTATTTCTACACCAAGACCAACGCCACGCGCATGGACAAGGACGACCGCCTGAAGCTGGCACAGTACGGCCTCATCTGCTGCGAGGAGCTCGACACCATGACACCCCGCGAGCTCAACCAGCTGAAGGCCGCCGTCACCATGCTCACCGTCGACGAGCGACTGCCCTACGAGCGCTACCCACGCCACCTGCCACACATCGCCTCCTTCTGCGGCACGGGCAACAACACCCAGTTTCTGACCGACCAGACCGGCAACCGCCGATGGCTGCCCTTCGAGGTGGACACCATCCTGCCACCCGACGAGTTTCCCGTCGACTACACAGGCGTCTACGCACAGGCATGGGCTCTCTACCGCCAGGGCTTCCAGTACTGGTTCAACCAGGCCGAGATGGAACAGCTCAACATCCACAACCAGCAGTTCGAGGCCCCCAAACTCGAACACGAGCTCGTAGACACCTACTTCCGCAAACCCCTCGACCACGAGCTGGGCGAGTTCATGCCCGTCAGCCGCGCCCTGCAGATAGTCGGCGGCAGCCTGTCGCAGAAGCTCTCGCCTGCCAGCATGGGCAAAGCCTTTACAGACCTGGGCTTCGCCTTCAAGCGCACGAATACCAGCCGTGGCTATATCGTCGTGCAGCGCACACCCACCGAAATCAAGGCTCGCCAGCATGCCGCAACGGTGACGGGTGACGGGTGACGGCACGTTTTTGGCAAACTCCTCGCGTACCGCGCGCACGGTACGCGTAAAGTTTTCTATTTTCTCCCGTCACCCGTCACCCCGTCACCCCGTATATTCTTAACACCTAACGATAAGTAACAATGAAAGCAATGAGCAAACAACAACTGGCCGACGCCGCCGGCGTCAGCACCAAGACCCTCAACCGCTGGTGTCAGCCCTACCGCGACGAGCTGGCACGCATGGGCATGCTGCCCCAGATGCGCGTCCTCCCGCCCCACATCGTCAAGTTCCTCACCGACAAGTTCTGCATCGACATCGAATGACCCGCCGCCACTGTGCCCGCCGATTCAGTCGGCGGGCCCGTTCCTCCGCCGCCACTGTGCCCGCCGATTCAGTCGGCGGGCCCGTTCAGTCGGGCCTGCCCGCGCCCCCGCTCCGGCCCGGCCTCAGCGGCGCTGACCCCCCGCCTCACCGCCGCTTACCCCGGCCCTCCGCACCCCTTACCCTGGCCCGCTTTCCGAAAAAAAACCTGCAAAAAAATGCTAAAGATTTTGGCCTCCTCACAAAAATTACCGTCCTTTGCGCTACATAACGCCTAAAACAGCACCCCCTCATCTATGGACCACAGCATCCGCAAGCCCACCAACCACAACATGAAGCGCCGCAGCAACGCCCACGACTACCGCCGCAGCGGCTACTACCACATCACCATCAGCACGGCGACCATACAGCGACAGCCACTGGGCACCATCGCCGGACACGCCGACATGCCCGACGGCCACCCCGACGCGCCCCACGTGGTGCTCTCGCCCATCGGGCAGATGGTGGCCCATGAGCTCACCCACAGCATCCACCACCACTACCCCATGCTCGACGTCCAGGACTACGTCATCATGCCCGAACACCTCCATTTCATCCTGTGTGTACGCAGCGACATCGTCTCCGCTAACGGCAAGCCCCGCCACCTCGGCAACGTCATCGCCGGCTTCAAGCACGGCTGCAACAAGCGCTTCTGGGCCATGACCGGCCTTATAACAGCCGAAACGCCCGCAGGCCCCGCCTCGCCCGTCGGCCCCGCCGCTACCCCCGTGCAAAGCACCCTGGCGACTGAATCGCCAGGCACTGTGCTTGGCGATTCAGTCGCCAAGCCCCCCGCCGCACCCGCCGGCCAAAACACCCGCGCGGCTCACCCCGCGCCCGCCGCACCGCTGCCGCCGCTCTTCGATGCCGGCTATTGCGACGTGATGCCCATCGACGAGGCGCAGCTTGCCACACAACGCGCCTACATCCGCGCCAACCCCCGCAGCCGCCTGATGCGCACGACCAACCGCGCATGGCTACAGCCCCGCCGCCGCACCGTAGACACGGCGGTGACCATCAACGGCCTGCGCCGCTACCTGGCGACTGAATCGCCAGGCACTGTGCTTGGCGATTCAGTCGCCAAGCCCTTCGCCGCCTTCGCCGCCCCCGCAACCCCCGCCGCACAAAACACCCCCACATATACCCCCGCCTTCGCCGCCCTTGCCCAGCGCCTGCTGCTCGCCGACGGCCACATCTGGTGCGACAGCTACGGCAATGCGGCACTGCTCGACGGCCGACGGCTGCTGCCCGTGGTCTGCCACCGCCGCGATGCCGCCCGACAGGCCGAACAGAAGGCACGCTGCCTGGCCGAGGCTGCCGCCGGTGCCGTGCTCGTGTCGGCACGCATCGCCCGTGGCGAACAGGACATCATGGATGCGGCACGCCGTGCCGGCTATGCCACCGTGCTGCTCGACGACAACGGCTTTCCTGACATCTACCACCCGTCGGCCGAGCGCCTCGACGACTGTGCCGCCGACCGCCTGCTGCTGCTCACCCCCTGGACTTACCAGCCCCGCAGCCATAGCGACGCCATCACCGTGGCCTGGTGCAAGACGATGAACTGCATAGCCCAGGCCGTCTGCCGCCTGAAGGACGACTGGTGGCGCTAACGCCGCTGCCCCGCCGCCGCGAAGCGCTGCGGGGCAAAGCGCCGCCGCCGCGAAGCGCCCTGGCGACTGAATCGCCAGGCACAGTGCTTGGCGATTCTGTCGCCAAGACCGCCGCCACCCGCCAATAGCCCCGCCGCACCACCCCCCCACCCCAACCCCCAACACCCAACACCCTCCCTTATCAGCACGTATTGCGCCCGAACGGGCCCGCTGCGGACATGATGCTGGAAAAAGGCCGTAACTTTGCACCGTCCGGACAAGACAACAAAGTTATTAACCCTTTAAAAAACAAAAGCATTATGGCACAGAATTCACAACTGCTGAAGCTCCAGATGCGTCCCGTCACGGACGCCAAGAACGCCAACTACGGCAAGTACTTTGCCGAGGTAGGCAACAACGAGACGCTGTCACAGCGCGGTTTCATCGACCACCTCATCCACCACGGGCTGTCATACCCGCGCTCCATCATCGAGGGTGTGGTCGCCCAGATGACGCAGTGCCTGCCCGAACTCATCGCCCACGGCGTGGCCGTGAAGTTCGAAGGACTGGGCACCTTCAAGCCCACCATCGAGAATGTCAAGGGCGGCATCGCCTACGCTGACCTGAAGGACGGCGGCGTGGACCCGAAGAACTTAGTGGCCGGCGTACACATCCGCTTTACGCCCGAGAACGCTAAGCTCGACAAGCTCACCTCGCGCGCCTTCAAGGACAAGTGCTCGCTGACCGTCGACCAGATTATCGTAGCCCAGCGCCAGGGCGAGGGCCAGCAGGCCGTCCGCATGGATGCCAAGTACGACTACGAGCAGTGGAAGAAGCTGCCCGCCGACCGCGACCACGGCATCGTCGTCATTCCCACGGAGTGAGCCCATGGGCCTCACCGCCGACTCTCAAAGCGGGGGCGCACGCAGCACGAAGCGTGCGCCCCCCTGATGTATGTAGGGGGGAAGCCAAAAAAATTGACACAAGTGCTTGGCCGTCTCACTATTTATGCCTACCTTTGCAGCCATGATGTGTGTATAGCATTGCTAACGCTATATGGATTAACCCTGCTAATCATCTATAAAGTATATATGCGTATGAGACAAAGAGTTTTACTTACCTTGACGCTCCTCGCCACGCTGCTGACAGGAGCGAAAGCCAACGAACTGACCGTCTATGACGGTACAGAGACCAGTCAGTATGCACCCATCTGGGGCAGTCACATGTACTGGCAGCAGAAGTGTGAATTCCTCATGCCTGCCACCGACCTGACAGCTATGACGGACAACAACATCACGGGCATGACATTCTACCTGGAAACCCCGGCCACTGAAGACTGGAGCGGCCTCACCGTCAGGGTTTATCTGCGCGAAGTGGAAAACACCACCCTTAACGCCAATAACGGATTCATGGGCATTGAAGGCAGCCAGATGGTCTACGAAGGCGGACTGGACGCCCGTGGCAGCACCATGGCCATAACGTTTGACAATGCCTACGCCTACAGCGGCGGCAACCTGCTAATATGCATCTACAAACCAGACTTAGGCGGTATTAACAACGACAGCGAAGTGGAGTTCCTGGGCATTGAGCACCATGTGGGCTGTCTGCAGAACGGCGAATATAACGAATTTGACAACCTGCTGCCCGTCGGTCGCGTATTCCTGCCGAAGACGACCTTCGACTATAGTTCCTCATCGTGCCAGCGGCCTACGGAGATGACTGTCAGCACGACACCCGGCACGGCGACGGTCAGCTGGGAGTCGGATGCCGACACCTGGGACATTGAGGTGAACGGCGTGGTGACATCTGGCATCACCACCAAGAGCTACGACTTTTCACTCAACGCGCTGGAGAGCTACACCGTCAGGGTGCGCACCAACTGCGGTGGCGGCAGCACCAGCGCCTGGACGGCGGCCAAGAGCTTCACGGCCCCTCTGTGCGAGAGCGACAACCAAGTCAGCATCAGCTATACGCTGACCGACTCATACGGCGACGGTTGGAATGGAGCTTCCATTATCATAAAGCATGCCGCCACAGGAAATAATGTGGCCACGCTGACCGTGCCGACATCACAGAAGGCTGTCTCTGGCACCGTGCCCCTGTGCTGTGGCGAAGTCTATGATTTCGTGTGGGTGAAAGGCTCCTATGACAAGGAATGTAGCTTCATCTTTAACGATATGAATGGCAATAAAATCGAAGCTGTCTCTGATGCCTCTATATTGACAGAGAACCAAAAGTTTGCCTACTACTCATTCGACTGCAACGCCATCGTCAAAGACATTACCACAGAGCCCAGCCACCACTCAGCCACTATCAGCTGGACGGGCGGAGCCGACAGCTATAAGGTAAGATACTGGAAGGCTGGCACGAATGGCATCACCGACAGTTTCGAGAACGGTCTGGACCAATGGACCATCTACACCAATAACCAAAAGCCAAGCGACAGAGCTGCCGGATGGTTTCAGCTTAATCCCAAGGCTGAAGTGTACGACTGGATGAGTGCCCACACAGGAAGCTATGTAGCATCGTCGTGCAGCTGGTACAATGTAGGCAGCACATCCCTAAATGCCGACAACTGGCTCATCACACCGAGTGTGAACCTTGGCGGCACAGTAAGCTTCTGGGTCTATGCTGAAGAAAACGACGAATACGAGGTACTACTGTCGACAACGGGTAACAAAACCTCAGACTTCACCACCGTGCTCCGCGCAATGGCACCTGTAACAGATAAGCAAATGTGGTTTAAAGAAACCTTTGACCTGACAGCCTATGCAGGACAGAAGGGATACATCGCCATTCACCACAAGGACTATCAAGAGTACTATCTGTATATTGACGACTTCAGCCTACCCAACCCCCTTGAGAATGAGATAGTCACCACCGGCACCTCCGTAGAGCTGACCGGACTGGAGCCCAACACCACCTACGAGGTGCAGATTATCAGCATCATCGATGAGGTGGAGAAAAACATCACCAACGTTGACCCGTTCACCACCAAGACAGTGTCGGAGCTGCCCAACGACGGCAACAATGAGAGCACACTGACCTCACTGCTCGACCAGACGCTCGACGTGGAGCTCACCGGCCGCACGCTCTACAACAACACGCGCTGGAACACCATCTGCCTGCCCTTCGACGTCGACCTGACCGCCGACGGCCCGCTGAAGGGTGCCACCGCCAAGACGCTGAGCAGCGTCACCACAGACGGCGCTACCGTCACCATCAGCTTCGCCGATGCCGGCACTACCCTGAAGGCCGGCGACCCCTACTTCGTCGTCACCGACAACGGCACCGACCTGACCAACCCGATATTCGAGAACGCCACCATCGAATACCAGACACCATCCACCGTCAGCGTCACGGGTGCCAATCTGGTGGGCACCTTCTCGCCCTACACCCTGACGGCTGGCTCTAAGAACATGCTCTACCTGCAGAACAACCTGCTCTACTGGCCTGAGACGGGTGATGCCACCATCAATGCCTTCCGCGCCTATATCCAGCTCGACGAGGCCGTGGCTGCTCCCATGCAAAACGTCATCCTCGACATGGGCGACGGCATACAGACGAGCCTGCGCCAAATAGACAATGGACAATGGATAATGGACAACGAGGGCGGCAACTGGTACACCCTCGACGGCCGCCAGCTGCACGGCAAGCCGATGCAGAAGGGCGTCTACGTGAAGGACGGCAAGAAAGTAGTGATTAAGTAAACCTATGGAGGAACCGAACGATGAAAAAGACATATATCATGCCAGAGACTGAGGTCGTTATGTTGAACACCACCAAAGCACTGCTCATCGCCAGCCCCGGATTCGGCGGAGGCGGTAGCGGCGGCGCTGGCGATGCACCCGAACTGCCGGGTGCCGACCTGCCCGACCTTCCCACCGGCGACAAGGACGAAATCATGAACATGCTGTTCAACTAAGCCGGCAACATTTCCACGGACTGAGCCGTCAGGGCTGCCCGTGAGCATCCTTCCACAAAGGGCGCACCCCCACCATCGAGGGTGCGCCCTTTGCCGTGTAAGTGTGGCGCGATTGGGCGGAGAATGGAAAAAAACGGGGAATTGTTTTGTGTTTTCCCAACTAATTCGTATCTTTGCGCTCAAAACATAGATATAATTACACCTAAACGAGAAGATTATGAGAAGAGACGATTCAGGCAGAGGGAGCAATCCCTATGCTCGTACCGGGAGAGGATTTTCCGGTAGCGCCAACGAGACCTACGTCCCCGGCATGCACGAGAATGCACCCGGCGCAGCCCCCAACCAGTTTGGCAAACAGGAAGACAACACGCCCGTCATTGGCTTCCTCTACTCCATTTCGCGCAAGGGCATCGGCGAATACTGGCCCCTGCACCTTGGCACCAACACCATCGGCCGCTCGGCCGACTGCGACATCCAGCTGCGCGAGCGCTCGGTGTCCGACCACCATGCCACGCTGAGCATCAAGCAGATGAAGACCACGCACAAGCTCATAGCCAGCATCCGCGACGTGGGCTCGAAGAACGGCATGTACCTCAACGACGAGGAGCTGGACTACGAGAACTACACGTGCAAGACGAACGACATCATCACCGTGGGCACGTGCTACAAGCTGCTGTTGCTGCTCATCGACGCCGAGGACTACGGACTGTCGGTGGCCGAGGACTTCGCCTCTACGGACGAGGAGGAGGCCTTCGTGCCCGGCGGTCGCCAGGGATTCGTCAATGGCGACGACACGCAGAGCCGCTACACCTCGTACGACAACGATAACCGAAATGTGGACACCGGAACCGTGGACCTGAACGGCGGACAGCCGAACAAGCCCGGCGGCACCCAATACATGTAATCAGCCATGTCTTTGATATACATTCAGGGAGAAGAAGAAAAACGGCGACACATCCACTATGAAGTAGACCCAGACCTGCCGGCGCTGGGCGAGGGTGGCATGGGCCATGTGTTGCGCGGCACCAGAGTAGACGAGCAGAGCGGCGTGCGCCAGGAGGTGGCCATCAAGTTCCTCTTCGAGGACCTGCCGGCACATGCCGTGGAGCGTGCCCGCCGCGAGGCCGCCATCCAGATACACAACGAGAACCTGGTGGAGATGTTCGGCTTCATAGCCATCAGCGACAGCAACAACGTCAAGCGCTACCACGTGGTGAGCGAGCTGCTGCAGGGCGTCATGCTCTTTGACCTGCTCAACGGCAAGACGACCGACAAGAACGGCAAGGAGGTGGCCTTCGCCCAGGAGCTCTACCAGCAGTATCAGAACGATAGGTTCGGCTTTGCCGTGTTCATGGTGAAGAACATCCTGTCGGGCCTGATGGCGCTGCACGACAAGGGCTATATCCACCGCGACCTGGACCCCAGCAACATCATGATTACCCACGACCGCAAGGTGAAAATCATCGACTTCGGCATTGCCAAGCAGCTGAACACCCTCAACACGCAGGACCAGCAGCTGACCAGCACCGGACAGTTTGTGGGCAAGGCGGCCTATGCCGCCCCGGAACTGGTGCTGGGCGACGTACACAGCCAGGACAAGACCACCGACATCTATGCCGTCGGCATCATGCTGTTCCAGTTTATCGTCGGCACCACGCCGTTCGAGGGCACCATGGCCGACATCATCAAGAAGCAGATAAACGAGAAGCTACCGCTGAAGCTGGTGCCCTACAAGGCCGTCCGCCGCATCATAGAAAAGGCCACGGAGAAGAAACAGAGCAACCGCTACCAGAGTGCCGCCGAGATGCGCGTGGACATAGAACACCTGACGAAGGCCGATGCGCAGCCCTCGAAGACCTCGTTCGACGTGAAGATGCCCAAAGCCACGGCCGTCACGGGCGGCGGTGGCAGCAACAAGAAGGCCATCATCGGGGCCATAGCCGCCGCCGTGGTGGTGGTCGTCGGCCTCTGCGCCGTGCTGCTGTTCAAGGGCGGCGGACCGTCAGAGGAGGAGCTGGCAGCGCAGGCGAAGGCCCGCGTGGACAGCCTCTATCAGGTGCGCAACGGCACCGTCATCGACTCGCCAGAACTGACCGAGGTCACCGACCCGGAGTCGCAGGCCAAGATGAAGCCCATAGGCATGCTCGTCGAACAGGCACTGACGGCCATGGAGGACACCGCCAAGACGGAGGACGGACTGGCCCAGTTGCGCGACATCGTCAGCCAGTATGGCAGCTATAAGAACGTGGCCCCAGCACTGGCCGTCATGGCGGCCATCACCCAACCGCTGGATGTCACCCACAGCACGGAACGGCTGAAGCGGCTGCGCCAACTGACTGCTGGAGCCATCGACCGCAACGCCCCACGGGCCCACGAGCTGGCTGAGCAGGCCTGCAAGGCAGACCCTGACTGCTATCAGGCGCTCTACGAACTGGCCACCGACTATATTGGTGCAGTCGGGCGTATCGGCGAGAATGCAGAAAATGACCCCGGCAAGGCCAAGCAGCTCTATGAGAAGGGCCTGGAGCTGGCCAAGAAGAAGGGCGACCAGGAATACGTCAGCCTGTTTGAGAGCAGAGTAAACATGCTGCCCGCCGAGTAACAACCATACCGCAACGCTATGGCAGGAAAGGTAACCATAAAAGGCAACACCATCTATCTGAGCATCGGCAACCGCTGGTATCAGTACGACGAGCGCGACCTGCTGGGAGCCGGAGCCATGGGCCGCGTCTACAAGGGCTACGACTGCCAGACGGGCGACCCCGTGGCCGTGAAACGGGTGATGGACCGCTATGCCAACATTCCGGAGATACGCCAGCGCGCCCACCAGGAGGCGGAGCTCATGTTCCGCCACCCCAACCTGGTGGAGATGCTGGGCTGCTGTGAGACAGCACCCAACAGCGGGCCTATCTTCATCGTCAGCAACTTCGTGCAGGGCGAGAACATCGACCAGTTCATCAACAGCCACGTGCGCCAGCTGCCCGGCAGCGAGCGGCGCATCTGCGAGCTGTTCATGCCCGTACTCGACGCCCTGTCGTACATCCACCAGAAGGGCATCATACACATGGACATCAAGCCCTCGAACATCATGATGGAGCAGAGCCGCAACGTGCGCCTGATGGACCTGGGCATCGCCGATGTCTCGGACACCGTGAACACGGCCACGTCGGGCATGATGGGCACGCCGAAATATGCCGCCCCGGAGCAGTTCAGCAGCCGCGACGCACAGCCCCAGCTGACCCCGGCCACCGACATCTATGAGGCGGGTGTGACGCTCTACGAGCTGCTGACATGCCACAACCCCTTTGCCGTGCCCACCGTGGCCGAGGCCAAGGAGCTGCACGAGGAGCTGCTGTTAGAGCGCAAGCCGGCACTCTCGGATGCCGTCTATCAGGTCATCCGCAAGGCCACAGCCATCGACCCGGCCAAGCGCTACCAGAGTGCCGCCCAGATGAAGATGGCACTGAAGAATGCCCTCATGGCCAAGCCAGGGCCCGCTATCAACCCATGGCTCTACGCCCTGCTGGCTGCCGTGGCCCTCGCGCTCATCGTCTTACTAATCATCTTGATACTGTAGCATGAACCCAATCAATACTGAAGGACCCTTTGCCGGCTACTGGGAGACCAGGACAGGCGGAAGGAAAGAAAACCAGGACTCGTGTGGATTCAAGGACACGCCACACGGGCTGATGGCGGTGGTCTGCGACGGCATGGGGGGCGGACCGGCAGGCCGGCTGGCGGCAGACACCGCCATCCAGCAGATATACGACTACATCTGCCAGGCACCCGCCGACATGCCCCGCACGGACATCATGAGGGAGGCCATAGAACAGGGCCACCGCGCCATTCTGGCCATCGGCAGCAAGAACCGTCAGCTGCAAGGCATGGGCACCACCGTGGCCGCCATCCTCATCAACGACCAGTCGGCCATCGTGGCACACGTCGGCGACAGCCGCGTCTACCAGTTCCGCATGGGCATGAAGATATTCCGCACCGCCGACCACTCGATGGTGGGCGAACTGGTGCGCAACGGCACGCTGACCGAGGAGCAGGCCCGCCTGTCGGCACAGGCGAACATCATCACCAAAGCCCTGGGCGGCAACCTGACCAACCTGGCCGACGTGACCGAGCGACCCTACGAGGCCGGCGACCGCTTCATGCTCTGCTCGGACGGCATCTGGGGCATGCTGCCGGAAAAGCAACTCATCAGCCGCACGGCCCGGGGCAGACTCAACAGTGCCGTGGGCGACACCATCAGGTATATTGACGAACAACTGGGACCCAAGGACGGTAACACGCACGACAACATGACCATTGCCGTGCTGGAAACAAAGAAGAACTCAAAACTCAAAGAAAAGATGAGCAAGAAAACACTGATAACCATTGCCGCACTGGCTGCGGTGTGCCTCATAAGCATCGTGGCCAATTGTGTGCTCTACAGCAAACTGACGCAGCCCACCCCCGCACAGCAGCAGACGGCTGCCCTGGAGCAGACCATAAAGGAGAAGGAACAGCAGCTGGACGCCAAGCAGGAAGAAATCAACAAGCTGCGCGAACAGGTGGCCGACACGAAGGACAAGGCTGCCGATGCCAAGATGAAGATGGCCGAGGAAAAGGAGAAAGCCGCCGAGAAGGCTAAGGCCGAGGCTGACAAGAAAGCCCAGGAGGCCGCCAAGGAGCAGCAGGCCCGCAAGGATGCCCAGTCGGCAAACGCCGAAATCGTCAAGAAGGTGCAGGAAATCATCGCCATCCTGGAACGTGCCAAAACGACACAGGAAGGTCCTTCACGCAAGTCTATGCGTGCCGATGCCGTCAGGAAATTAGAGACGCTATGCACCACTGACAGCAAGCACAAGGACAGCTATAAGTTTGCCATTGACGAGCTCAACAAATCCATAGCCAAAGAAAGCGGCAAGAAGGGACAGGGACAGTATAACGCCATCATCAACAAGTTGAAAACCATTAAGTAACACCCCACGGATATGAAGACAATAACCATCGGACGCGGCGACGGTGCCAACATCATCATCGACGACGAGCTGATTAGCCGCCGCCATGCGCTACTGAAAGTGTACACCTTTGGCAAGATGGAGATAGTGGACATGGGCAAGAACGGCACCTATGTCAACGGCATCAAGCTACGACCCAACGTGCCGTTCCCCGTCAGCCGCAAAGACACCGTCAAGTTTGCCGGCGAGAAGACCCTCGACTGGTCGCTGGTGCCTGACAACAGCAAGTATCTGAAGCTCGCCATTGCCGCCGTGGCCGTGGTGGTGCTGGGCCTGCTGGTGTTCGCGCTGACCGGCTCCTGCGAGGGCAAGAAGCAGCAGCCCACCCCCATAAGCTATCCGGAATATAACACCCCGGAGGCCGCAAAGACCGACGCTGCTGCCTCAGAGAAAGCACCGACCGCAGAAGGAAAGGAGGCTGGCGGCAGCTCCAGAGCACCAGAAGGCCCCGCAACGAAGGAAGATGGCAGCACGTCGACGGAAGGCAGCAACAAGCCCGCCACCAACCCCAATGCCAGCGGCAAGACCAGTGGCAAGACGCTCGACGAGCTGTTCCCCCAGACCAAGAAGCCTAACAGCAAGGGTGCCAAGAACCAGAAAGACAATAAGAAAGGCGGCTCGAAGACCGACGAGGAGAAGCCTGCCGAAGGCGACAAGAAGGCAAACGCCCCAGTGATTATGTAAAACCTAAAACGATAAAGACATGAGACTAATCAGAATCGGAACGGCGCAGAACTGCGACCTGAAGCTTGACAGCGAGTTTGTGAGCTCGCTGCATGCGGAGATGACCATTCTCGACGATGGTCAAATCATTCTTGAAGACAAGAATAGTAGAAACGGCACCAAGGTCGGCAACAAGAAGATTGAGCCCGGCAAGGAGGTCACCGTACAGCGCGGCGACCTGATAACCTTTGCCGACACCCAGCTGGTGTGGGCGAAGATTCCCGCCGCCGACAAGCTGACCAACTACAAGGCAGTGTACAATATCGGCAGCAACTACCGCAACGACATCATCCTGAACAGTCAGGCGGTGAGCCGCTTCCATGCCTCCGTACGCGTGGGCAAGGACGGAAAGCTGTATATCCACGACAACGGCAGCCGCAACGGCACGATGGTCAACGGCGTGAAGATAGCCGCCAACAAGGACGTGCGCATCAAGAAAGGCGACAACGTGGTCTGCGGTGCCGACGACATCACCGAACAAATTGTGCCCCTGTTCCCCAACAACAAGAACAACATCATCTTAGGCAGTATCGCCGCCGGTCTGGTGGCCGTGGCTGCCATCCTGGCATTCATCTTCTGGCCGAAACCCAACACGGAAGACACCAACGGACCCATCGACCCGAGCGAGTTCCGCCCGGCAGTGGTGTACGTGCGCACCATCTTCCACCCCATAGTGACCTTTGAGGACAACCCCATGCCCGACTCCTGGCCAGGAAAGGTGGAGTTCACCGATGCACGCATGCTGACACAGGCTACCGCATTCTTCCTCGACTCATTAGGACGCATGGCTACCAACCGCCACGTGGCCATGCCGTGGGAGGAGCTGGATAAGGACCAGAAGGAAACCATCAGCAACTTCATAGAGAACAACCTGCCGAAGGATGGCAGCGTGGCATCTATCAACGCCTTCCTGCAGACCTCCATTCTGGCCGAAGCCGTGCAAAAGCAGGCTCTGCTGAAAGCTGGCGGAAGCCAGGAGCGGTTTGTCAACAACGTGATGAACATCTGCTCGCGCATCGCCAAATCGAAGTACACGGTGTCGGGTTCGATAGACCATATCACGGTGGGCTATCCCGGCAACTACTATACCCACGAGGACGAGTTCCAGCGCTGCAACGTGTTAGAGGTGGCCAAAGAGGAGGACGTTGACCTGGCCATCCTGCAGCTGAACAACAAGACGACACCGAAGAACATCACCCATGTCTTCTCGCCCGAAAACTTCTATACCGGCAATCTGGAGCCGCTGAAGGACCAGCTGGTGACCATCGGCTATCCGGCAGGACTCCGCTGGTCGATGGACGACAAGACCAAGTCGCTGGAGCCGAACATCCGCGAGACGAAGTGCAGCAAGGAGCCTGGCCGCTACGACTTTGAGTTCCAGGCCAACTCGGTGGGTGGCAGCAGCGGTTCGCCGGTGTTCAACCAGCAAGGCCAGCTGGTAGGCGTGCTCTATGGCGGCTATTCGGTGGCCGGCGGCTCGACGAAAGCCATCCACGCAAAGTTCCTGAAGAAATTGTACGACGACTATATTAACCTGTAATGACAAAGAAAGAAGTATCATTCCTTATCTGCTGTCTGTGCCTGCCCCTGACGGGACTGGCACAGACAGCCCGCTGGCTGCTGAAGCCGGCACATAAAAGTATCGCTCCGTTCGCCGAGTCGCTCTTCAAGGTGGCCGACGACCTGAGCATGTGCATCGTCAATACGGACGGTGAGAAACTCGTGGAGGCCGACTCCATCACCTTTATCAACGAGGGCTATGCCGTGGCGCTGAAGAACCAGAACGCGAAGTTCCGGCTGACAGCCGTCATCAACGAGCGCGGCGAGACGACCGCCGTCGACGAGGAGCTCTTTGTGACCAACTACCCCTTCTTCTCTGACGGCCGCCTGCTGGTCAGCAACAAGAAGGGCAGGTTTGGCTATGTCAACATCCAGGGCAAACTGGTCATCCCCTGCGAGTATAAGGAGGCATACCCCTTCCGCGAGGGCTTTGCCTCGGTAAAGGAGGGTAAAAAGCCGGCATACATCGATGCGGAAGGCAAGGAACTGGTGATGCAGCTGCCCAAGAAGACCAAGCTGGAGACTGCCATGTCGTTCAAGGGCGGCAAGGCGTTCCTGAAGGCTGAGAAGGGTTGCTTCTTCCTGGCGAAGAACGGCACCGTGGTAGAGACCGCCATGCCCGCCGAGGGACTGTTTGCCGACGACTACTACGCCCTGAGCGGGCCGACGAAGCAGCAGGAGGCTAACCTGCCCTACAAGCCCAACTATGCGACGGACATCACCGTGTACAAGGACGATGCCCTGCTGGGCTATCGCGACGGCGACGGCATCATGCTGCCCGCCCAGTTTGACGAGGCCAGCGGCTTTGCCAACGACCGGGCCATCGTCAAGCTCAACGGCAACTACGGCATCCTGCAACTGTTTGAGGGTACCGTCAACATCAACGTCAGCGAAAGGGGCGGCAAGCTCACGGTGAAGGCCATCGTGCCGGCGGAATGGGACGACATGCCTGCCAAGCTCATCCGCACCATAGACAACAGCCAGCGCATGAGCTTCCAGCTGGAGGGACTGACCAGCCAGCGAAACCTTGAGACAGAGGTGCCCGCAGCCAGCGGACAGCGCGACTACGAGCTGGAGATAGACGACCTGCTCGTGTGGCAGCAGGACGGCAAGCCCGCCAAAACGGACAGCGACAGCGGCAAGCGTGTTATCGGTGTCAGCGTGCCCGGTCGCGTAAAAGCCAACGGGAAGGGCGTGTGCATGGTTTCCGTGCGTGTCACCAACCGCAGCGACTCGAAGCAGACCATCACCGTAAGCCTCAGCACGGGCGGACGCAAGACGGTCACGGTGGCTGCCGGTGCGTCGGGCACGGTCAGCATACCGGCCAAGGTAGCCAAGGAGACCCGCTGCACGGTGACGGCGCGATGTGCCGCCGGCACGGGCTACGGCTCGACGACGCTGGTTCCGGCATTCATTCTATAACCATCCAAACAAAGCAAAGACATGAAAAGAATACTAACGGCACTCGTGGTGCTCCAGGCGGCATGGCTGACGGCATGGGCCGACGGCGGCGACATGCTGATGCTGAAGAACGGCTCGCGCCAGACCGGCTATATTGCCGTGCAGATGCCTGGCAAGCAAATCGTGTTCCAGTCGGACGGACAAATCAGCGTGTTCAAATGGGAGGATATCAGCGGCGTGGAGTTTCCCCCACGCAATCCTGACCTGGTGACAGGCCTCGTGGACATCATTGAGACACGCGACAACAAGGTCTATCGCGGACAAATCACCATGCAGACCTTCGGCCAGTCGGTGACCATGGCGACGGACGACGGCGTGGTCACGATAGACAACGCTAACATCAGGGCCCAGAAGAAAGAGAAGCTCTCGCCCGACTACTCGCTCTTTGAGCAGGCACCCTTCGAGAATACGGTTATCACGGACAAAGAAAAGGTGTCTGGTGTCATTATCCATCAGGACTATGGCGATGACAACGAAGAAGCCTATATCATCGTGATGACCGACTTCGACATGCCCAAACGAGTGCTCGTTGCCAACATTGAGCAAATAGCCCGGCGCGACAACAAGCAATATAAGGAAGTGTGGAAGTTCAAGGCCGAAGCGGGCAAGGTGTACGTCAACCAGCAGGAGATAGCACCCTTTGGCGAGCAGACAGGCAAGAAGTCGAAGAAGAACAAGAAGAAGGGAACGTATGCTTTCGAGGAGGATGAGGTTACCGCTTGTCCGACCATCGAAGCTGAAGGTGGAAGGATTGTGATAGAGATCGGCAGCACTTCAAGCGCATCTAACCGCTATCTGCTCTCCAGACTCTCCAAGCAGGAGAAGGGCAAGAAGACTCTCTATGCCTTTGACCCTGAGAACATCTTCAAGAGCAGCATAGAACCCGCATCCAGTGCCACACTTCAAGGCGGAACCATCCGCAAAGAGTACAACGTCCTTTCGGGTGCTTACGTCCTCTACGAGTTTAACTTCGACAAAGTGTATGTCTTCACGGTGAAGTAAAGCTGGCAAAGCCACAAAGCGTTACGGCCTGAGGGCCGGATAACAAAACCAAGAGGAGTGTGTCAAAACGACACACCCTCTTTTCTTTATTGAAGCATCTGCTTCACCGTGGTCATTATCCAGTCCCTCTCCTCCTCCGAATATTTCTGCGGGTTGTTAAGGTCGTCACTGTGGACACCATTGGCAACGATGTGCTTCTTGACGCAGGGGTCGCTGGCGTCAGGGTCGGGGATGGCGGCTCCCGACCAGGGGTCGTTGCTGCCGTAGATGAAGAGCATCTTACACTTGTCCTTGCTGCTGTTGTTCTTCACGAAGTCAAGGAAGCCGTTCATCAGTTTACCGCCGTCATACTCCACATTATAACTCTTATTATACGGCATGACGCTGTACTGCTTCTTTAACCACTCCGCGTCGTTTGCCGGGAAGTCGTCGGGCAGCACAGACCAGTCAAAGACGAAATGGCCCAGCTCTGTGGCGGCATGAACGCGATAGATAGCCTGCAGGAGGTCTTCTTTCTTCAACATCTTTGCAGCCCTCCTGCCGAAAGCAGGCATTGCAGCACCTGTTTCGTCGTCCCAGTCGTCACCTATCAGATAGCCAAAGTCATCGTCAAGGCCGTCTATGACTTCTAATTCCAGCCCCAGCAGCTCGCGGAGTTCGTTCAGCTTCTCACTGAAATCGTCACTTCCCAGCGTGGCGAAGCGGTAATACACCTCCGCGCTGTGGTTGTTTTCTTCCATAGGAATGACATCGTCCCACGTGTCAGTGTTGTAATAGCAGAACTTGAAGAACAAATTCGCCATGAAGCTATAGAG
>Ga0310691_10002034_pt1 | contig 28456 bp, 27 predicted proteins | sample 176DNAGHGlowgp2_FD_203887 | JGI IMG/M metagenome (GOLD analysis project Ga0310691, IMG submission 203887) | Sheep rumen microbial communities from Palmerston North, Manawatu-Wanganui, New Zealand - 1766 DNA GHGlow gp2 (v2) (version 2) | ecosystem: Host-associated > Mammals > Digestive system >... | reverse complement strand
CATCTCACCGCCGTACCATGTGTTGATGATAACCTGCTCACGTGATGTGATGTTGAAAGCAACGCATGTCTCTGAGTTGAGTCCGAGATCAGCGTAGTTGTCAACCTTTGCCTTTGAAGCGTTGTAGATAACGAAGTCAGGCTCGAAAGAAGCGAGCTCTTCCTCAGAAGGAACGATGAACATGTTCTTTACGAAGTGAGCCTGCCAAGCAACCTCAACGATGAAACGGATAGCCATTCTTGTATCCTTGTTTGCACCGCAGAAAGCATCAACTACGAAAAGTCTCTTGTTGGAGAGCTCTTTCTTAGCGATGTCCTTAACAGCTTCCCATGTAGACTCTGTCATAGGGTGGTTGTCGTTCTTGTACTCATCGGATGTCCACCAAACTGTGTCCTTGGAGTTCTCATCCATAACGATGTACTTATCTTTAGGGGAACGGCCTGTGAAGATACCTGTCATAACGTTAACAGTATCAAGCTCAGTAACCTTACCAACCTCGTAACCTTCGAGACCGGCCTTTGTTTCTTCTTCAAAGAGTGTCTCATATGAAGGATTGTAGACGATCTCAGTTGTGCCTGTGATGCCGTACTTTGTCAAATCAATGTTTGCCATAATCGGTAACCTCTTTCCTTAAAATTTAACACGATAATTATAAAGCTTTTTGCCTGAATTGTACTTGTTATTTTTTGGTATTTTAGATTAGATTTGAGACAGAAACGGCTTTTATTATTAAAAATCATTGAGTTATCGGCAGAATGATTTTCACTTATAACTTAAGTCATTTTTGATATAATGACCGGGAACAAAAATGAGGGGTGACTGTATGTCAAAATCAGGTAAAAAGATAAGTAAAAAGAAAGTTTTAAAGATCGTTCTGATCTCTTTGGCTGTGTTTATCGTGCTCAATCTTCTGGGCGCTGCCATCGGAACATCAACTTCGATCACGCATCCCAAGCGCACTTCTTATGATGAAGTGATTACAGAAATGCAGGAAGCCGGCGTCTGGGGTAATTTCAGCAGTTATAATAAGGAAGATTATATTGTTAAAGGCCTGGACGGTTATGAGCTCCACTGCTCGAAAATATCCACGCCTGAGACAGTCGGGACAGGCAAATACCTGATCTATTCCCACGGACATCAGTCCAACATGTATGCCGGTTCCAAGTATTGCGATGCATTCATTGAGCTTGGATTTACATGCATTATCTATGACCTCAGAGGTCACGGTCCTCAGAATGAGAAGGCTATCTGCTCTATGGGCGGCTACGAAGGACAGGACCTTAATTACATTATTGAAGATACATATTCCAGATACGGAGACGTTAAGCTCCTTGGCCTTCATGGAGAATCGATGGGTGCTTCCGCTACTTTAAATGCTTTGAGATATACGGACAAAGTCGACTTTGCAGTCGCTGACTGCGGTTTTGAGAGCCTTAAGTTCATGGTCCACGATATGTATAACGATATGTATTTATATCCTTTCGGAGCTTGTGCAGACTTAGGATTCAAGCTCATTTACGGAATTGATGATGATGAGGTCAGCGGAATCGATGCTCTTAAGGGCAGCAATGTTCCTGTTCTTTTCGTACATGGCCTGGCTGACGACTGGATCGACGTCGAGAACAGCGAGGATATGTATGCAGTAGCAAGTCAGTACGCATATAGCGAGATCTGGCTTGTTGAAGGCGCCGGACATGCGCGTTCCAGAGAGATCGCAGGCGAACAGGCATATAAGGAACATGTAGAATCGTTCCTTATAAATTCCGGCGTCATGGCTGAATATGAGGCTGAAGCAGGCATAGAGGGAGAGGCAGCATAACAGCCTTTTCCGGTATAAATGTCAATTTCTATTATGGCAAGCTTGCCTATAATCTAAATTGACAAAAAAATAGCGCTTTAATATAATTATCAACGCGCACGGGGTTGTGGCGGAATGGCAGACGCAGCAGACTCAAAATCTGCCGACCATAAATCGTGTGGGTTCAAGTCCCACCAGCCCCACCAAAACCCGTAGACATTATGTTTACGGGTTTTATTTTTGGTAAAATTCAAATGTATAACATTATGTTGAAATGTCTAAAATCAGACTGGCAGTTCAATTTTAGACATTTGGACTAAGAGGTAAGATTTGCAGGTCATTGTCGAAAGGGTCAATTCCAAGGAAGAAGAGCAGGCTGTCATTAAGGCAGTCGAGGTTACTGATGAGATCTCGGGTGCCATTGAACTTCTTGAGGGAGACTCAAAGAGCTTTACTGTCAGTAAAGACGGCAAAGTCTATATTATCAAGGCTTCTGCGGTCTATTACATTGAATCTGTCGACAAAAAGACTTTCGTTTATACCAAGCAGGGTTGTTATGACTGTAAATACAGACTTTATGAACTTGAAGTAATGCTTGGCGGATATTTCATGAGATGCTCAAAGTCCATGATAATCAATCTCAAGAAGATAAAAAATGTTAAGTCACAGATCAGCGGCAGGGTAGATGCGACAATGCTTAACGACGAGATAGTCGTTATTTCCAGAGGTTACGTAAAGGAAGTCAAAAGGAGGCTCGGAATAGGATGAACAAATTAAAGTTATGGCTTGAACAGACTATGATGATCTCTTTTGCCATCTTTTTGGGCATCATAATCGAAGGTCTTGTCTATTCGTTTATGGGTGATAATCTTGCTGATTTCAACTTGACATGGCTTCAGCTGGTATCCGTTATCCTCACAGGCGCTGTATGTTCTTTGCCGACACTTTTCTGGCTTATTGATGATCTGCCAAGGAATAAGTTCATAGTCAGGATAATCCTTCATTGTATTTGTCTTTATGCCGTTGTTTCATTGTTCGGCTATGTATTCAAGTGGTTCCAGCATATGGACGGCTTTATCTTCATGACCATCATCTTTTTCATGGTGTATGTTTTCGTATGGCTCATGACTCTGTGGTTCCATAAGCGTGACGAGAACCAGATCAACAAGGCTTTGGACGATATAAGGGACGAAGAGTAACTAAACATCGGATATTGCATTCTTGTAGCCATATTACGTATTTTTCAGCAACTTGGTAATACTTTTCCGCAACTTGGTTGAGTTGCTATTTCCGCATGTTTTCCTCTGGGGTATTGTGACCTTGCAAGGAGGAATGAACATGAAAATAATCGAAGTTAAAAACCTTACAAAAGTGTACAAGGAGCATACTGCAGTTGATGGTATCTCATTTGATGTGGAAGAAGGGGAGATGTTTGCATTTCTGGGCGAAAACGGAGCCGGCAAGTCAACAACGATAAATATGTTGACGACAATACTTAAGAAAACAGACGGTCAGGCTTTTATCTGCGGACATGAACTCGGCAAAGAAGACGACGAGATCCGCAAGGTAAACGGGATCGTATTTCAGAACTCTGTCCTCGACAAGAAGCTCAGCGTAAAAGATAACCTGCTTACTAGAGGTTCTTACTACGGTCTCAGCAAAAAGCAGGTTCTTGCAAGGCTTGAGCCTTTCTCTGAAAGATTCGAGATGAAAGACATCTGGGACAGAAAATACGAGAAACTCTCAGGCGGACAGAGAAGAAGGGTAGACATCATGCGGGCCCTGATCAATAACCCTAAGATCTTATTCCTAGATGAACCTACGACAGGTCTTGATCCTAAGTCCAGAAAGCTTGTATGGGATTACATCAACTATCTGCGTAAAGAGCATAAGATGACGATATTCCTTACAACGCATTATATGGAAGAGACAAGAGATGCCGACCATGTTGTAATCCTTGATAAAGGTAAGATCATTACTACAGGGACTCCGGCTGAACTTAAGACAAGATATGCCCATCCGAGACTAGTATGGTATACGCCTAAAGGTGAGGATGCTGAAAACCTTATTCAGCACATCAGCTCAAAATATGTCTACGATGCCGATCATTACAACATTGAAACAGACAGTAATCTTACGGAGTTTATTTTCGAACATAAGGATGAGATCAAAGACTACGAATATGTTAAGGGAACTATGGATGACGTATTCCTTAACCTGACAGGAAAGGAGCTTGCTTCATGAAGGACTTTTTGGGATTTACGAGGAGAAACCTCATTATCTATTTCAAGGATATTCTTGCGATATTTTTCTCGCTTTTGACTTCGATAATTGTATTTGTACTTTATCTGCTGTTCTTGAAGGGTACATTTGTAGATGCTTTGAAAGCTACGATGAACGGGCTTGAGAACTTCGTGTCCGGCGGAGACGTTGATATGCTCGCAAACGGCATCCTTCTTACGGGAATTTTAGGAACTGCAATGATCACGGTGCCTTACACATGTCTTCAGACAATCGTAAAAGACAGGGAATCAGGCGTGGACAGCGATATCTGCGCTACTCCGCTCAAGAGATGGAAGATCATCCTCTCATACTTCACGGCATCCACATTATGCTCATTCATTATGACATCGTTTATTCTGACGGTAGGTCTAGTCGTTATCGGCTCTATGGGCGATTTGCACTTAAGCATTGGTTCTTACATTGCAGCTTACGGCATGATGTTCCTGGGATCAGTTTCTTCAACGGCTTTGTTTATGCTGGTCATGCTGTTCTTCAAAACGTCATCTACAAGTACTGCATTCTTCGGCATTTTATCTGCAGCTGCAGGTTTTGTTATCGGCGCTTATATTCCTTTATCCCAGTTTTCTGACGGTGTGCAGGGCTTCTGCAATCTGTTCCCGGCAACCCACATTACTTCACTTATCAGGAACATTCTTTTAAGCGGAATAACAGAAAGCATTGATTCTTCTATTGGCGGAGTCGATAACGGAGCATTTATATCGGCTGTTAAAGATACATTTAGTTTCAATGCACATGCCTTTGGAACAAGCTTCAGCGGAGCGAATTCTGTACTTTATGTAGGAATCATTGCTTTGGTATGTATTGCAGCCATGATCGCGGTGTACAGCAAAACATATAAAAAATAATTATCCTACTTCGTAGAAATTAAAAACGAATTCTTTAGCATTAGAAACCTTCTTAATGCTGAAAGTTCCTGAACTGTACTGAAGAGCCTGATTGCCGGCTGCGCCAACATTAATGATGTGCCAGCCGCCTTCAGCCTTTTCAAGTCTCCAGAACTGGTAATTGTCTTCAACGGGCTTATCTGTAAGGATCAGATCACCGGTGGAAGTTGCTGCCAGAAATCTGCCTTGAAGGTCACGAAGCGTAAGATTCTGTCTCTCATCGTAGAATAAAGTGAACTCTAAAGCTTCGGCAGGTATATTTCCATATAGATTGGTGCCGTCGGAAGGAATAGTGATCCCGATAAAGCCTTTGTTCATCGCGCTTTCGGTTATAGTTCCTCCGAAAGCTTCGTTATATATAATGTAATTCTTTTTCTCTTCAGGATTCTTTGTATATATGGCAGATATCTCATCGCTGAAAGTGGATGTGGCAGATGTCTCTGAAGGATCAGAAGACGGCGATGTCTCACTTGCTGAAGTCTCAGTCGTGGTAGTTGTAGCTTCAGAAGTTGTAGCCGCTGTAGTAGTTGCAGAAGTTGTTTCTGATGTTTCAGCAGTTGATTCCGATGTGGCAGAAGATTCTGTTTCTGTAGTTACAGTCGTTGACTCGCCGGTTTCAACAGTAGTAGTTGCTTCGAAAACGTTTGTGATATCTGAAGACTCTGTAGCTGTGGGTTTTGCCGTGCATGACATGAGCGACAACGAGAAACCTGCGCAAAGCAGAAGTGATGTGAACTTTTCAAATCTATGCATATCCCTAATTCCTCCTAAGGTAAGTTACATTATACCTGAACGGATAAGATTCTATCATTAACTCTTAAAATCAATCTGATTGTAAAATATCATTATTATTTGATGTATAATCATGGCATAACCTTTATTTATCGGCATTTCAAAGAAGTGGAAGCGATACAGATATATCGTAGCCGGCAATTTATACAGAGATAGATGAGGTTCTGATCTTGGTCTGGTTAATTATTGGCATTTCAGTATTTTTTACCTTAATGTTCGTAAGCCTTGCGATCTTTTCATGGCGCAATGTTAAAAGATCCTTAAAGCCGAACACCGTAACACTTGAACGTGAGATCGAATCAAACAAGAAACGCGGCTTTTGGATGGATTTTGATTCATATAATAAGGTTGAGTATGAGATAAAAGGCAAGAATGACTATATCCTTCACGCCATGTTTGTTGATAACGAAGCTGTCCGTGGAACAGGAAAATATGTGATACTGTGCCACGGTCATACAAATAACCGTTATGGCTCAGTCAAGTATGTTCATTGTTTTATGAAACTCGGATACTCCTGCATTATTTACGATGCGAGGCATCACGGCCTTAATAAACCCGATATATGTACAATGGGCAACATCGAATCCGACGATCTCAAGTGCGTAATAGAAGATACGAGAGCCAGATATCCTGATATTAAGGTTTTGGGACTTCACGGAGAATCAATGGGCAGTTCCACCTCATTATCCGTAACAAGATATAATCCGGATATCGACTTCATCGTTGCCGACTGCGGGTTTACCCGTTGCTATGATGTCGTCAAAGACGGTTACGGAAATCTTCACATGGCCTTTGTTGCGCCGCCGATAAACCTGGCCGGCATTATCTTATATCATGTCGATATGAGAAAAACTTGCGCTATTGAGCATCTCGAAAACAATAAATACCCGATCCTTTTCATTCACGGCTCAGGCGACAGACTCGTTAAGCCATATCACAGCCAAAAACTTTATGATGTCGCAAGAAAGAACGGAGCATATTGTGAGCTTGTTATGGTTGAGGGCGCAGGACACGCCAGAAGCAGGGCAGTGGCCGGGTTCGAGCAATATACCTCATATATTCAGCACTTTCTTGAGCATATTGGATTGTAGTTTCTTTTTCGAGTTCAAATAATCACATCAAAAGTCACATTTCGAAAAGTCGCAGTGTGGCTTTTTCAAGCCGTCAATAAAAATCACAGTAAAAGTCACAGTAGACTATGACGGTTACTGTGATTTTTTCGGGGGATTCATAAGAAAATCACGCTGAATGTCACAGTACACTATGACGTTTACTGTGATTTTTCGGAATCAGAGATAAAAACCATATTGCTTTTAAACCTCATAAAATATAAAATTCAAAAAGCAAAACTTTAAACGGTCCGGCGAGGCCGTAAGTGGCTGTTAATATACTTGTATTTACGGATTCCTTTCTGCCGGACGGGCTTTACATAGCCATATTCTTAGCGGAAGGAGTTTTTTTATGGTTTTAATTCCCGGTCACGAACTGATGGATGAAGCAGCGATCTCCCGTGCGCTTATCAGGATCTCCCATGAGATAGTTGAGCATAACGACGGTCTTGAGAACGTAGCTATCATCGGAATCCAGAAAAGAGGCGTGCCTCTTGCAATGAGACTTCGTTCTCTCCTTGAGGAGATAGAAGGCGTGAAGGTACCGATGGGTATACTCGATATCACTTTTTACAGAGACGACCTCTCAATGCTCTCTGCTCACCCTGTCGTAAACGGCACGGACATTCCCTTTGATGTAAATGATAAGAAGATTATTTTAGTAGACGATGTTCTCTTTACCGGCAGAACGACAAGAGCTGCCATAGAGAACATTTTCGATATGGGAAGACCTGCAAACATCCAGCTTGCTATTCTGATCGACAGAGGACACAGACAGCTGCCGTTCAGAGCTGATTATGTTGGAAAGAACGTTCCTACCGCAATTACTGAGCACATTGACGTTGAAGTCAAGGAAGTTGACGGTCAGGACCGCGTAATACTGCTTAAGGAGGAAGAAGGATAATGGGACTTAAGAGCAAAGATCTCCTCGGTATGAAGCAACTTACCGCAGATGAGATCATGGAGATCTTAGATACAGCTAAGACAATGAAGCTCGTTATATCGTCTGCTAACAAGAAGACATCACATCTTCAGGGCAAGTCGGTAGTAACGCTTTTCTATGAGAATTCGACAAGAACAAGACTTTCATTCGAGCTTGCTTCGAAGTACATGGGATCTGCTTCTGCAAACATCTCAACTTCAGGAAGCTCAGTAAACAAGGGTGAGTCACTCCTTGATACTGCAAGAACGATCGACATGATGGGTACCGACATCATAATCATGAGGCACAACCAGTCCGGTGCGCCTCATTTTATTGCTCCTTACCTCAAGGCATCTGTAGTAAATGCAGGTGACGGAATGAACGAGCATCCTACACAGGCTTTGCTAGACATGCTCACGATGTATGAGAGATTCGATACTTTCGAAGGCAAGAAGATCGCGATCTGCGGTGATATCTATCACTCAAGAGTCGTCAGATCCAATGCAATCGGACTTTCCAAGCTCGGTGCGCAGGTCAGTGTATACGGACCGAAGACCATGATGCCCATTGGAATCGAGGACATGGGTGTCAGGGTCGCCGACAGTGTTGCCGACTGCGTAAAGGATGCAGATGCTGTCATGGGATTAAGAGTCCAGCTCGAGCGCCAGCAGAAATCACTTTTCCCGTCGATCGCAGAATATGCAAAGTTCTACGCGATCACACCTGAGATGCTTGCTCTTGCAAAGCCGGATGCATTCCTGATGCACCCTGGTCCGTGCAACCACGGAGTAGAGCTTCCGACGGCAGTTTACGACTGCGACCAGTCGGTAATTAATGAACAGGTTACAAACGGTGTAGCAGTCAGAATGGCTGTTCTCTACCTGCTCATGGCAAGGAGGAACCAACTGTGAGAATCATATTAACCAACTGCAAAGTATATAACGATGAGAAGATCAACAAGATATTCATTGAAGACGGCAAGTTTGCTGCTGAGTTTGCTGAAGATAAGGCTGACAGAGTGATCGACCTTAAGGGTGCAACTGTAACACCCGGTCTTGTTGACATGCACTGCCATTTAAGAGAACCGGGCGGTGAATATAAAGAAACCATCGCAACAGGTACTGCTTCTGCAGCAAAGGGCGGCTATACATCAATTTGCCCGATGCCTAATACAAATCCCGTAGCTGACAATGCTGCTGTTATCAGCGGAATCCTTAAGAAGGCAAAAGAAGCCGACAACTGCCGTGTATATCCCATCGGTGCAGCTACCAAGGGAATCGACGGTGAGCTCATCTCTGAGATGGGACTTATGAAGGAAGCCGGAATCGTAGCTGTATCTGATGACGGACACCCTATCAAGAATGCCGGAATCATGAGAAAAGTACTTGAGTATGCTTCTGACTTCGACCTTCCTGTACTTAACCACTGTGAAGACAAGAGCCTTTCTGAAGGTGCTATGAACGAGGGAACAGTATCTACCTCCATCGGTATCAGGGGTATACCTACTGCAGCTGAGGACATCATGATCGCAAGAGACATAATCCTCTCAGAATATCTTAATATCCCGGTCCATATCTGTCATGTCAGCACTAAGGGCGGCGTCCGCATGATCAGGGATGCTAAGGCAAGGGGAGTAAAGGTTACATGCGAGACATGCCCTCATTACTTCACGCTTACAGATGATATGTGCGCCACATATGACACGAACTTCAAGATGCATCCGCCGCTCAGGACCAGAGATCACCTTGAGGCAATCATAGAAGGAATCAAGGACGGAACGATCGATGCGATCGCTACAGATAATGCGCCTCATCATGCTGACGAGAAAGTTTGTGAATTTTCTGTCGCTTTGAATGGTATATTAGGGTTTGAGACAGCCTTCGCTTTGGGGTACACTTATCTTGTAAAAACAGGTGAGATCACGCTCGCAAAGCTCATCGACCTGATGTGCTTTGCTCCTTCCAATATCTTAAAGCTTGGAAGAGGCGGCATGAACGTTGGTGATGATGCGGATCTCGCAGTCTTTGACCTCGATAACGAGTTTGTTTTCGAGAAGGATAAGATGCTTTCAAAATCAAGAAATACACCGTACGACGGCTACAAGCTCTACGGTGAAACAATACTTACTGTAATGGGAGGAAAGATCACTTATGAGAAACTTTGCTGACAGCCTGGTTAGAAGAATCGATGAACTCGAGAATCCTACCGTTGTAGGCCTCGACACCAAGCTCGACTACATTCCCCAGCATATCAAGGATTACGCTGAGAATTTATTCCCTGAAGAGCCCACAAAGGCAACAGCTAAGGCAATCTGGCTCTTCAACAAAGAGATCATCGACCAGACATGTGATATCGTTCCTGCAGTAAAGCTTCAGTATGCTTATTATGAGATGTACGGCTGCGATGCTATCAAGACAATGCTCCTTACTGCAAGATATGCCCAGAAGAAGGGTATGCTCGTAATCGGCGACTGCAAGAGAAATGATATCGGTTCTACTGCAACGGCTTATGCTGAGGCGATCATCGGTAAGACTGACATTCTCTTAAATGATTCAATGGAGATGAGCGGACTTGATGCTTGCACGGTCAACTGTTATCTCGGTATAGACGGCGTAAAGCCTTTCATCGATGTATGCAAGCGCGACGGCAAGGGTATCTTCTGCCTTGTTAAGACATCCAATCCTTCATCCGGCGACTTCCAGGATCTTGAGCTCAGCACAGGCGGCAAGCTCTATGAATCTGTTGCTGCAAAGGTTGCAGAGTGGGGCGAAGATCTCATCGGTGAGGAAGGTTTCTCATCCGTAGGCGCTGTTATCGGTGCTACATATCCAGAGCAGGCAGTCGGACTTAGAAAGATCATGCCTAACGCATTCATGCTCATCCCGGGCTACGGAGCTCAGGGTGCGGGTGCAGACGAGGCAGTCGCAAGCTTTACTGCATACGGCAAGGGCGGTATCGTTAACGCTTCCAGAAGCATCATGACAGCATGGCAGGCTAAGAGCAGTTACTTCGGACCTGAAGACTTCGCCAAGGCAGCAAGATTCGAAGCAGAAGATATGAAGGAAAAGCTCAACGCAGCATTACATAATCGTAAGTACGTATAACTAATGAATTTAAAAAAAGAATATAGAATCAAACTTGTTTCAAAAGGATTTCTCAACGAAGATACATGCTATCTTGGTTTCGAATGTCCCGAAATTGCCGCTAACGCTGTTCCGGGACAGTTCGTTAATATATCTGCCGGAACAGTTTTTCTTAAGAGACCTTTTGGAATTGCAAGTGTAAATAAAGAAAACGGAACTTTTAATATTGGCGTCAAAGTAGTAGGCAAGGGAACGGCCGAGATATCTCAGTTCGAACCCGGACTTTTGGTTGACTGTCTTGGACCTTTGGGCAACGGCTTCGATTTTGAAGGATATGACAATGTTATCCTTACCGGCGGCGGAACAGGTGTTTTCCCAATCAATTTCGCATATGAGACTCTTACGTCAAATGGCAAGAACGTTACTGTCTGTGAGGGATTCAGGAATGCTTCACAGGTCATCCTTAATAAGCCGTCTTATATTCTAACGACCGATTGCGGTGATTGTGGTATCAAGGGTACTGTTATTGCAGGGCTTGATACCATTGATATTTCTGACCCTTCGAAAACACTTATCTGCTGTGTTGGTCCTATCCCGATGATGAAGGCGGTAAGTGCCTGGGCTCAAGAAAAAGGCATGAACTGCCAGGTATCCATGGAACAGAGAATGGCCTGTGGTGCCGGAATCTGCCTTTGCTGCACGGTAAAAGTAAAAGATGAAGGACCTGACGGATTTAAGAACGTCAGATGCTGCAAGGACGGTCCTGTTTTCGACAGCAGGGAGGTGGTATGGTGAGTAATCCATTATCAGTAAATGTCGGTAATGTAAGCCTCAAGAGCCCAATTATCCTTGCTTCAGGCACATGCAATTTCGGAAGAGAGCTTGCAGAATATTATGACCTCTCGATACTTGGCGGAATCTCATCCAAGGGTCTTACAATTAAGCCCAGAGCGGGTAATCCCGGTGTTAGAGTCGCTGAGTGCGATTCAGGAATGCTTAATTCAGTAGGACTTCAGAACCCCGGTGTCGATTACTTCATTGAGAATGACCTGGATTTCATGAAGGATTCAGGTGCAGCCGTTATCGTTAACGTAGCAGGTCACAGCTATGAAGATTACATAGATATGGTAACCAAGCTTAATGAGCATAAGGATAAGATCGATGCTCTTGAGATCAACCTTTCGTGCCCTAACGTAAAAGAGGGTTGCATGACGATCGGCAGTGATCCTGCCGCTATAAAGCTCATCACCTCAAAGATGAGAGCTCTTACGGATCTTCCTTTGTGGATCAAGCTCACACCCAATGTCACTGACATTAAGGCTACCGCACTTGCTGCACAGGAGGGCGGAGCTGATGCAGTTGTACTCATAAATACGCTCATGGGCATGAGGATCAACATCAAGACCAGAAGACCTGTACTTACAAACAATACGGGCGGATATTCAGGTCCTGCTGTTAAGCCGGTTGCGATCAGAATGGTTGCCGAGTGCAGCCAGGTCCTTGATATTCCGATTATCGGATGCGGCGGCATCTCAGACTATCAGGATGTTGTAGAGTTCATGATCGCAGGCGCTTCGGCTGTTGAAGTCGGAACTGCTTGCCTCATTCATCCCGCGCTTCCTGTCAAGATCACTGACGATCTTAAGAAGTATTGCGAAGACAACGAACTTAACTTAAAAGAACTTACCGGCACATTACAACGCTGGTAATTATAAAAGGAGATAGATCATGGCAGACAAGATAATCGAAGCTTTGTTTGAGACAAAGGCAGTTAGGGTAGCACCTGAAAACCAGCCTTTCTGGTATACATCAGGAAGACTCGGACCTTTCTTCATCAATACTCACTTCCTGCTTGAAAACGAGGCTGCAGCAGGTGAAGTACTTAAGAGGATCGAGAAGGCAATCGCTGACAACAAGCTCACTGCTCCCGAAGAGATCTTTGACATGATGCTCGCTTACTACAACAAGGGCGGCACGTTCAAGATGGTATCTGACAAGCTCGCTGAAGAAGCATCAAAGCTCGATTTTGATTACATCTCCGGCGGCGAGAGAAGAGATTATTTCTTCTCCATGATGCCTGCATATCTTTTGAAAAAGCCTCATCTCACGATCTATAAGGATATGACATCCGTTTATTCCGAGAGTATTGACGGTCCTGCAGTTGATGTTAAGGACATCGACCTTAAGGGCAAGAAAGCTCTCCATATTGCTGACCTCATCACTGAGGCATCATCTTACGAGAGAGCATGGATCCCCGTTATCAGAGGTCTCGGCTCTGACATTACAGACACTGTTGCTGTAGTAGACAGGCACCAGAATGGCAGGGAAGTCCTCAAAGGCCTTGGTGTTGAGCTTCATGCTCTTACAGGCATCAACGAGGACCTTTTTGATGAGGCCAAGGCAAACGGTGTCATCAACGATGCCCAGAAGGACATGATCATGCACTTCCTCGAAAACCCTGCTGACTACATGACAGCATTCCTCAAAGCTAACCCCGGATTTATCGACGCTGAGATCGCCAAGGGCGGCAAGAACAAAGAACGTGCCGAACTTGCTATCGAGAAAGGATTTACAAACGTATGAAAGATCCCTATGCAAACCTGTACGAAGTAACTGAGATCCATGACCTCAGAGACGTCATTAAGAAGAGAGTAAATGAGTTTCCTGAAAACCCCGTATTCCTCGTAAAGGAAAAGAAGGGTGGGGAATACGTTCCTATATCAACAGAGAAATACGATCACGATATCGATTCACTCGGAACGTATTTCATGAATACCGTTAAGAAAGGCGCCAGGATCGCTATCTTTTCCGAGACAAGATATGAGTGGTACACATCTTATCTTGCAACGACAAACGGAACAGGATGCGTAGTTCCTCTTGATAAAGAACTTCCCGTTGACGATGTGCTGAATATGCTTACAAGAGCAGAAGTTGATATCCTTTTGTTCTCCAAGTCAAAGCTCTCCATCGTTAACCAGGTTTACGGCAAGGTTGATACCTGCAAGCATTGGATCTGCATGGACGAGATCGACGATGACAGATTCCTTTACTATCAGGACTGCCTGAAGATCGGTGAGAAGAAGCTTGCAGAAGGCGACAAGATCTTTACTGAAGCTACCATCGATCCTGAAGAGATGACGATTCTGTTGTTCACATCAGGCACTACTGCCAAGTCCAAGGCTGTTATGCTCTGCCAAAAGAATATCTGCAAGAACCTCATGTCCATGTTCTCGATGCTTTATATCGACAGAAACGATGTATGGCTTTCAGTTCTGCCTTTGCATCACACATATGAATGTACTTGCGGATTCTTAGGCCAGGTTTACAGAGGTACTACAGTTGCCGTCTGCGAAGGCCTCAAGTACATCGCACAGAATATTCAGGAAGTAAGACCTACAGCTATCCTGATGGTTCCGGTAATGCTCGAACTCTTCTATAAGAAGATCATGAAGGGACTTAAAGCTGATCCCAAGAAGGCAAAGAAGCTTCAGAACGGTATCAAACTTGCCAATGCTCTGCATTTTTCTCCCAAGATGAGAAAGAAGCTCTTCAAACCGATCCACGATATTTTTGGCGGAAGAATGAGACTCATCATCTTAGGCGGTGCTCCTGTAAATCCCGAGATCTTAAAGTTTTTCCAGGATATGGGATTCCTCTGCGTTCAGGGATATGGTCTTACAGAGTGCGCTCCTATCCTTGCTCTCAATCGTGACGTTGCATTTAAGAATCATGCGGCTGGACTTCCTTTGCCCGGCTGTGACGTTAAGATCCTTGATCCTGATTCCGATGGCATCGGCGAGTTCATTTCGAAAGGTGACAATAACTTCCTCGGTTACTACAACGATCCCGAGAATACCGCACTCGCTCTTGATAAAGACGGTTACTATCACACAGGTGACTTAGGTTATATAGATGAAGACGGTTTCTGCATCATCACAGGCCGTAAGAAGAATGTTATTATCGCAAAGAACGGTAAGAATGTTTTTCCTGAGGAGATCGAGTATCTCTTGTCACTCAGCCCCTATGTAGCTGAATCCGTTGTATCCGGCGTGGAAGATGAAGTTAAGGATGATATCGTCATCACGGCTACGATCTTCCCGGATCTTGAAGAGATCAAGGGCAAGCTCGGTATAGAGACTGATCCTACTGAAGAGCAGATCATGGATATCCTAAAGACTGTTGTCTCAGATACCAATGAAAAGCTCGAAAGCTACAAGAAGATCAAGAAGACAGTACTCAGAATGACTGAGTTTGAGAAGAATACTTCAAAGAAGATCAAGCGTTACTGATAGTTTCGGACTGGAACAAAATGAACGGGCGTCGTCTCAAAATGCCGTATTTTTTCGGAGTCTTTGACCTCATATCGCAGAAAAATCACATTAACCGTCATAGTGCACTGTGACTTTCAGTCGTTCTCTGATAGCACAGCGATGTACATTTTTTGTCAAATAATGCCGTAAAATTGCATAAAAAGCTGTTTTTGTGCAATTTTCGAGTCGGAAATCGCGAAAAATGTACATCGACATAACCGTCATAGCATACTGTGACTTTTACTGTGATTCTCTAAATACGATAAAACCTTACTGCTGCGGCTTTTCGAAAACCTGTTGGCAAACCTCTGATACCGCCTTGATCCATACCAACTAAACAGGGACCATCTCATCAATTCTGAGACAGTCCCTCTTATTCACAGCAGCTGTTATTATGATTATCTTTGCTTAAGAACCCCGGGACGGTTTGCCTTCTGTTTTCCAAGACTCTTTGCATAGCGCACGATCATGTAGATGACATAACCTGTGGCAACGCCCAATGTATTCATGATGAGGTCGTCAACGTCAGATGCCCTGTCGGCAAACGGCAGCTGGAGTATCTCTATACTCAAAGATATGAGGAATCCGGTTCCTACAACCTTGAAGAAATTATCCAGGCGCTTATAAAGCACAGGCAATACTATTCCTGTCGGGACAAACATAAAAATATTGCCGAAAACGTTATAGATCATGTGTGCCATGCTATCGTAATCCAACAGATATACAAACGGGATCAGGTTGATCCTGCAGTTGAAGATCTCATTCAGATCCAGACAAAGCGGTGAGAAAGTGAAATATATGATGACAATAAGATTTATGTACATCAGAATATGAAGCCTCTCCCGCTTCCAGTCGATCTTCTTATTGCGCAAGCTGACTGCGGCCCTTACGAGCAGATATATGGTTGTATAGACCGCTGCTATGTAAACATACGGTATAACTAACATTCCTATCATCTCCTAATATTTTTGCGGCTGACCTATCCCCATAAGTCAGCTTACGAATATTATAACGGTCAGGAAATATAAAGCTTGCGCAGAAATAGGGCAAACACCTTAAGAATTTATTGAATTTTAAAGCATAAACAGCCCGTGATGATTGCAGTAAGAATATATTTTCCTAATGCAGTTTTTCCTGAATCTCGTCTCACAAGGTCCTTCCGGATAGAGCTTAACGAGCTGTATTTCCTGATCTGACACGGCGGCAAGAAATGAGATGTAATGTTCTTTGGTCATCTCGTGATCAACCGTAACATAGTATTCGTCTTCGATCGTCTCCACATTTATCCTGTGCTCATCATCACACTCTTCCGCATCCAATGGCGGCAGGGTTATTCCGCAGCAGCTGACCACGGCTTCACCTGTCGCCTCGATCACATTTCCGCACACGGGGCACACATAGAACCTGCATCTGCTCATGTTCGACGCGCGGTTGATATTCTTAATGTCTTCGCCCGATAAAAGCTCGATTACAGATATTCCCAGAGCCTTTGCGAGAGGCTCTATAAGGCTTACATCAGGAAAGCCCTGTCCTGTCTCCCATTTGCTCACTGCCTTGCTGCTGACAAATACTTTTTCCGCAAGTTCTTCCTGCGTCATGTTCTTGTTTTCGCGGAGCTTTCTGATCACCGCTCCGGTTACATATTTATCCATGGCTCATACCTCCTTCTGCTACAAACTTAACACAGCCCTTAGCGATATGTTACCCACGCATCGTGGAATGACGGGCATGGTATTCCCGTGAGACATTTGGTGGATCGCAAAGTCCCGTTTTAAAGGGGTCTGGGCAGCATTATCGAGAGGACGAAAGTGTTCTCTTCAGATGAGACCTTTAATACTCCGTCGCAGGCTTCTACCGTGCGCCTGACATTCATGAGGCCGAAGCCGTGGCTCTCTTTATCTTTCTTGGATGTGTAACCTGTGGAGTTCAGGAGCTTCTCGATATCGACCTTGCCTGATGCCGAATTCGTTATCCTGAATACGAAAAACTTATCCGTTCTTTTGATGGAGAAAGACACAAAAGGATCTTCGCATGAGGAGGCTGCCTCGATCGCATTATCCAATGCGTTTGCGAAAATGCTGCACATATCCATCGGCTTGATCTTCAAGCCGCCGTCAGCCACACCGTCAAGCGCAAAACGGATATTCAATTCATCCATTTTATCTGCTTTCATGGAGATGATTATGTCGAGCATCTCATCACCGGAAACGTATTTCGGAGAGAGCGAACTGATACTGCCGAGCATATCGCTTATGTGCTCTTTGGCCTGATCCGAATGACCTTCTTCAAGCATCATCTGTGTCATTGCCAGGTGGTTATTGATGTCGTGACGGAATGCTCTGGTCTCAGTCTGCTTGCGTTTATACTGTTCAATATATTCCAGCTCGGCGCTGATATATGCTTCCTGGGCCTTGTTCTTCTCAAGATAAGATCTCTCAGCCGAGGAGATAACTACAAAAACCGGAGCGGCAAGTCCGAGGATAATGATGCCGAGACCGAACATTATGCTCATGATGTGATATCTGTATTCGAGCGTAATGAACTCTGACGGAATAAGGGATGGGATGCATGGCATGAACAGGAATATGACTATCCACACAATAAACAACACCCTGGCAGGAACGCTGATTATGCAATACTTTTTCGGCTTGAAAAACCCGAAATATGTGATGAGAAAAAGGGCTAAAGTAAACATGAAATTTAAGGCTGCCATCGCCAGCCATAAAGGTCCTGATCCCACATTCTCATAAAATACGGAATATGCCAGTTCTTCAGTTCCGCCTGCCAGATAAATAACAGTCATATTGGAAAAGGTGGATATATATTGGACAAAAAGGAAAAACCATATCCATGCTTCAATAGCACGCTTTAATCTTTTTTCTTTGAATGCCAAAAGGAAGAATACAAATGCATAGACATATAAGATTCCGGCAAGAATGTAATTCAAACTCAATATCAGATCAGAGTCCGCATCTGCAAAAAGAATATTAATTGCAATGGAGAAGATTACAGTTACTCCGATTGCGCCGAATGCCGATAAGACGAGCTTTTTTGAGAATTCAACCTGTCTTCCGAGAAAGCATGCCGAAATAACAACTATCAAAAGTAGGGCAAAGACGATCTGAAAGTTGCTCAGTACCGAAGTTATAATTGTTATGATATCGTTTGCCAATGTATCTGTCATATCAGAAAGCAGTTCCTTCTACATATGCATATAATGCATCTTTTAACGTCTTTATATTGCTGCGGCTTACCGGAAGAGAGATGTCCCCGTCCATTATGACATCGTTTTTTACGATCTTCTTTACTTTGGATAAAGATATCAGATAACCCCTGTGGATCCTTAAAAAACCGCTGTTCTTCAGTTCTTCTTCATAATCACTGATGTTGTATCTTGTGATATATTCGCTTTTGGAAGTAACGATCCTGACGTTCTTATCCATGGATTCCATATAAATGATATCGCTTATGTCGATCACGATGTCTTCGCCTTCCTGCTTGATCATGATCTGACGCGAATTATTCTTTTTGTCCTGGATATACTTCAGAACTTCGCTGAGCTTATTCATATCAACCGGCTTTACGAGATATCGTAATGCGTTGACCTCATATCCTTCGAGCGCATATTCGATGTGCGATGTAAGGAACACTATCTGGACATTTTCGGATACCGCCCGTAATCTTTTCGCGAGCGTAATACCGTCAATGCCCGGCATCTCGATATCAAGGAACACCAGATCAAAGGAATTTTTCAAGAAAGCCTCATAAAGACTTGAACCACCGGAAAAAGTGTCGATATCGTATTCGGCATTAATAAGCACTTTATCAAGAACAGATTTAAACTCTATCCGGAATAACTCTTCATCATCACAGACAGCAATACGCATTTTTATCCCCCCATAAAGCCGGATTTACTGATTAGTATTATAAATGTTTTTCGCTTTTACCATACCATTTACGGCAGAATACTGACAATTCACGCCATCTTCTCCGTTTACAGGAGCCACTGGTGATAGATTCTCATGGTTATCAATAAGAAAAGGGGAGCATATTATGGCTAAGGAATTATCTACTCAGGCAAGATGGAAACCATGGAAAGGCGTTATCTTATTTGTTATCACGCTCGTATGGCTCATTGCAGGAAGCATTATCGGAGGAATCTTTTTAGGTTCTTTCGCAACATTTGTTGTCCAGCTGGGTTTTCTGGGCATTGCGATCGTTGCATGTCTTATCAACAAGACTCCTTTAAAAGAAGTTTTTCCCATTAAAAAAATAACGGTGAGAGATTTCTTCGGAACGGTACTTATGTGGATGGGAGCGCTTCCTTTAGGAATGTTGAGCGCAGTTATCGTCGGCAAATTCATGCCGCAGACATTTGAGAACGTAACATCCGGTGTTCAGGAGATAGCAGGCGTAGCAGTAATAGGTTTTATCACTACTGTCATCTGTCCCCCGATCTGCGAAGAAGCAATAATGAGGGGCGCGATATTAAGCAACTTCCGCGGGATCAAAAAGGACTGGATCATCGTACTCATCATCGGAGTCATGTTCGGTATTCTTCACACCGATACCGTAAGATTCATAAACACGGCTTTAATGGGCGGATGCCTGGCATACCTTATGGTAAAGCGCAATAATTTCCTTCTTCCTGCGCTCTATCACTTTATCAACAACTTTTTGCTTATCGGTTTGAGCACCATCACCTCAATGCTCGCCCAGCAGCAGGAACAGACAGTAACCGCGGCAGAAGCTACATCAGCCGCTGTCGATTCAATACCGTCACTTATGCTCCTGGCTACCCTCTCACCGCTGTTCCTCGTCCTCGGCGTACACCTCATAAAGCGCCAGACTGAGATATCAGAAGGCATGGAAAAGAAGGGCATGAAGCTTGGAGCAAAGATCGGTATCTCCATTATTCCCTGTGTGCTTCTGCTTGCAGGCGGAATAGCCCTCACGATCCTGTAATCCGTTATTTTGCATTTCGCGACAATAAAAGTTCCATTCACGGCACTTTGATTTCCGGGACCGTTTTTCCTGGTACTATCTCGTTGTCAAAGGAAAATACAAACGAATAGTGAGGAAAACAGTTATGGATTACGTAAAAGGTTGTGAATTCTTCGAGCTTTCAAAGTACATCTTAAAGCACGTCGCAAACGGCAAGATCGGAATAGCCGATGGATTAAAAGATGAACTTACATATCCGGTATTAAGCAGCATGCTCGAAAATGCAAAGACAGACTTTGTTGACGGAAACGGCAAAACAGTCAAAGGCATGCCTTCAGCTGAGATATTTGTAATGACCAGGAAGATCGACAAGAAAAAGTACATCATCGGTTTATCCTTCAACAGAAGGATTGCAGGCACACCGTCAGGAAAAACAGGCATTGAAGCCTGGTTTGAAGAATCAAGAGACAGGATGGTTGAAGAAAGCAGATTTTTCGCAGAAGGATACGAAAAGGAACAGGCATATTTTGACCACTGCATGATCGATCACTTCAGAAACTCCGTAGGCATTGGACAGCTTCATGAAGCAGAGTATCAGGACAAGCTCATCTCAAGAGCAAAGAGCAAAACGGTACTGGGCATCACATTTACCAAAACAGGATTGTTCATTGCCATGATCATCCTCTGGAGCTCAGTATTCCACAACATCGCACTCGGCTTTATCTTTGCACTCTGCATGACAGGAAGCTTCACGTTAGTTACAAACAAGGTAAAGTCCCAAGAGAGCGATCTGGTTAAAGAAGCACAGGTTAAAAACGAGGTTTAATTACAAACAATATTAACCAAGCCTTTGACAATCGTGCCGGCTTCATTGTTGACAGTTTCCAACTGTTTTCCGTCAACAATAGGCCGGCACTTATATTTTTGCAGTTCCGTTGTTATAATTCCTTCGGTGGAAGGAGTATGACATGGAAAAGAAAGGTTATCTTGGCGACATCCTGATAATAATTGCCGGACTGTTCTGGGGCAGCATGGGCATCTTCGTACGCCACTTAAATGACCTTGGCTTTTCATCCATACAGGTCGCATGTCTGCGCCTTACAACTGCAGGGATCCTTTTCGCGCTGATACTTCTAATCAAAGACCGCAAAGGCTTTAAGATCGCTTTGCGCGACATCCCTCTGTTCCTCGCGCTCGGCCTTGTAAGCATATTATTTTTCACATGCTGCTACTTCACCGCGATCCGCCTCATGACGATGTCAACTGCGGCGATCCTTCTCTACACTTCACCAATCTGGGTCATGGTCCTCGCGATAATCTTCCTCAAGGAAAAATTCACGATACAAAAACTCATCGCGCTCATACTCGCATTCGCAGGCTGCATTCTCGTCTCCGGCTTCGGCGGCAAAGTGACTGTTATGGGCATCCTTGTCGGCTTGGGCTCCGGTCTGGGATATGGCCTTTACAGCATTTTCGGGACATTTGCGCTCAAGAAATATTCGCCTTACACTGTCACCTGCTACACATTCCTGATCGCTGGCCTGGGCTCCATTTTTGTTGCTGATCCCGTTGATCTCGTTTCTAAGATCTCCGCCGTAGAAAACAAGCCGGCCCTATTCGGCTTCGTCCTTCTTACGGCAGTTGTCACGGCGGTAATCCCGTTCCTTCTTTACACTTTGGGCCTCAACATGACCACCGCCGGCAAAGCCGCAGTGCTCGCAACCGTTGAGCCCGCAGCCGCAACATTATTCGGGTTTTTCGTGATGAAGGAAACAGTCGGGCCCGTCGCAATTGCAGGCATCTTACTGGTTTTCGCTGCGATCATCGTATTGAGTTTGCGCAAGAAAGAAGCCTGAATTTTCCAATCGATAATTAGAAAAACGGGTATGCCGCTTTTTGCTCAAAAATGACCAAGAATTTTTAAGCAAATTGCGGCATGCACGCTTTTATGCATGGCTTCGAAAATGGATCGTATGCAATTGTTCATCATTTTTCAGGGCAACAATTGCACAAATCTGCCTTTTTATGCAATTGTTGTGCGAAAAAAAGAGCAACAATTGCACATTCAGTTTTTGGATATCATCCTGCGCAATTAAAACCCCTCCGGAAGATCGTTCCGAAGGGGCAGTTGATCAATATTGAATTACTTGTTCAGCTCATCAAGCCTGTGTTGTAGGATCAGCGGGAGCAGGTGCAGGTGCTGCGGGAGCTTCAGCTGCAGGTGCAGGTGCGGGTGCCGGTGCAGCTGCAGGAGCGGGTACTGCTTCAACTGCAGGAGCGACTGCGGGTGCAACAGGAGCAGCCTCAACCGGTGCGGCAACAGGCGCAGCTACGGGAGCGGCAGGTGCAGGTGCTGCTTCAACTACAGGTGCAGCAGCAGGAGCGGGTGCAACGGGTGTTGCCTCGGGTGCTGCCGGTGCTACAGGTGCAGCAGCAGGCGCCGGTGCTGAGAAATCAATTGGTGATGCAGGAGCAGAGAAATCGATGGGTGATGCGGGCTCAGGTGAAGAAACCGGAGCTGCTGCGGGCGCTTCAGTAGCAGTACCGTCTTTAGCAGGCTTCTTTTTCTTGACTATGAGAAGGATCACTACTACTGCTCCGGCTGCGAAAACGACAAATACGATTGCGCAGATCGCAACGATAAGTCCAATATTAATGAGCGTGAATGTGAGCTCTATTTCGTCGCCGTCGAGAAGATCCCAAGTATAAGTCTTTCCGTCCTTGGAAACTTCTGATGCATTGTCGTCGGTTGCGGGAGAAGGAAGAGTTATTTCAATTTCCATGAAACCGCCGTATGTTTTGAGGTCTTCGGAAGTAACACCCTCTTCATTGAGGTCACCGATAACGTTTGTATCCCAGTTGATAGTATAGGTAGCGCCCTTCTTTGTGAGTTCGAAATCACCGAGCTCGAGGTCCTCTGTGAAGCAGTCAGCGTTGAAGATATCTTCAAAGTCATTGACCTTAACATTTGTCATCGTGAAGGTATAACCTTCGTAGTCACCCTTCTTATAATCGTCAACGGTCCAGCCGTCGTCCTCGAAAGCGTCAGCCAGGTCTTCCATTTCTGACTCAACATCTGAGTCGATCAGCTCGTTATAATAACCATAAATTACTGTCAGATCAGCTTTACCGTTACTCTTAATGTTCATCGAGGTGCGGAACCTTACACAACCTGTAAAGCAGAACGCAGCAAGAGTGAGAAGAACCATAACGGAAATAGCCTTAGCATAGAGTTTTCTCATAAATTACCTCCTGTTTGTCAGAAAACTGATTAGATTATCTCATACGGATACAGATTTTTGACACCAACAAATGCAATATCTGTCCCGTGCGCGAAAACACATCACTCAAGACCTAAAAATGCACGAAGTTCAGGGAGCACGCGCTCAGCTTCAAGGCGGCCCGTGCGGTATGCCTTTTCGAGCTTTTCAGGATCTTTCTCGGTGCGTCCGATGCCGATCTTTTCGGGCGGTCTGATAACAAAAGACTGACCGTCAGCCTCGCGCTTTTCGACACCTTCGACCTGCCTGTTATACATCTCGTGACGTTTTGCCATTCCTTCAGCGATGGCAGGATATTTGTGAAGCGCCATCTGTATGATGAACGGCGACTTTTTCTTCACATAACCTTTGGGCTGGGTCAGCACGATAACGTTGCGGTTATACCCGAGACTTTCCATGTATTCATAGGGGATCGAATCAGCGATGCCGCCGTCAAGATAAGTGCCGTCACCGATCCGGACCGGCTTTGAAGCGATCGGCATCGAAGCCGATGCCCTCATCCAGAGAAGGTCATTCCCGCCGCCGTCGGTGCATTTATGGTAAACGCACTTGCCGGTCTTAACATCCGTCGCACCGATGTAAAACTCCATAGGATCGTTCTTGAAAGTCTCTTTGTCAAAAGGATCTAGAACATCCGGCAGCTCACGGTAGCAGAAATCCGCACCGTAAAGATCACCCGTTTTTATGAGCGAACGGTAGCTGCAGTATCTCGGATCTTTGCAGTAGTTTTTGTTATATCTGATCGCTCTTCCGATCTGGCGGGATTTGTAATTGCAGCCGAAAACCGCGCCTGCGGAAATGCCTGCCGCACCGTCAAATCTTATGTTGTTTTCCATGAGAACATCGATGACACCGCATGTAAACATGCCGCGCATGGCGCCGCCCTCTAATACCAGTCCGGTCTTGTAATTCACTATTATCCCATCCTCACCGTGATTAAATTCACGGGCTAATAATAACAGTGAGCAAGTATATTCGCAAAGGGTTAATGTGTCCTCATGTTCGAGGAAACTTCATAAGCGATATATTCGTGGTCGAATTCATATCCGAGTTTTTCCGCGAGATGCACTGAACCCATATTGTGCGCATCCCAGCTCGGATACAACCCTTCGTCAAGACATCTCAATATCAATGCAGAGCAGGAGATCGTAGCCAGGTGCTTTCTTCTCTCTGCTTCAATGGTATCTACTTCAATCTCAATGCCCTCTTTATAGCGAGTATATGAAGATGCTCCGGATACTATTTTTCCGTCCTTTAAGATCACTACTCCCCTGCCGTCCTCAAGGTACTTTTCCTTGCTCTCGAAAGCGGATACAAAGTCAGCAGTCACGGGGTTTTCGAGACACAGGTCATATGTCTCTCCGTCTATGTTTTTGAGTTCATATCCGTCAGGAAGGAGCTCAAGATTTTTCTTCAACTTTTCAACGTCGAATTTAGTATCTTTCCTGATCGCAAAACGGGTTACTTTTCCAGCGTCGGGATATACGGATTCGATGAGCTTTGCCCACTCTTCGTTCTGAGGCGTCAAGATCACAAAACCTTCCGGTTTGTTTCTGACCAGTTCTTCATCGGGTGCGCCTGCGAAAAAGCCGAAAACGCCGACAAACGCAAATGCCGAGACAGGGTTTTCGAGGTCGGTAACAAAGACCTTACCCATGACCTTTTGAAGACATGAATAGATCAGCGTCTCCTGCCAGCCATCGAATAATCTCTCAACTTTGGATGTATCTTCGAGTTCGTAAACCATAACGTTAAAACCCCATAAATTACTTAACAGCACCGCTTTGCAATTCACAAACCATTCGATTACTCTGTTGCAGGAATAACTTTCAAACTGTTCGCATTGTATATATATGGCATGAAAATAACAACATCCTTACCTTTAACTAAATCCAAATTTATACCTTCTTGCCAATATGAATACTCATACCCCGAATATGCCAATTTCATATATGGTGAAAGTGGATATGAATAAGAATCTGAAAACATCAAGATTCCGCATTCCGTTGTGCCTTCGTTATTTCTCCACCAGGTATTATTATATGCACTATCATAAGTGTATTTACTGGTAAGGTCACGGTTATCAAAAGCATTTCCGACTACATACTCATCAAATGTATATGTATTACCATCTGCACCAGTCAACGATGTGTTGAACTTCGGCGTAATTAATTCATAATCATCTGCTCCGGCAAAATATCTGCCTACTCTTTGTCCTGTTGCGCCAATATGCCATTTCTTATAACGTATAATGTTGTAATTATTAAAATCAAGATACATTGGATCCGCTTTCTTTCCTGTTTTTACATCAATCCACATAGCTATGTGCTGAAAACCATAGAAAGCTGCTCTCGTGTTCCAATGATGATCCGTTTTATAGACATAATCATAAAAACTCATTCCATCTTCTCTCATGCATTGTCTTAAATCAATTACATCAACATCAGTATCATCCAATATTTGCATAACTGAATCTATGTTTTCATTCCTATAATCCTCTATACCAATAGGAAGCTCTTTATCGTATTCATCAATATTTACCGGTGGCTGAATGTAAAGGAACTCAACTCCATTTGAATGACAATAATCTGAAAGTTCTATTATTTGCATTGCACAATAATCTATTTCAGAATCACTCCATCTGGCTTCAGGAATGATAATATGTCCATTATCCAACTTAACCACACCATTCATCTCGCGCTGCCCAAATACGTTCCGAAACAAACCGTTTAGATCTATTGTTTGATTTTTTAATGGGAATACGACTGAATACGCCAGCTGCATATCATTTTTCTCAGATTCAGAAAAATTATAATTCACATTTACATCGTCATACAACTTAAACCTTATAAAGTTATAATCTGCGCATAATCCCCAAAGGCAAATAGTTGCAAATAATATAACTATCGTTATAACGTGCTTATTCTTCTTTATCATATCTACTCCCATTAAAATTGCTGATATAAAAACGGATTATGTGAGCCAAGCATAATAAACGATACGGCCCATATTAATGCCAAAACTAAGGCAATTGGAGAAACAATTTCAAAAACACCATATTTATCATGCTTTCGAATTGTTTTGGTCACATATGGAATAATAGGCATTGAGAACAAAACACCCAAGAGCAAATAAATACCATATTCTCTGGTATAACGATAGAATTCAGTACTCACCATAAGGGTTCCATTCATGCCCAGCATTCCTTTGCAATATGCCAACGCTGACTTCCAATCTGTGTTATTAAAAATCACCCAGTTAAAATTAATAATTAACAGCGATATTATTCTCCATATCACCTGTGTAATGCTTTTTCTTTCCTTCAGTTTCAAAACATAACGTTCAAAAATCAGAGCGAAGAAAAATATTAGACCCCATATAATAAAATTCAGCGTAACACCATGCCATAATCCGGTTAACAGCCATACCACCAGGAGATTCATGATATTACGCAGCAATGAGCGCTTTGATCCGCCCAATGGTATGTATATATAATCTCTAAACCAAAAACTTAATGATATATGCCATCTTCGCCAGAAGTCCGTTATACTCTTTGCACAATACGGGTAATTGAAATTCTCTTCAAAATGATACCCTAGCATCTGCGCACAGCCAATTGCCATGTCAGAGTATCCGGAAAAATCATAAAAAAGCTGCAACGAATACGCAATTGAACCTAACCATAATAACAAAACAGGATAGCCTGAATAATCTCCACCATTTTGAATCTGGCTTACTAATACCGCAAGGTTATCAGCAATAATTATTTTTTTCGAAAAGCCGATTACAAATCTTTTAATTCCATCTCCAACATCTTCAGTCTTAGGTGTTGGGCAGTCAATAGAGTTTTCGATTGATGAATATCTTACAATTGGTCCCATTATGATTTTGGGAAACATCAATATGTATGTAACCAGTTTTAATGGATTTCTTTGTGGCTTGATTTTACCCGTGTAGCAATCCGCGATATACGAAATAACAGAAAATGTTAAAAATGACAGACCAACCGGTACTCCATGACTGGAAGCTTCAAAAGGAATCTTTATACCGGTTATCATTCCTATTTTTAAAACAAAATAATCTAAATAGCGATAATATAAAAGGCTGCAAACAACTGCTGTTATTCCAAATATTGCTAAGCCCTTTTTTATCTTCGGGTGAGTATTCTCATACTTTTTCATTCCCATCGTCAAAACATAGACAAGAATGCACAACCCTAAAATATATCCAAAATGATTTTTACCATTTACAAAATAGAAAAAGAGACTTCCGACCAGTATTATGTAATTTCTAAATTTATCCTTGCTGAGATAATAAATTATGAAGAAGATTGGGAAAAAACCAAATACAAATACAAGAGATGATAAACTCATTTTGCTCTCCTAAAAAAGATCTAACAATCTTTTCTAAACAAGTTTACGCTATATCGTCAATAGCCGGAAAACTCCTAAAATTCAGTTATTATACTCATGTGATATCGTAAGCCGGATAGTTGAAAACCACTCTGTTTGATAATAGCATATGTTGTTTTCTTTTCCCACTCAACCCGTTCAACGATCGGTCTGTCCGGAGCCTCTACTCCCTCGGGAACGAAAATGGTTTCATAAAGGAAAACCTTTAAAAATACCGGCCGCTATTTTACAAAAACACAACCGTTCAGTTTTCTCATCTTCTGCTTTGATCTAACCGTGTCATCAGCACTACCGTCTCAACATGCCTGGAGACGTTGCTATGAATGTCAATGGTAAGCTGAATTAATTATGATAAAAGTCGTTATACTGAACAAATCTATAAACTGAAATATATCTTGATTATCAGTTTTGATATCGTATCTGCTGTTCTTTGATCATCGGATACCGAATCAATGCTTCTCCGTCTGTTGCCTCTTTGTGCATATCTACAGCTGTAATCTGAGAATTCTCATATGTTCTGTAATAGTAAATTCCCCGATCCATGTTACAGCAGGAAGAATATACGGTTATCTCATATTTTCCTTCGCCTAGACAAACACAGCCTCTTTGTTGCTCTA
>Ga0310691_10002033_pt1 | contig 28459 bp, 21 predicted proteins | sample 176DNAGHGlowgp2_FD_203887 | JGI IMG/M metagenome (GOLD analysis project Ga0310691, IMG submission 203887) | Sheep rumen microbial communities from Palmerston North, Manawatu-Wanganui, New Zealand - 1766 DNA GHGlow gp2 (v2) (version 2) | ecosystem: Host-associated > Mammals > Digestive system >... | reverse complement strand
TCGTGACCAAGAACAGGAACAACTCGGCAGAGACTATCTACAAGCGCTACTGCGGACGTGGTGAGATGGAGCTGTGGATAAAGGACCTGAAGTATTTCAAGGCAGACCGCATGTCGTGCAACTCATATCGTGCCAACTACTTCCGCCTGTTCCTCTATGGGGCAGCCTTTGTCATTGCGCATAGGATGAAGCACACCGTGTTCAAAGGTACTGAGGTGGAGCGATTCAACATGGACTCCATCATCAGGCGCATCATGCTCAGCGCAGTACATATAGTGGAAAAGAAAACATACATCAAAATCAGCTTCTCGCCTCACCACAGACATCGGGAAGATCTGGAGACAGCACTCACAAGAATGGCTGCATAACCGGACCGCAGCACTACAATCATGGAAAAAGGAAACGTCCTCAAGCAAGGACGGAAGCTTTTGTGCCCATACGCCATAAACCATGCAGTAAATGAAGCTGAAACGCTATGCTGAATCCAAAAAACTTATCATAACTCATCGTAATCCTGCACAATCCTGATGCGTGAGGCTAATGCCATAAGATAAACAGCTACAACTCAGCGATGAGAAAACCTCTATGAATTATACAGGTTAGAAATAAGGGCGGAGGTGGATCCCAATTTTTATATTTTTCTATGCTTTGGCCAATCAAACATGGAGGGGGCAGCCATGCCTGAAGATCAGGATATGGAATATGTCGATGACCGTTTCCAGACTTTAGCTTGCGTTGACTTTACTTCGCCAAGCAGGGTGAAAGGGGAGTGGTATACGGCCTATCCTCCCATCGTGCGAGAGAGTACAGGAATAGGAATGGCTGATTATTTTGGACGTACTATGGTAGCCAGATTGCCTGAAAAATATAAAGTAGGTGTGGTGGATGTTGCTGTAGGAGGAGTCAGTATCAGGGCTTTTATGCCAGAATATGCTTCTGAATGGGAATGGATTATGAACAATACATACAATAATGACCCATACTCTCGCTTAGTCGAGATGGCTAAGGTAGCCCAGAATTATGGTGTCATAAAAGGTGTCCTCATGCATCAGGGAGAAGCAGACCATGGTCAAGAAGAATGGCCTCAATGGGTTAGTACAGTCTATGGGAGACTTCTTGATGAGCTCGGATTGGATGCGGCAGAAGTTCCTCTTTTGGTAGGAGAATTGGTCGCTGCTTCTGAAGGAGGACAATGTTCAGAGCACAATGATATTATTGCTACTATTCCATCAGTCATCCCTACCGCCCATGTTATCTCCTCTGCAGGGTGCCAGTGCTCGCCAGACGGTATGCATTTCGCTTTGCCGGGATACCGATTGATGGGTGAGCGCTATGCTTTGGAGATGCTAAGCTTGTTGGGGGATTCTCCATTTATTGATGAAGAAATAGAAGTAAGGGCCAATGACGATTTCCGGGAATACGGTGAACCCAATCCTGATTTTGGCTATACGACGGAAGGTGGCAATATTGACGGAACACCAGATATTTACTGTGAGGCTACTGAGTCATCACCTGTTGGAACATATTCCATTCAAATATCCAGAGGCAGTGTTACGAACGAGAACGTCACTTTCGTTGACGGAACATTGACGATTTGTCAAGCACCGTTGACAGTGGCTGCCAATAGCTATACCATAAAGCAGGGTGACCCGCTACCTGACTTTGAGGCTACTTATTATGGCTTCAAGAATGGCGAGACTTCCGACGTTGTGTCAACACTGCCCTCATTTACTTGTGACGCAACCTCCGCATCGGAGCCAGGCACTTATGAAATTGTAGTTAGTGGAGCAGAATCCACCAACTACAATTTCTATTACATCAATGGTATCCTCACCATCTCAGCTCCTGATATCCTGATTGGCGATGCCAACAACGATCAAGTCATTGACATGAACGATGTTGTGGCGATAAAAGGAGCTATTATGGGTATTATTCCTGATAATTATAATGAGCAAGCGGCAGACGTAAACAAGGACGGGGACGTAAATGTTGCAGACATCGTTATGCTATTGAGATTGTTCATTTTGCAATAGTGCCCGTTCGAATAAGAACTACTTCGACAGGAGGTAGCGCTTGAAGTCTGCAAAGTCCTTGGTCATGGGTGTGCTCTGTTTCTCGCCCTGCATGAAGGCACGGAGTCGGGCTGGGATATCTACGTCGATGCTGAGGATGTCGTCTACCTTCTCCTTGAATTTTGCAGGATGAGCCGTCTCGCAGAAAACACCTACTTCGCCAGGTTTGAGGCCGTCGGCGAGAGCCTGATAGCCGCAAGCTCCGTGGGGATCGAGGATATAGCCCGTCTCTTTATAGCATTGACGCATAGTTTCTCGGATTTGGTCATCGCTATAGGTGGCACCACTGATAAGTGAGGTGATGCGATGATGGGTATCCTCAGGCGACAGCTGGCCGTTTTCGCTGTAGAGGTTGATGATGCGTGCGAAGTTCGAAGGATCACCCACATCCATGGCGTTGGCAAGGGTCTGAAGTGAGGGCTTTGGCTCGTAACGGCCTGTCTGAAGGTAGTTGTAGAAGATGTCGTTGGCGTTGTTGGCGGCAATGAAGCGCTTGACGGGCAAGCCCATAGCGTGGCCGAAGAGGGCTGCGCAGATGTTGCCGAAGTTACCGCTGGGGACACACATGACAAGATCATTGAAGATTGAAGATTGAAGATTGAACATTTCCTTCAGGCGGGCATAGGCGTTGAAGTAGTAGAAGGCCTGGGGCAGGAAACGGGCCACATTGATAGAGTTGGCGGAGGTGAGTTTCATGTGCTGATTGAGTTCGGCATCCATGAAGGCATTCTTCACCAGAGCCTGACAATCGTCGAACACGCCGTCAACCTCAATGGCTGTGATATTCTTGCCGAGAGTAGTAAATTGGCACTCCTGTATGGGGCTGACCTTTCCCTTGGGATAAAGCACATAGACGTGGATACCATCTACACCCAGGAAACCGTTGGCTACGGCAGAGCCTGTATCGCCGGAGGTGGCTACGAGGACATTAACTAATTTTGAGGTTTGAACTTTGAGGTTTGAGGTTTCCTGATGGATGAAGTACTGCAAGAGGCGGGCCATGAAGCGGGCACCTACATCCTTGAAGGCGAGGGTTGGGCCGTGAAAGAGTTCGAGCGTATAGATGTTGTCCTTCACCTTCACCACAGGACAGTCGAAAGAGAGGGTGTCGTAAACGATCTTTTTGAGCGACTCGGCTTCAACATCCTCGCCGAAGAAGGCATCGGCAACCGTGTAGGCTATCTCCTGAAAGGTCTTGGTCTCGATGGTATCGAAAAACTCTTTAGGCAATTGCTTGATTTTCTCTGGCATGTAGAGACCACGGTCTTCTGCCAGGCCCTTGACGACTGCCTTGTGCAGGTCGGCGATGGGAGCATTTCCATTGGTACTATAGTAATTCATTTTTTATTCTGTTTATTGTTTATAGATGATTACCATTGAACAATTCTTATGATATTTTCATAAGGGCATGCATGAATTCGTCGAGTTTAAGCAGACCGTAAGCTCCTGATACACAAGAGACTTCGTCGTATTGCTGAACCTCGTCTGGAATAATACCGCGATGCCAGATGAGGAAGGGTACAGGCTGTCCGACGTGAATGCGTTGCTCTACTGGTGTGAGGTGATCGGGCAGCACAGCAATGCAGACAGGCTCGTCCCACGTCGACACCTTATTATATATATAGGCAATGAGTCGCTGGTCCAGATACTCAATGGTCTTTATCTTCAGTTCAAGGTCGCCGTCGTGACCAGCCTCGTCGCTGGCCTCCACATGGACAAACACAAAGTCATCGTGCTCAAGCGCTTCGATGGCAGCCTGGGCCTTGCCTTCATAGTTGGTGTTTGCCAGACCAGTGGCACCCTCCACCTCGACAATCTTTAAACCGGCATAATGGCCGATACCTCGGATAAGGTCGACGGCAGAGATGACAGAACCCGACTTTACCTGTGGATATTGTTGCATCAGGGTTTCCATAGAGGGGCGGTAACCGCCGCTCCAAGGCCAGATGCTGTTGGCCTGACGCTCACCATGCCTGGCTCGCTCCTGATTGAATGGATGTTGAGCCAATAGGGCTTGAGACTTCAGAATCATCTCATTGATGAGGTCAGCGGTCTCTTGGGCTGTCAGGCGTCCTGTCTCGTTGGGGGCATTCTCTTCTGCCCTTACTAATAACGGCTTCCATGCCTCGTTTGGATGGTCATGGGGTGGGGCACAGATAATGTGTTTTGAACCTCCTTTGATAACTAGCAGATGGCGATACTGGATGCCTGTGATGAACTTCACACGTTCGCAGCCCTGCTGTTCGTTGATAGGCTTGGCGAGGTTTTCGTTCAGATAGTCAATAAGTATGCGAGCGTCGCCAGTCTCCAGATTGCCGCCATTGTGGGTAATGATCTTGCCGTCTTCAAGGGTGATGATATTGCAGCGGATGGCGAAGTCATCGTCTGCCATTTCGTATCCGATACTGGCAGCCTCCAAAGGACCGCGGCCCTCATACACTTTATTCAGGTCATAGCCAAGGATAGCAGTATTGGCCACTTCTGATCCTGGTGGGAATCCTTCTGGCACAGTGATGAGCCTGCCACAGCGGCCTTCACGGGCCAACAGATCCATCATTGGCTTATGGGCATATTGCAATAAGGTCTTCCCACCGAGTCGCTCGACGGGAAGATCTGCCATGCCATCACCAAGTATGATGATATGCTTCATAAACTAAATGTTTGCAATCGACATGATATTTGCGAATACTCCTGCAGCTGTTACGGCTGCACCGGCACCATAACCTTGGATGAGCATTGGGTATTCCTTGTAGCGCTCAGTGGTGAGCAGCACAATGTTGTTTGAACCTTCAAGGCCATAGAAAGGATGTCCGTAGGGCACCTCCTTCAGTGCAACGTTGGTTTTGCCATTCTCCATCGTTGCCACGAAGCGCCAACGCTTATTCTCGCTCTCCAGTACCTTGCGGCGAGCCTCAAAGTCGGCATCAAGTTCCGGCAGACGCTTCCAGAATTCCTCAATGGAACCCTCAAAGAAGTCGTTGGGTACGAAGAGGTGTTTCTCTACGTCTTCCTGTTCCACCTTGTAGCCTGCCTCACGGGTTAAGATTACCAGTTTACGGATGACATCGGTACCACTGAGGTCTATACGCGGGTCTGGTTCAGAATAGCGCTGCTCCTTGGCACGGCGCACAGTCTCGGAGAAGGGCACGTCGGCTGCTATCTCGTTGAAGATGAAGTTCAGGGTACCACTCAAGATAGCCTCAATCTTCAAGATCTTATCACCCGAGTTGCACAAATCGTTGATGGTGCCGATAATCGGCAGACCAGCACCTACATTGGTTTCATAGCGGAACCATACGCCACGGTCACGGGCTGTCTGCTTCAATTTCAAGTAACTGTCGTAGTCGCTTGAGGCTGCAATCTTATTGGCTGCTACTACTGAAATGTTGTGCTCAAGGAACGTCTGATACAGCATGGCAATCTGACGGCTGGCAGTACAGTCTACAAAGACAGAGTTGAAGATGTTCATCTTCACGATCTCGTCACGCATGTGCTCCGTATTGGCTGGATAGCCTGCACGAAGGATCTTCTCGTAATTGTCAAGGTCGATACCATCGCGATCCAGGACGAAGTTATCCACGTCCGAAATGCCTACCACGTTCAGCTTCAAGCGGCGCGACTGCATAAGGAACTGCTGCTGTGTACGGATTTGCTCAAGGAGCATGCCGCCCACCGTGCCAATACCGCAAATGAAGATGTTGAGAACCTTGTATTCTGAGAGGAAGAACGAGTCGTGAAGCACATTGAGTGATTTGCGCAAGAAACGACCGTCGACAACGAATGAGATATTGGTTTCTGAGGCACCTTGTGCACAGGCGATAACGGAAATACCGCTTCGTCCGAGTGTACCAAACAACTTACCTGCAATGCCCGGTGTCTGTTTCATATTCTCACCCACAATGGCAATGGTAGCCAAACCGCTCTCCACCTGCATGGGGAACATGGCACCGGTCTCAATCTCCTTAGCGAATTCTGCATTCAGTACCTCAGCTGCTGCTGCGGCATCCTCGTCGCGAACACCAATAGAAGTGGAGTTCTCTGAAGATGCCTGTGATACCATAAATACGGAGATCCCTTTATTGGCCAGTGTGGTGAAGATACGACGGTTGACACCAATCACACCCACCATCGAGAGACCTGTGACAGTGATCAGAGAGGTGCCCTTGATGCTCGAGATACCCTTGATAGGCTTATTGTCATCTTCAATTTTGTCTTTGATCAATGTGCCTGGGTGTTCAGGATTAAAGGTGTTCTTAACCTTGATGGGTATATTCTTGACGCATACGGGATAAATGGTAGGCGGATAAATGACCTTGGCACCGAAGTTGCAGAGTTCCATTGCCTCAACATAGGAGAGTTCGTTAATCGTATAGGCACTCTTTATAACTTTCGGATCAGCCGTCATAAAACCATCTACATCGGTCCAAATCTCTAGCACTTCAGCATTCAGTACAGCAGCTATGATAGAAGCCGTGTAGTCACTGCCTCCACGGCCCAGATTGGTCGTCTCGTGCGTGTCGCGGTCTCTGGCAATGAAGCCAGGCACAACATATATTGTCTTGTCGGTGGGATTCTTGAAGGTTTCTTTTACCAGTTGTGTGGTCAAGTCGGCATCAATCACATGCTTACCTTGTTTTTTCTCTGTACGGATGAAGTCACGACTGTTCATGCGGACACCGTTTTTCACCATGGCTGCTACGATGTGTGAGCTAAGGCGCTCACCATAGCTTACGATGGCATCCTCAGTCTTCTTTGAGAGGTCGTGAATCAGGTATACACCATAGAAAATACTCTTCAACTGGTCGAAGAGCTGGTCTACATTATTAAATAAAGCTACGCGCTTTTTGTCATCAGTGATGATGGTGTCAATCATCTGGTGATGACGCTTGACCATCGCATCAAATTCCTCGCGATAGTGCTCGTCGCCCTGTTTTGCCAACTTCGACGTAGCAATCAGTTTGTCGGTGATGCCGTCGAGTGCGCTTACTACTACAATGACAGGTTGCGTCCGAGCCTCTGCCTCCACAATTGTCTTTAAGCTCAAAATGCTTTTCACGGAACCTACGGACGTTCCGCCGAATTTCATTACTTTCATATTCCTATGCAATTTATCTTGCCGCCGGTACCCCTTCACAATGGGGGACTTCTCCAACGGCGGTGCAAAGGTAATGCAATTAGAGCAAAACACAAAATAAATCGCGAAAATTTTTGCGATTTATAAAAAATTACCTGCGTCTGGAATTGCTGTGAGGATTATTTCTCTGCTGTTTCCTCATTTCTTTGCCGGCAAGTGGCCGAGCTGGTGGGGAGTAATTCTTTCTTTGGCTCCCAGCCCCTTTATAGTTCTTATAACTATTGGGGCGTTTTGTGTACATATGTTTCTTGTCAGTATAATACTCATAAATACTGAATGACCACACTTGTCGGGAATGACTCATCGGCCGATAGAAATAACTCGTCTTTTTGAATAGGTGATATTGATAATCCGAAAGAACGTATTTTAGATCCGTATCTCGGCGTGAAAGACAGGTGCTGAGACGTTCACCTCGTATGGCGGCTGCCATCACGAAGTCAAGATTGATCTCATACACATTGTTTAACTGTGTAGGAGAGAGCCCCAGCTCGTAAGACATTTTGTCGGTAAGGAACATGGCATGCTCACGAGCCTCATTGAAGGTCATTGCTGCGGCAGAGGTGACGATTGACACCATCAGGGCCATTATTAATAAAATCTTTTTCATACGCTAAAAATATTGTTATGTTCAACACTGCCGCAAAGTTAAGGTTTTTTCTCTTAATGAGCAAATGCAAACCCCTATTTTTGAGTAGCAAATCCCTAAAAATCCATTTAAAGGGGAGTCGTTTTTTGTTTAAATAGTATGATTTATGAAAAAAAATAGATTTATTAATCAGTATTTTATAAAAAATGAGTAATTTTGCAGCGCTTTTTGAAAGTATATTATATTTATGGTACAATATAAAGAACTTAAGAAAAATCTGAAAAGAGATCTCAGCGGATTTCCAGAAGTAAAAATTTCTTTGGTCGGTGATACCGCAACTCAGTTCCTGGCAACTGCCATTAGAGGAATGGGAGTTGAACGTGGTTATCGTGTCAATCTATTCGAGGCTGAATACAATCAAGTCGAACGTCAGTTCATGGATCCTACTAGTGAACTCTACGATTTTGACGCAGATATGATCGTTGTGTTCCAGTCTACCCATAAACTTGGAGAACATCATAGTTTGTTGCCTGTGGAGCAGCAGATTGGTTTGGCAGACGAGCGTTTGTCGTTTGTCGCCTCCATTTGCGAGAATCCAGCTTTGGCAAACAAAAAGATTGTCTATTTCAACTATCCGGAGATAGAGGATACGGTATTTGGCAGTTATGCAAACAAAGTAGAATCGTCATTTCCCTATCAGCTTCGAAAATTAAATTTTGAGCTGATGAACCTTTCACAGCGTTATCCTAATCTTTATATTTGTGATATAGCTGGACTGCAGAATAAATTCGGAAGGGACTTTATGTTTGCTCCGAATGTATATGTCAGTACGGAGATGATTTTGAGCGTTGATGCACTGCCGTACGTGGCGAGTCGTGTTATGGATATCGTCTGTGCTATCAAAGGACAATTCAAAAAATGCCTGATCCTTGATCTTGACAATACCGTTTGGGGTGGTGTTATAGGAGATGATGGACTTGAAGGCATTCAGCTTGGGCATGGGCTAGGTATTGGCAAAGCTTTTACTGAGTTCCAGATGTGGGTAAAGAAACTTAAACAGAGAGGTATTATCATCTGTGTAGCCTCAAAAAATAATGAGGAAACTGCCAAGGAACCGTTTGAAAAACATCCAGACATGGTCTTGAAACTGGACGATATAGCTGTGTTCCAAGCCAATTGGGAAACAAAGGTGGATAATATCCGTACTATTCAGAGTATCTTGAACATTGGATTCGACTCAATGGTTTTCCTCGATGACAATCCCTTCGAGCGAAATATCGTCCGTGAGAATATCAAGGGAATTACTGTTCCAGAATTACCGGAGGATCCAGGTGAATACTTGGAGTATCTCTATTCCCTGAACCTTTTTGAGACGGCCAGTTACAGCAATGCAGACAAGGATCGTACAAAGCAATATCAGGTAGAGGCTAAGCGTGTGTCACTTTCCAAGACATTTACCAATGAGGCTGATTTCCTGAAGTCCCTCAACATGGTGTCGACGGTCAGTGGCTTTACCAAGTTTAACACCCCCCGCGTGGCACAGCTCTCCCAGCGTAGCAATCAGTTTAATCTGCGTACTATACGTTATACGGAGGCTGATATTACAGCATTGGCAGAGAATCCAGACGTAATTGACCTAAGTTTTACACTTGAGGACAAGTTTGGTGACAACGGGCTTATTGCAGTTATTATCATGAAAAGGCAGGATGCCGACACATTGTTTGTAGATACTTGGTTTATGAGTTGCCGTGTGCTGAAGCGTGGAATGGAGAACTTCACTTTGAATACTATGGTGGAACGGGCTAAGTCTGCTGGTTATAAAAAAATAATAGGTGAGTATCTTCCTACTCCTAAAAACAAAATGGTAGAGAACCACTATCTCGGGCTTGGCTTTACAAAGGTTGAAGGAGCATCTTCTGCGCTATTTGAACTTGATGTTGAGGCCTATCAGCCAAGAGAATGTTATATAGAATCCAAGACGATATGAATTATAGAATTGACCATGTCGGTTATCTGACGGGTGACATTCCTTCTACAGCAAAAGCCTTCGAGAAATTGGGCTATCAGATGGGAGAGATTATTGATGACAACACCCAGAGAACCCGAATATGCTTCCTGACAAAACCCAATGAGGTACGTGTAGAACTGGTGGAGCCTTATGAGGATAATACAACCATGCAGAAGATGCTGAATAAGCGTGGTGTTACTCCTTATCACACCTGTTATGAGGTAGATGATGTGGATAGTGAGTATGAGCAACTGATACAAGAAGACTGGACGGCTTTGTTCAAACCCGTTGCAGCGCCGGCATTTGGGAATCGGAAAATATGCTATTTCTGGAATTCGGAAATAGGTTTTATAGAATTAGTAAACAAATAAAGATAGATAATTATGGAAAGACAAGAGATTTTTGAGAAATTGAATGAGATTTTTACTGATGTGTTGGACCTCGATGAATGCAATCTGACTGACGAGACTAGCGCAAACGATATTGAGGAGTGGGATTCGTTGAGCCATATCCAACTGATTGTAGCCATTGAGAAGGCTTTCAAGATCAAGTTCACTTCGTTAGAGATCATGAAGTGGAATAATGTCGGTGAGATGGTTGACTCAATGATGGAAAAACTGTCATAATGGTAGTCAACTCTGTCCGATTTCTTTTCTTCTTCATAGTCGTATTTACCGTCTACTACTTACCGATTACGAAGAAGCTTCCTCGCCGTCAAAACATCTGGTTGTTGTTGGCGAGCTATTTCTTTTATGGTGTCGTCGACTGGAAGATGGTGGTGATACTAGTTTGTGCAACAGCAGTGTTCTATGTTCTTGGTTTGTGGCTGAAGAATGTGATGGAGAAAGGGCACATGAAGGAGGCTTCTCATTTGACTACCTTTGGTGTGGCTTTGGGAATCTGCTTGTTGCTCTACTTTAAATATCTGAATTTCTTTGGTGAGTCGATAACACAGTTACTTAGCGCAGTAGGGCTAAAGGCTACTTGGACTACTCTGAACATAATCGTGCCTGTTGGCGTGAGTTTTTTCACCTTTAAGTTGATTAGTTATTTGATAGAGATTCATCGTGAACATATAGAACCGTGTAAAGACATGGTGGAGTTTGCTACCTATGTCGCATTCTTCCCGACGTTGCTCTCTGGTCCTATTGACCGTCCGAACACCTTTCTTCCCCAACTTAGGAAATCTCATTCTTTGGATTATGCTCAGGCTGTGGATGGTTGCCGACAGATCCTTTGGGGTATGTTTACGAAGGTCTGCATAGCTGACCATCTGGCTGTTGTGACAGAGAGCGTCTGGTCTGACTATTCCAGTCAGTCCGGCTCGACGCTGTTTCTGTGGACGTTACTTTACACCATGCAGATCTATACTGATTTTGACGGTTATTCAAACATGGCAATCGGTGTGAGTAAAATTCTAGGTTTTAATATTACTCGCAACTTCAACCATCCGTTGCTGGCTCGCAATATTGCAGAGTTTTGGCGTAATTGGCATATATCACTCACATCTTGGATTACTGATTATGTGTTTATGCCATTGAATATCGCCTTCCGCAATATGGACAACTGGGGTGTGATGCTTGCTGTGACTATTAATATAGTATTAATTGGTCTTTGGCATGGATCAAACTGGACCTTTGGTCTCTTTGGCCTTTATCACGCCCTTCTGTACATCCCATTGGTTTTGTCTGGAGCTTTTGGCAAGAATAAGAAATTACGTCCCAATGACTATGGTCTTCCAAAAAGGAAGGACTTTTTGAAGATGGTACTCAATTATGTTTTGGTATCACTAGGCTTTATCGTATTCTATGCAGGAAGCGTTTCAGATGCTTTCCAGTTCTTTAGTGGCATCTTGTCAACATCATTGTTCACTATGCCAACTTTGCCCATCAGGAAAGCTACTATAGTGTTCATGCTGATTGTATTGATTCTTGAATGGACAACAAGGAAGAAGGAGCATCCTTTGCAACTCCCTATTGAAGGCATCTTCCGTTATTCCGCTGTTCGTTACGCTCTTTACGCAGGTATCAGTCTCTTACTGTTTATATATGCAGGAGAGGTTGAAACATTTATCTATTTTAAGTTCTGACACGATGAAGAAGTTCCTGATAAAATTGTCATATACGGTCTTGCCGGTATTTCTTTTGTTGTTTGGGTTGACGGCATATCTCAATATATATATTAGGCCGCAAGCTACAGGTGACTTAGGCCGTCTTGGCTTTGTCATTATTGGTGAAGATTATGGTCAGCGCATTGAACAGAATGAGGTGAAAGATACTTTATTTGAAAAGGTTCGCGAGACAGACGATCTGAAGAACATTCATGTTAACGTACTGACTATAGGCGACTCTTTTTCCCAGCAGGAGCATGCTGGCTATCAGAACTACATGGCTTTGGAAGGTTTGACTGTGGCTAATACTCGGCGTGATCTATATGACAACCCCATCCAGTATTCTTGGAACATATTGGAAGCAGGAGTTGTAGACTCCACAAATATCGACGTGATGGTCGTTGAGGTTGGTGAACGTGATTTAGCCATTCGTATCGATAATTTTAGAATCGACAAGGTTGAAAAGGGTGAACCAGACGTGCCTGACATAGTTGAAGAAGAGAACGTATGGGATATTAGAGATTGGTCTTTGTTGCGTACTCGTGATTTCTTGATGTACCGTTATGCAGGTCGTAATCCTGTTTATGATGTAAAGCTTAACCGTGACTTTTTTGACAGCAACGAGCCACGCAGGCTATATTTTTATTGTGCAGACATAACAAATGGTATCAGCATCGAGGAATCTATACGACCAAAGTTCAAAAAGGTGTTCGACCTGTTGACAAAAAAAGCCCATGAGCGAGGTGTTGCCTTAATCCTGATGGTACCTGTAGACAAATATGACCTTTATCAAGAATACATTGTCGACAATCCATATGACCATCCAAAGCGGATTAATGAGGAAGTGCGTGAATTGTTGGGAGACATTCCTGAGGTTTTGTTATCAAAATACTATCTTCAGCCTCTCATCGAAAGAGGGGAGAAAGATGTCTTCCTTTTTGATAATAGCCATTGGAGTTACAAGGCATCTGAGGCGGTAGGAAAAGAGTTGAGTAGGCGAGTAAAAATGTTATCGAATAATTGATAACTGATGGAAAAGAGAATAGAGCGTATAATTTCTTTTGATGTGATGCGGATTGTGGCGGCTTTTGCTGTCGTATTCCAGCATATAGGTGGACAGAATTGGCCTTCTTCGTTTCCTTCTGCTGAATGGGAATTGCGAAATATGTGGGTTTCATTGGCTCAATGGAGTGTCCCCATGTTTATTATGATTTCCGGAGCTTTGTTTTTGAATCCAGAGAAACCGTTGGTCATTAAAAAGTTGTATGGAAAGAATCTCCTCCGTATTGTATATACATTCCTTTTCTGGTCTGCTGTATATGTGATTTGCATTGAAGGGTTTGAAAATGGTCCAATTATTGCTTTTGTCAGTGTTCTCAAAGGGCCTCCTCATTTTTGGTTCTTGAAAGTGATGATAGGCCTGTATATTTTGATTCCCATGCTGAAAGCTGTTGTGGCAGATCGTAATATATTAAATTATGCCGTGTTTGTGTTGTTGATTATATCGTTCGCAATACCATCAGCTTTTGATCATTTTGGGCTGCTCGATAAACAGCGGATGATGATCTGGAGGGGACTGTATGATGAATTTGGTCTGCCTGCACTGGGTTTCGTTTGTTATTTCATATTAGGACATTATTTGAATACGAACTCATTCAGTAAACAAATAAAGTATGCAATCTATATATTGGCTCTTCTGAGTTTTGTAGGAGCTGCCTATTTTACGAGTGTTGCTTCGCATGTGTTTGGCCATACAGAGGGCTTTTTCTACGATGACCTCCATCCGTTTATGCTAATACAAACAGCGGCTATCTTTGTTTTCATTAAGGATCATTGTACGACTTATAATAGTAGGACCTCAAATCTCATTATTAACTTTTCAAATTGTAGTTTTGGCATATATCTGGTTCATCCCTTATTGATGCATCTGTGTGATGATTGTTTTGCATTAAACTCATCATCTTTTAACCCATTATTTTTCATTCCTGTATTTGCAATCATTATCTTCTTCCTATCTTATGCGTTGGTAAAGGCAATAAGTATTATTCCATTTTTGAAGAAGGTTGTTCTTTAAGGTATATGACGAGTGAATATCAAATAAGGGTAACACCTGAAGTGGCTTCTCAGGAGGAAAGGCTAAGGAGATGGCTTGCTGATGAGCAGGGTATTGATGAAAGGACAATTTATGGGATAAGAATCCTCAAGAGGAGCATTGATGCTCGACAAAGGCAGATCCTTGTTAATCTGAAGGTGCGAGTTTATATTAATGAGCTGCCGCATGATGATGAGTTTTCCCGAACAGATTATCCGAATGTTGAAGGCCGTCCTCAAGTGATAGTCGTTGGGGCAGGTCCTGGCGGTTTGTTTGCAGCTTTACGGTTGTTAGAACTTGGGTTGAGGCCCATTATCCTTGAGAGAGGAAAGAATGTGCATGATCGGAAAAAAGATTTAGCGGCAATCTCAAAAACACAGGAAATTGACCCGGAAAGCAACTATTGTTTTGGTGAGGGAGGTGCCGGCGCATATTCAGACGGAAAGCTTTACACCAGGAGCAAGAAACGTGGTAATTCAGACAAAATTCTAAATGTATTTTGTCAACATGGAGCATCAACGGCTATTTTGGCAGATGCTCATCCGCATATAGGAACAGACCGACTTCCTAAAGTGATAGAGTCAATGCGGAATACCATCATAAGTTGTGGTGGTGAGGTGCATTTCCAGACAAAGATGACGCAGCTTATCCTAAAAGGGGATACAGTCGTAGGCTGTGTTGCAGACAAAGAGTACAAAGGACCTGTGATTTTGGCAACAGGCCATTCGGCAAGAGATGTTTACAAGTATTTGTCGGAGGCAAGAATTGAATTGGAGGCTAAAGGCATAGCTGTAGGAGTTAGATTGGAACATCCCTCCCAATTGATTGACCAAATTCAATATCATTCAAAGAACGGTCGGGGGAAATGGTTGCCGGCAGCGGAATATTCGTTTGTAACACAGATCGGGGGGCGAGGCGTATATTCCTTCTGCATGTGTCCTGGCGGCTTTGTCATTCCTGCAGCTACAGACAAAGAGCAGATAGTCGTCAATGGCATGAGCCCTGCCAATCGTGGCACAGCCTGGAGCAACAGCGGAATGGTGGTAGAGGTTAGGCCTGAAGATGTTGAGGGGGACGATGTCTTGAGAGTCCTTCGTTTCCAAGAAGAACTTGAGTATTTATGTTGGCAGCAGGGTAATATGAGACAGACAGCTCCGGCTCAAAGGATGTCTGACTTTGTCAATGGCAAGCTCAGTTATGATTTGCCAAAATCATCATATGCTCCCGGATTGATTTCAAGTCCGTTGCATTTTTGGCTTCCTGACTTAGTGTCGGATCGGCTACGGGAAGGATTCAAGGTGTTTGGAAGAAAATCTCATGGTTTCTTAACCAACGAAGCGGTTCTGATTGGTGTTGAAACAAGAACGTCGTCTCCTTTACGCATCGTGAGGGATGGCGATACGTTGCAACATGTTCGTGTTCAAGGCCTTTTCCCATGTGGTGAGGGGGCAGGCTATGCAGGCGGTATTGTGTCTGCAGGTGTCGATGGGGAGCGTTGTGCAGAGATGTGTGCCGCCTATCTCAAAAAGATTTAAGGGGTTTCTGAAAAGAAATCTCTTTTTTTGTTTGGCAGATTCAAATTTTATTTGTATCTTTGCCAACAAGAAAATAGTTTAACTAAAATATTACGCTCTATGAACAGGGAGGAAAAATTCGTTATTACGATCAGCCGCCAGTTCGGTACAGGCGGACATGAGATTGGCGCGGAGTTAGCTCGAAGGCTCAATGTGAAGTTGCTTGATAAGCAGATTCTCAATGAGGTGGCAAAGCGGAACCGTGTGGTTGAGGAGGCTATGGAGAAGATTGAGACAAGGAATCCGCTTTGGCGTGATGACTTCACAAACTTCTATCAGACTTACATGAGCAAAGCAGAGTATGATGGTACGGAGCATGACCAGACTTCTCATGAACTATTTGATGCTCAGGCTGAAGCAATCCGTAAGATTGCAGCTAAGGAGTCGTGTGTTATCGTTGGTCGTTGTGGCTTCCACATTTTTGCCGACCATCCGAATGCATTGAAAATCTTCATCCATTCGACAGAGGATTGCCGTAAACGCAGGATAGCCGAAAAATATGGTTTGGATATGCGTGATGCTGCGGCGATGGTGGTTGACAACGACTATAGCCGCGAACTTTATACGAAGTCTTTTACGGGTAAGGACTGGACTGATGCTCGCAACTATGACATCTCCATAGATGTCCGAAAATTCGGAATCAATGGCGCTGTAGATTTCTTAATGAACTGTATAGAGTAGTTTTCTTGGGAAAAATTTGTGTATATACCGATTTTTTAGTAATTTTGCAGCCTGAAATTTCAATGAAAGTAATTACTAAAGAATCGGTATAATGAATATTTCCTACAAATGGTTGAAGGAATACGTTGATTTCGACTTGACGGCTCAGCAGGTGTGTGATGCACTTACGTCAATCGGTCTCGAAGTCGACGCATTAGAAGAAGTACAGAGTATTCGGGGCGGTCTGAAGGGACTCTACGTGGGCAAGGTGTTGACGTGTGAGGCTCATCCAAACAGCGACCATCTGCATGTGACAACGGTTGACTTAGGTAAAGGTGAGCCCTCGCAGATTGTTTGTGGCGCACCCAATGTCGCAGCAGGCCAGAAAGTGATTGTTGCTGATCTTGGTTGTGTTCTTTATGACGGAGACAACGAATTTGTCATTAAGAAGTCCAAGCTACGGGGGGTGGAGTCCAACGGAATGATCTGTGCAGAGGATGAGATTGGTATAGGTACTAGTCATGCGGGCATTATTGTATTGCCAGAGGATGCAGTGGTAGGTACACCTGCCGCAGAATATTACCACTTGGAAAGCGATTGGCTTATTGAGGTGGATATCACAGCAAACCGTGCCGATGCCTTGAGTCATTGGGGGGTGGCTCGCGACCTTTATGCCTGGCTCAAGCAGAACGGTTACGAGACATCGTTGCATCGTCCAGACTGCAGTATGTTCAAGGTAGATAACCATGACCTACCTATAGAGGTGACAATTGGGAATCAGACGGCCTGTAAGCGCTATGCTTGTGTGAGTGTGACTGACTGCGAGGTTAAAGAGAGTCCTGACTGGCTTAAAAACAAGTTGACCACCGTCGGTCTGCGTCCTATTAATAATATTGTGGACATCACCAACTATGTGATGATGGCCTATGGCCAACCGCTTCACACATTTGATGCAGATATGGTGAAGGGGCATAAGATTGTTGTGAAGACCATGCCGGAGGGCACTCCATTCCAGACTCTTGATGGTGTGGAACACAAACTATCAGAACAAGACTTGGCAATCTGTAACGCTGAGGAACCGATGTGTATAGCCGGCGTGTTTGGCGGTAAGGGTAGCGGTACTTATGAGACAACGAAGAATGTGGTGCTTGAAAGTGCCTATTTCCATCCTACATGGATTCGTAAGTCTGCTCGTCGTCATGGTCTGAGCACAGATGCCAGCTTCCGATTCGAACGTGGTATTGACCCTAATGGTACTATCTATGCCTTGCAGCAGGCAGCTATCCTCTGTCAGGAACTTGCAGGTGGAAAGGTCAGTATGGAAATTTGTGATGTCTATCCTGAGCCGATAAAGAATCCCGTAGTAGAACTGAACTATGAATATGTTCACTCTCTTGTGGGGAAAACCATCCCTGTGGAGACAATCAAGAGCATCTGTGAGACACTTGAGATGAAGGTGCTCAACGAGACTGCTGAAACATTGACGCTCGAGATCCCTGCCTATCGTGTAGATGTGCAGCGTCCTTGTGATGTGGTGGAAGATATCCTGCGCATATATGGCTATAATAATGTAGAGATTCCTACACAGCTGAAGAGTTCGCTTGTCATCAAGGGGGATGAGGACCGGAAGCATCAACTGGCAAATCTTGTGAGTGAACAGTTGGTGGGAGAAGGCTTCTATGAGATTCTGAACAATTCTCTGACAAAAGGAGTCTATTATACTGAGCACAACTCTTATCCTGATGCGAACTGTGTGAGGATTATGAATCCTCTGTCTACCGACCTCAATGTGATGCGTCAGACATTGCTCTTTGGCGGTCTTGAAAGCATTCAGCACAATGTGAACCGTAAGCAGCAGAACCTACGTTTCTTCGAGTTCGGCAATGTGTATACCTTCTCCCCAGAAAAGCAGAACGATGATGAGCCGATGCAGGCCTATAAGGAACAATATCATGCTGCTCTGTGGGTGACAGGCAAACGCGTTGAAGGGTCATGGGCTCATCAGAATGAAGATTCTTCTTTCTTCGAACTGAGTGCTTATGTGGAAAATATCTTCCGGCGCATTGGTGTCAAGTCTGGCATGGTGATTCGTAAGAAGTCGGAGAATGATATCTTTTCTGCTGGTGTGACCATCGAAAATCGTGGTGGCAAAAAACTCGCCGAGATGGGTGTCATTACAAAGAAACTCCAGAAACAGTTCGGACTTGACAATCCCGTCTATTATGCAGAACTCAACTGGACTGCTCTAATGAAGGTGGTCAAGAAGAATGAGGTTCTCTACACAGAGATCTCCAAGTTCCCGGCAGTCAGCCGTGACCTCGCACTTTTGGTTGATGCTGGTGTAGAGTTTGCGCAGATAGAGCAGATTGCCCGACAGACAGAGAAGAAATTCTTGAGAAAAGTGGAACTCTTTGATGTTTATGAGGGTGACAAGCTACCCGCAGGAAAGAAATCATATGCAGTCAACTTTATTCTTCAAGATGAGGAGAAGACAATGGGTGACAAGCAGATTGATGCCATTATGCAGAAATTGATCACCAATTTGAAGAAACAACTCAACGCAGAACTCCGATAATCATTTTCAAAAGTAAATTCGTAAATAGTAAATAATATGGGAAGAGCATTTGAATATCGTAAGGCTACAAAGCTGAAGCGATGGGGCCATATGGCCAAGACATTTACAAAGATTGGTAAGCAGATTGCCATCGCTGTGAAGGCAGGCGGTCCAGAACCAGAGAACAACCCCGCGCTTCGTGCCATCATCGCCAACGCCAAGCGTGAGAACATGCCGAAAGACAACATCGAGCGTGCTATCAAGAACGCGATGGGTAAAGACCAAAGCGACTACAAGGAAGTTACTTACGAGGGATATGGCCCTCACGGAATCGCTATCTTCGTGGAGACACTGACAGACAATACTACTCGTACGGTTGGTGATGTCCGTTCTGTATTCAACAAGTTTAATGGTAACTTGGGCACACAGGGCTCACTCTCGTTTTTGTTCGACCACAAAGCCGTGTTTACTTTTAAGAAGAAAGATGGTCTCGATATGGACGAGATGATTCTTGACTTGATTGACTATGGCGTGGACGATGAGTTCGATGAAGACGAAGAGGAGAACAGCATCACCATCTATGGCGACCCTTCCAGCTTTGGAGCTATTCAAAAACACCTTGAGGAGAATGGTTTTGAGGTGACGGGTGCAGAGTTCACCCGCATCCCTAACGACTTGAAGGATGTAACAGCAGAGCAGCGTGAGACCATCGATAAGATGGTTGAGAAGCTTGAAGACTTCGACGATGTACAGACTGTTTACACGAACATGAAACCAGAGGAAATCACCGAATAATATTTGACGAAATCCCCGCCTCAATCCAACAGGCGGGGATTTTTTCGATTCCTAGTAATCTTTATCTGTAAAGACTACATCGATCAAAACATTACTGGGATCTTTTTCCGAACGGAAGGTATAGGCGAAACGATAGTGGTTATCTTTGTAGAGCTTTAGGGTTGTTGTGTTCTTCAACTCTTTCTTCAGTATGTTTACTGCATCGATTTTCTTTGCAATGCTGTCCTGATCGGCCATTCCTGTAAGTTTGTAATGGTAATGCAACGTGTGGGTGGCTCTTTCGAAGGTCATACTGTCCAACGTCGTTGTGTTATCCATACGGACGGGGCAGTTCTTTCGTGTATACTCTTGTGCCTCTCTTGCACAACGGTCTTCGAGCGACTCTTGGCAGGAAACGAATAACAGCGTAATTGCAGAAATAATCCAATACTTTTTCATAATGAATGCTATTTTTGGTTGCAAAGTTACTCAGAAATATTAAATTTCATCGTGGAAACTCCAAAAAAAAGCAAAAATATCTGTTATCCCATGTTTTTTTTGTAACTTTGCACTTTAAAGTACGCATTAAACGAATGGATCATATAAGAAATTTCTGTATCATCGCCCATATCGACCACGGAAAGTCAACCTTGGCCGACCGCTTGTTGGAGTTTACAAAGACCATTCAAGTTACGGAAGGTCAGATGCTTGATGATATGGATTTGGAGCGCGAACGGGGTATTACTATCAAGAGTCATGCTATTCAGATGGAGTATATGTATCAAGGGGAGAAATATATCTTGAACCTGATCGATACTCCGGGACATGTAGACTTCTCTTATGAGGTGAGCCGTTCTATCGCAGCATGCGAAGGTGCCCTGTTGGTCGTTGATGCCACTCAGGGTGTGCAGGCACAGACAATCTCTAACCTCTATATGGCTATTGACCATAACCTCGAGATAATCCCCGTCATCAACAAGATAGATATGCCCTCAGCAATGCCCGACGAGGTGGAGGACGAGATAATCGATCTTATTGGCTGTGACCGTTCAGACATTATTCGTGCTTCTGGAAAGACAGGCGAGGGGGTAGAGGATATATTGAATGCCGTTGTGGAGCGCATTCCCCATCCGGAAGGTGATGAGGAGGCTCCTTTGCAGGCTCTGATCTTCGACTCAGTCTTCAACTCCTTCCGTGGTATTATAGCCTATTTCAAGATTGTCAATGGGGTTATCCGTTCGGGCGACCATGTGAAGTTCTTTAACACTGGCATGGAGTATGATGCCGATGAGATTGGCGTACTGAAGATGGACATGATTCCTCGTAAGGAACTGCGAACGGGCGATGTGGGCTATATTATCAGCGGCATTAAGAATTCAAAGGAAGTGAAGGTCGGCGATACCATCACTCACGTAGCTCGTCCTTGTGATGCTGCTATCGAGGGCTTCCAAGAGGTGAAGCCAATGGTGTTTGCCGGTGTCTATCCTATTGATCCGACGGATTATGAGAATCTGCGTGCTTCATTGGAGAAACTTCAGTTGAACGATGCCTCGCTGACATTTACGCCAGAGTCTTCGGTAGCCTTGGGCTTTGGCTTCCGTTGCGGGTTCCTCGGACTGCTTCACATGGAAATCGTTCAGGAGCGTCTTGATCGTGAGTTCGATATGGACGTCATCACTACTGTACCCAATGTGTCATATATGTGTTACACCAAGCAAGGTGAGGTGAAAGAAGTGCATAATCCTTCAGGATTGCCTGATCTGACGATGATCGAGCATATTGAGGAACCCTATATCCGTGCCTCTATCATTACCGCTGCCGACTATATCGGTCCCATTATGACGCTATGTCTTGACAAACGAGGTGAACTGATAGATCAGCAATATGTGAGTGGCAACCGTATAGAATTGCACTTCATGCTGCCTTTGGGTGAGATCGTCATCGACTTCTACGATAAACTGAAGTCCATCTCGAAAGGTTATGCTTCGTTCGACTATCATGTCGACGGCTTCCGTCCTTCAAAGCTTGCCAAACTTGACATCCTGCTCAACGGTGAGCCTGTAGATGCCCTCTCAACACTGACGCATCAGGACAATGCCGTCACTTTTGGCCGTAGGATGTGCGAGAAACTCAAGGAGTTGATTCCCCGTCAGCAGTTCGACATAGCCATTCAGGCTGCTATTGGTGCAAAGATTATTGCTCGTGAGACCGTGAAACAGGTACGTAAGGATGTGACTGCCAAATGCTATGGCGGTGATGTCAGCCGAAAGCGCAAACTGCTGGAGAAACAGAAGCGAGGAAAAAAACGTATGAAACAGATAGGCAATGTGGAAGTTCCTCAGAAAGCCTTCCTTGCAGTTTTAAAACTTGATTAATCTAAGAAAGAACAAATAAATAAACAGAAATCTTCAACAAGTCTATGCCTAACATTGCAATTACAACCAGGGACGTGGCCAGAGAGTTAGCCCGTCGTTACAGTACGATGACGCACGACGAGCTGGATTTGCTCGAGAGTATTCTTGTGCCGATGAAGTTCGGCAAAAATGAAATGATCCTAAAGGAGGGAGAGACATGCACCTGCATCTATTGGGTGGTGAAAGGTCTTGTGCGCCAGTTCTATTACAAGAACGAGAAGGAACTGACAGAGTATATGGCGACCGAGAACAGCATCGTCATGTGCATCGAGAGCTTGTTCCAGGAACAACCTACGCGTCTGCAGATCAAGGCCTTGGAACCAACAGTCCTGATAGCTATGCCCAAAGCCGACTTGGAGGCTGTGGCTATGAAGAGTGTGAACATCCAGATCCTCTTCCGCAAAATCCTTGAGGAATCCCTCATCCTGAGTCAGCATCATGCTGATATGCTTCGCTTTGAAAGTGCACAGGATCGCTACCAGAAGCTCGTGAAGAATCAGCCACAGCTGGTGCTTCGTGCACCCTTGGTCTATATCGCCAGTTATCTGCAGATGACACCAGAAACCTTGTCGCGTGTCCGTACGGCTGCCCTGATGGAAGGTAAATAGGATGAGAATAAATGAAAGAATCCCGTCATCATTGGCGGGATTCTTTCATTTAGTGCCTTTCCAAGAAGATGGAGTGGTCGATACAGGTGGGAAGCTCTTCCTGATAGTGAGTCACATAGATAAGAGTCTTCGATGGATCCTGGCAATAATCATCAACGAGTGTTTTCACCATCTTGCGGTTTTCATCGTCAAGCCCATGCAGGGGCTCATCAAGAATCAGTAGGCTGGGTTCCTTGACGAATGCACGAGCTAGCAGCACCAATCGCTGCTCGCCACTCGACATCTCCAGAAATCGCCGCTCTGCCAGATGGCCGACACCTAGGATACGAAGCCACTTCCGACATTGCTCCTTCTCTGCTTCATTAGCTCGTGCATACAGACCTACGGTATCTTTCAGTCCGCTGGCGACAATCTGTAAAGCAGGGATATTCTGTTTGTAACCACGGTGCATCTCTGGTGATACATAACCTATCTGCTTCTTGATGTCCCAAATGCTTTCGCCTGAACCGCGCTTCCTTCCGAAAAGCGAGATGTCGCAGGCGTAGCTTTGGGGATTGTCAGCGCAGACGAGCGAGAGTAGGGTAGACTTGCCTGAGCCGTTCTGCCCTGATAGCGACCAGTGCTCTCCTTGTCTCACCGTCCAGTCAAGATCCTTCAGGATTGTCCGCTCTCCGTAGCGGATGGTGACATGGTTGAATCTGATTATTTCTTGAGGAGTGAGATTTTGAGGAGTGAGGAGTGTGGAGTGTGGAGTGAGAATACCTTGGAGGGCAGAATCAGCGGCAGGTGTATTCTCTTTCCTCCTTCCTCTTTCCTCCTTCCTCGAGAAAACACACTTCGGCATCACCTTCATATCCTTTACTTCCACAATATGTGTGATAAATTCTGGTATTTCGTCTGTCTTGGCCAGTACGAGGATAATCTGCAATCCCTGTTCCTGGGCCAACATCGTCAGAAGATCTTTCAGTTGATCGCGGGTTTGGGCGTCAAGGCCGATGAACGGGTTCTCCATGATCAGCACCTTCGGCTGGGTAAAGAGCGATGCCGCCAGTTTGAATTTCCTCAGTTCTCCGCTCGACAACAGGATGACATATTTGTCAAGTAGCGGCTCCAGATGGAACAGTTCGTAGATGTGCTTCTGCAGGGCACGACGATTGGCATAATCAGAGTTTCCTGAGTTCTCAGAAGGATTCGCCAGTTGGAAGGCCTCTTCAAGCTTACTGCCTACGGTGGGTGTTTCTTCGTCTATCTCCATCTGGTTCCAGCGTTGCTGTAGGAAGTAGGTGCGGTCGTTGTCGCCGCCGTAAGTGTCGCGGAAGGTGATATGCTTGATATTGTTGTATGGCTCGTCGAAGGCGTATTTCACCATGTTGGGGAAGGCGGGATGACGGCCTGTGATGATATCCACAAACATCGACTTGCCAGCTCCGTTGCGGCCAACAATGGCAATGTGCTCTCCCTCATCGAGCGAGAAGTTCACGGGCTCGGTCATCGACCACTCCGGCTTCTTTGTCTTTGCATTTGTAATTTCAATCGTTTTCATCATCGGTTTTGTTATTTGCATCGGATTGACACGGATTCTCACGGATTATCTTCTTTTCCATGTTAGGTCGTGTCGATTCGATGCCACCTTTCTTTTCTTCCGTGTTAGTCCGTGTCGATCCGATGCCACCTTTCTTTTCTTCCGCGTTGGTCCGTGTCGATCCGATGCCATTAATATTCCGTGTTAGTCCGTGCCCGACTTTGTCCTGGTTCTTGTTCACGAAATCCTTCCAGCCGCGATACTTCACGTCACTCTCAGGTCTCCCAGCCTGCATGAAGTGGCAGTAGGCCGCCGCAAGGGCATCGGTAGCATCCATGAACTTCGACATCTCCTCATTAGGTATCTTCAGCAGTCGCTGGAGCATCCCCGCCACTTGTTCCTTCGATGCCGAACCGTTACCCGTCAGAGCCATCTTGATCTTCATCGGTGCATATTCGTGGATGGGCACTCCGTGATGGATGGCGGCGGCGATGGCCACACCCTGCGCGCGCCCCAGCTTCAGCATCGACTGAACGTTCTTGCCGAAAAATGGTGCCTCGATGGCCAGTTCGTCGGGTAGGAATGAGTCGATGATGCCCGTCACGCGTTCGAAGATATGTCCGAGCTTCAAGTAGCCGTCGGCGAACTTGCGCAGGTCGATGACACCCATCGTCATCATCTGTGCCTTGCCGTCTTTCACCTTTAGCAGACCGTAGCCCATCAGGTTCGTTCCAGGGTCGATACCCATAATGATCTTCTCCATGTCAGAACAGACCTCCTATCTGATAAACCAGCGCACTCACTATCCAGGCTGTGGCGGTGGTGTATAGAGCCGCGAAGCCAGCCCAGCGCCATGAGCCGGTCTCGTTCTTGATGGCAGCGATAGTGGCGATGCAGGGGAAATAGAGTAATATAAATATAAGGTACGCGTATGCGCACAAAGGGGTGATACCTTCCTTGTTCATCAGCTGTCTCAGGTGGGTGTACCGTTCCGAGTCGTCAGAGAATTCCGAGTCATCGGCAAAGGAATCGTCACCCGAATAGAGTACGCCGATGGTGGATGCCACAATCTCCTTGGCACCCACGCCAGCTATCAGGCTCACGTCGAGCTTCCAGCTGAATCCCTGAGGTGTAAACAACGGCTCAACCGTCTTTCCCATCCGTCCGATGTAGCTCTGCTCCTGCTGCTGTTCTCGTGTAAGACTCTCATTGTGAGGGAAGTACCCGAGTGCCCAGACAATAATTGATGCCACGAGGATGATGCCGCCCATTTTCTTGAGATACTCCTTGCCCTTCTCCCATGTATGGCGCCAGATAGCCTTTGGCGTCGGCCAGCGGTAGGGGGGAAGCTCCATCACGAAGGGGGTGTCCTCGCCCTTGATGACCAGCGATGAGAACAACTTGCTGACGGCGACGGCTACGATGATGCCGACAGCATAGAGCGACAGCATCACCCACGAGCGGCTCTGCATGGAGAAGAATGTTCCGACAATCATGATGTAGATGGGCAGACGGGCCGAACACGACATGAACGGTAGTATCATCATCGTGATGATTCTCGACCGTCGGCTTTCTATGGTGCGGGTGGCCATCACAGCCGGAACGTTGCAGCCGAAGCCCATGATGAGCGGGATGAACGACTTGCCGTGCAGTCCCATCTTGTGCATCAGCTTGTCCATGATGAAAGCGGCTCGCGCCATGTAGCCAGAGTCCTCCATCAGCGAGATGAAGAAATAGAGAATCAGAATCTGGGGCAGGAACACAATCACACTGCCCACGCCTCCGATGACACCGTCCACAAGCATCGCTTTCAGCGGACCGCCAGGCATCGTCGTGCTGATTTTGTCGCCCAGCCACCCTACAAGCCATTCTATCCAGTCCATCGGGTACTGGCCCAGCGAGAAGGTGGTCTCGAACATCACGAAGAGCAGCAGGAAGAAGATGGGAAATCCGAAATACTTATGCGACAGGATGCCATCGATACGGTGGGTTGTCTTGTAGGTGTCCTCCTTCGTGCCCGTCTTGAATTCAGCCTCCTTCAGCGCACCGTTGATGAAGCCGTATTTCGCGTCCATGATGGCTGTTTCCGAGTCGTCGCCCGTCTCCTCTTTCACACGGGTTGATGCCTTGTCGCGCGAGTTCGTCAGGTCGTGGAAGTCCTTCATGCGGTTCTCGCCGGCCATGTGCTTGCCCAGATAGTCGAGCACCTGACTGTCGTGCTCCAGCAGTTTGATGGCCAGATATCGGGTGGAGTAGTGCTGGGTGATATGCTCGTCGGCCTTCAGGTATTTCTGGATGTGGGCGATGCCGTTCTCAATCTCGTGGCCGTAGTTGATGTGCAGGTGGCGCGAGGCCTTGTTCGTGCCTTCGTACACTTGGATGACGGCTTTGAACAACTCCTTCACGCCGGCACCGCTCTTGAACGACGTGGGGATCATCGGAATGCCGAACAGACGACTCAGCGTGCCGATGTTCACCTGATCGCCTCGACGCTCAAACTCGTCGTACATGTTCAGGGCGCAAACCATGCGGATATTCATGTCCACCAACTGGGTTGTCAGATACAGGTTACGCTCCAGGTTCGAGGCGTCGACCACGTTGATCACCACGTCAGGCATCTTTTCCGTCAAGTGTTCCCTCACATAGAGTTCCTCGGGCGAATAGCAACTCAATGAGTATGTGCCAGGCAGGTCCGTGAGGTTGAACTCATAGCCGAACATTGAGGCATGGGCCTCGGTAGCATCGACGGTCACCCCAGAGTAGTTGCCCACATGGCCGTGGGCCCCAGAGGCATAGTTGAAGAGCGATGTCTTGCCACAGTTGGGATTGCCTACAAGGGCGACGTTGATGGTGCGACGCTCCTTCATGGCAATATGCTGGAGGTAGTCGTCTTTATGATCTTCTGGATTCAGAGGAGGGGTTTGTTGAGTGTGGAGCGTGGAGTGTGGTGTGAGGTCACTCTGGAGGGAAGTATCCGTAGCAGAACGATTCTCACTTCTCGCTCCACCCTCCTCACTCAACGGAACATTCCTCGATTGCTCGCTTACCACTTCTATATAGTCTGCCTCCTGGTGCCGCAGACTCACTTCGTAGCCCATCAGCTTGTATTTCACAGGGTCTTGCAGCGGAGCGTTCAGCAGCACTTCCACCTCCTGCCCCTTGATGAATCCCATCTCAATGATACGTTTGCGGAAGCCGCCGTGGCCCTGCACTTTCACGATGACGCCCTTTTCGCCCGTCTTCAGCTCTGATAGTTTCATTTCTTTAATGTATATTTCTGCTGCAAAGGTACATAAAAAAACTTGCAACTGGGTTGCATCCAGTTGCAAATTTCCTTAAATACCTAAAAATGGGGATAGATAAATTCAATTTAAAAGGAGTGCACATCACTGTGGACTCCCCTCACGTTTTCTTTTGTGCGTATTAGCGGGCAATCACTGCAAGCTAATAACTTAAACAATCTATTAACCTTTTGACGGTGCAAAGTTAGTTTATTATTTGGAAACAAACAACCGTTATCGATAAATACTGTATTTTAAGCTACATTAACACGCCTATCGCGGCAATTGCTCTTCATTCCTGATATGAATAAGAGTCTTGTTGAAGTTCAGAAATCTGAAATATTTATCGCATAAAAGATGCTGCCCCTTCTGCCCCTATACGCGATAAGATATTGATTAACAATTGATTGACAGGGGTAGTGTGTGGCGATAATGCTACCCCTTTGCTGCCCCTTGCTACCCCAAATTTGACTGTTTTATAAAGATTTGCCTTATATTGGCCATGTTTTGGGCTAAGTAAAGTCCGTGAAAGCCTGCTTTGTAGACTAGGGAAGTCCAGCTTCGTGAGCCAAATTCTCTCGAGAATTTGGGAGAAAGGTGGCAGTAAAGTAGGAGTTTAGTTAGTGTAAAGTCCTGAATTCTCTCGAGAATTTAAGACAAAGCCCCAAGGTTACTCATAAGTACATGGGAGCCTCAAGGGACTTTACTTACCTGAAAGTCTCGGTCTGTTGCCGATCGTTTACGCCGCTATCGTCGCCTTTTTGGCCATATTTGTGTAGTTTTAATGTAGTTTCAATGTAGTTATATGTAGTTATAATGTAGTTATAATGTAGTTTGTATTTTCTGTAAGTTGTTCGTAATCAAATAGTTGGAGCTCAATTAATGTAGTTATGTATGCTCATATAAAAAATCCTTTCCGATTATCATTCTGCGTCAGTGTACTGAATCAGGGCAGACGCTCAATAATTCTGACATGACGTTATGCAATTCCGAGAACCATATCCCTTGTGCGCTCGTCCCATCCACACATTTTCCTTTTACTTGCCAATCCGACTTTCAGTTTACATTCT
>Ga0310691_10002032_pt1 | contig 28488 bp, 25 predicted proteins | sample 176DNAGHGlowgp2_FD_203887 | JGI IMG/M metagenome (GOLD analysis project Ga0310691, IMG submission 203887) | Sheep rumen microbial communities from Palmerston North, Manawatu-Wanganui, New Zealand - 1766 DNA GHGlow gp2 (v2) (version 2) | ecosystem: Host-associated > Mammals > Digestive system >... | reverse complement strand
GTATAAATAATAATTGGAAATGATATTAAAATAATATTAAGTATCAATCCATCAAATATATTCATAAAAATCACCTCAAAAAAATCATACAACAATAATTTGTCGAATTTTGTCGAAAAATGAAAAAAAACGATGAAATTCATCGTTTTAACTCATCAATATATTTTTTTAATTGAATAGCATTATTACCCAATATTATTTTAAGTTGATTATCAATTTCAACAATACCTTGAGCACCTAATTTTTGAATAGCATCTTTATTAACTTTCTCTACATCATTAACATCAACAATAAACCTTGATTTATTAACTTCATAATTAATAATATTTTCTTTTCCACCTAAATATGTAACCAGCTTATTAGCATCTAATTTAAAATCTTTTTTCTTTGATTTAGTAATTGCAAGAGCAATTATTAAAAGTATAACGATTATTATAATATATTGTATATATTCCATACATAACCTCCACATAATAATTATACTATACTTTTTATAAATTTTAAAACTATTTTTATATATTCATTGTATAAAATGTCAAATTCGTGTAATATAATTAATGGGTGATTTCATGAAAAAAATATCCAAATATAAAGTAGATAAAGGTGTACTTATACCACTTATTTTACTAGCTCTTATAAGTATAATTACAATATACAGTGCACAAAATATGCTTATAACAAAAGAAAACCTAGTACTAAAACAAATCATGTGGTATGTAATTGGATTTGGATTATCATACTTTATAATGTTTATAGGAAATGATTTTATATATGATAACATTAAAATCCTTTACATAATAGGTATTATATCACTAATACTTTTACTTATTTTCGGTACAACAATAAATAACGCTAAATGTTGGTTTAAACTACCAGGTATTGGAACAATACAACCAAGTGAATTTATGAAAATTATACTAATATTAACAAATGCATCACTTATACATAAATTTAATGAAGACTACCCTAACCCAACACTAATGGAAGAATTCAAATTTTTAGTTACAATTGCAATAGTTGTATTAATACCAAGTTTCTTAACATTTTTACAACCTGATACAGGAGTCGTATTAATATACTTATTAATAACTATAGTTATGCTTTTTATATCTGGAATTAGATATAGATGGTTTATAATATTAATTAGTATCTTAATAATTGGTATAGCTGCAGTACTTATAACGTATAAATTAAATCAAGATTTATTTATAAAAATATTTGGAACAAATTTTTTCTTAAGAGTAGATAGACTTTTAGATTGGTCAAGTAAAAGCGGATATCAATTAGAAAATGGTTTATCATCCATAGGATCTGCAGGATTTTTAGGACATGGATTTAATAATACTCCACTTTATTTTCCTGAACCACAAACAGATTTTATATTTGCAGTATATGCAAGTAACTTTGGTTTAATTGGTTCAATAATACTATTATCAATTATATTATTCTTTGATATAAAATTAATTATAATAGCTTTAAAAAACAATAATAATAAAAATAAATATGTTATTGCAGGTATTGTTGGAATGCTTATATACCAACAACTGCAAAATATCGGAATGACTCTAGGACTAATGCCAATAACGGGTATAACACTTCCTTTTATTAGTTATGGTGGATCAAGTCTATTAAGTTATATGATAATGGCTGGAATTATTTTTAATATATCAAACGAATCACTAAGATTTACAAATTAAAAGAAGAAACTATTCACTAGCTTCTTCTTTTTTTGTAATTACTTCTTTTCCTTTGTAAAATCCGCATTCAGTACAAACTCTATGTGGTTTAATACTAGCTCCACATTTTGGACAAGTTGTAACTGTACTTTCTGCTATTTTATAATGAGTACGACGTTTTCTACCTCTTGTTTTACTTACTCTTCTAAATGGTACAGCCATTCTTACACCTCTTTCTCTTTTAATAAATCTTTCAATTTTTCAAATTCGGGATTAACTTCCTCGTGAGAATCTTCAGTAATTAACTTCCAACCATCTCCTGATAGTTTCGCATCATAAGCTTTTTCACTTACAACTCTCATGGGCATTTCCATTAATATATTTTCCCATATTATTGGCAAAATATCAATAGAATTCTCGTTTTTTTTATAATTTTCATCAATTTCTTCCATGATATTTTCTAAAGTATCATCAATTTCAACACTAAATTTATAATCAACAGGTTCTAGTGTAACAGCACATGGTAAAACCATAACACCATCAATACTTAAATTTATGTATAAATCATCTAAACTATTCTTATAAATAGAACCATTTATTTTTACATCATCCAAAGAAATAATATCTGTATTATCCAAACTAGACTTAGGAAATGAATAAACTTCATCTATAATTATTTCTTTATCAATACCACTTTTTAATCTTGTTATATCTATATTCATTTAATCACCTAAACAATTATACAAAAAATAAAATATAAAATCAAATTATTTTAATGTATAAGTTTTTTTTATTTCTTTATTTAAAGAATTTTTATAAATTTTTAATACTCTTTTTACTGTATTAATAACATCATTATCAGTAATTCCAAAAATAGCTGCTACTTCATTTGTTTTATAATACTTACCTTGATATCCAAATTTCATTCTTAAAATTAAGTTATCTCTTGTTGATAAAGAATTAATTATTTTTGTAAAAATACTAGTTTTAATAATATCTAGATCTTTAATATAAAGTGGTTCAAAAAACATTTTATCTTCACAATATATATACTCATTTATAATATCAACCAAACTATTATAAAAATCACCTATATTATCTTTATTTACAAAAAAATCATTAATAGTATTTTCATTTATCTCTATTACTTCACCAGTTAATTCTAATTTTTTTCTTATGGCTTCTATAGCGTTTTTTGTTAATTTACTAATTGATTGTCTACTAACGCCAAGAATTTCAGCAATATCATTAACTTGATAAAAATGATTATCTAATAAACCAAATCTTAAAAGCATAACACGTCTTTGTTTTTCTGAAAGTTCAGATATAATATCTTTTATTTGATTTAATATAGCCTTTTTTTCAAAATCACCTACTATATCAACATCGGATTCAATAGTATCTTCTAAAGTAAATTCATCACAAAGTGGTTCATTTAAACTACTTACAACTTTATTATTAGAACGAATATACTTAAAAATTTCATAATCTATACATTTACATGCATACGTAGAAAATTGAACATTTTTACTTAAATCAAATGTATCAACCGCCTTAATAAGTCCAATAGTACCTACTGAAACAAAATCTTCATAATCATCATATTTTTTTACATATTTCCTAACATGTGATAAAACAAGCCTCATATTACTCTTAATTAAATTATTTCTTGATTCTTTATCATTTTTTTTAAAACATTCAACCATTTGATTTTTAGATAACACTTCTATATCACTCATAATATACCCCCAAATCGCACATATAATAACATTTTTATCATTTTTTTGCAAGAAATTTTAATATATGTTAATATATCAGTGGTGATTTTATGAATTCAATTGGAATTATTTGTGAATATAATCCATTTCATAATGGACACTTATATCACTTACAAGAAGCAAAAAAAATTAATGAAGACGCTACTATAATACTTGTAATGCCTACAAACTTTACTCAAAGAGGAGATGCAAGTATACTTACTAAAAAGCAAAAAACAGAATTAGCCCTTAAATATGGAATAGATTTAATAATAGAACTACCTTATGTATTTGCTGTACAAAGCGCTGATATATATGCTTATGGCGCTATTAAAATATTAAAAAACTTAAATGTAGACTGTATAGTATTTGGTAGTGAAACAAATGACATAGAATTATTTAAAAACCTAGCAAACATTCAACTTAATGATACCAATTATCAAAATTATGTAAAAGAATATATTGATAAAGGATATAACTACCCTACTGCATCCTCACTTTCACTATCTAAAATTACTAAATGTAAAATTGATCAACCAAATGATATACTAGGGCTTTCATATGTAAGAGAAATAATAAAACAAAATACAAATATTACACCAATAAGTATTAAAAGAACAAATGATTATAATAATAAAGAACTTATAGGAGATATAACAAGTGCATCAAGTATAAGAGAAGCTCTAAATAATAATAAAGATATAAAAAAATATGTACCACAATATACATACGAATACTTAAAAAATATTACAATTAAAAATTACTACCCACTATTAAAATATAAAATACAATCTGAAAATAATTTAAATAAATATCAATCTGTAGATGAAGGTTTAAATAGCAGAATTAAAAAATACATTGATAGTTCTAAAACTTTAGATGAACTAATACAAAATGTAAAAACAAAAAGATATACTTACGTTAGACTAAATAGAATGTTTACACATATTTTATGTAATTTTACAAAAGATGAAGCAAAAAACATTGATATAACATATATTAGGATATTAGGTTTTTCAAAAAAAGGAAGATTATATTTAAATAAAATCAAAAAATTATCAAATATTCCTATAATAACAAACTACTCAAACATAAAAGATAACATATTAGATATAGAATGTAGAGTTAATAAAATTTACTCATCAGTATTTGATGAAGAAACTAAAAAAACACTTATTGAAGAAGAATATAAGTGTTTCCCAATTAAGAGTGATTAGCTCTTTTTTTTATTTCATCAACAAGCGATAATTTTTTTATATTAATATTATTATTTACACCAGTTCCAAGTTTAATAAAAGGTTTTATATAAGGGCCATGAAAATCAGTTCCCCCACTTTCAAGTAACTTATATTCAGTTTTTATTTTTCTTAAGAATTGTCTATAATCATAATTATGCATTTCATGATTAATTTCAATAGCATCCAATCCTAAACTTTTTAAATAAAGAATTTCTTTTTTTAATTCTTCATAATTTAATTTCAAAGTTTTAGCGTGAGCTAAACTAACAAGTGCATTTGCTTCTTTTAATGTTTGTATAATTTCTTCCCTAGTTATACTTCTTCTTTTACCATTACATGCTTCGTATGCAGAAACTAAATATTTATCAAATGCTTCTTTAATACTTGTAGCATACCCATGTTTTACTAAAAGTTTAGCTAAATCTGGTCTACCTAAAGTAGGTTTTAAAAATAGTTCATCTATCTCTTCTTTATTAAAAAATATATTAAATTCCTTAAGTAAAACTGATAATAATAACTCCATATTATATATACGATTGTCTTTTAAATCTTGAATTAATTTATTTAAATTACTATTATCTAAGTCCATATCATATCCTAAAATATGCATTTGACCATTATCCCATTTTGTACTAACTTCTATACCATGTATATAAAATAAATCTGGGTCATTAAAATTTCTTAATTTCTTTGTTCCATCAATTGTATCATGATCTGTTATAGATAATACTCCTATATCTTTTTTCTTAGCAAGTTCAACTATTCTTGAAGGTTCATATTCTCCATCTGAATATATACTATGTACATGTAAATCCATTATTTTCATATCAAACCACCAAATTTAGAATATCATAGAAAAAAAAGAATATCAATGATATTCTTATATTTCTTCTATTTTCATAAAGTTTGTTATTTTACCAATACTTGGAAATCCGCCAGTAATAACAATCTTATCACCTTTTACAAGATTAAAATGTTCTTTAGCGTATTTCTTGCTATCTTTAATTAAATCATCCATATCATCGTATTCTTTGTTAGTAATTACAGGATAAACACCATAATTTAAAACTAACTTACGAGCAATTCTCTCATCCTTAACAGGAGCAATAACTATTGCATCTGGTTTTAAATTACTAATTTTTTGAGCAGTATAACCTGTAACAGTATTAGCAACAATTACCTTTACATTTAAATCTCTAGCTGTACTTACAACACCTTGTGCGATTAAGTTTGGTAAATCATGTGATTCCATAACATCATATACTCTAGCATATTCTTTGTAATGTTCTTCAGCAACTTCACATATTTCACCTAAGTATTGTGAAGCTAAATCCGGATGTGCTCCAATTGTTGTTTCATCACTTAACCAAACACCATCTGCTCCGTCAAATACTGCTGTTGCAACATCAGTAAGTTCTGCTTTAGTAGGTCTAGAATTCTTACACATACTTTTAAGCATTTCAGTAGCAACGATACAAATCTTACCTTTTTCACGACATTTTCTAACAATTTCTTTTTGTAAAACTGGAACTTGTACAAAAGGTACTTCAACACTTAAATCTCCACGTGCTACAATAATACCATCAGTTTCATCAATTATTGAATCAATATTTTCAATTGCTTTTTTAGTCTCAATTTTAGATAGAATTAACATATCTTCTCTACCATATTTTTTAAGTAAACTACGTGCAGCTCTTACATCATCAGCACTAGATACAAATGAAATACCTAAATAATCTCCATCATGTTCACATGCATATTTAATATCAGCTTCGTCATCTTCAGATACAAATGGAATGTTTAATTCTACACCTGGTATATTAACTCCACGTCTACTAATTAATGATGCACTATCAAGTATTTTACAAGTTACACCATCTTCTTCTACAGAAACAACTTCAAGTCTAACAAATCCATCATTAAGTAAAATTGTAGTACCAACTTTTAAATTATCAATAACTTGTGGATAATTAAATGAAATTCTCTCTTGATTTCCAATTACTGATTCTTTAACAATACGAATTGAATTTCCTTCAACAAACTCAACTAAATCATTTTCAAATGCACATGTTCTTAAATCTGGTCCTTTTGTATCAAATAAAATAGCTACTTGTTCTCCAAGTTCCTTACGAGCACGAAGTGCTAGTTCCTCATCAATTCTTCTTTCTTCCATTGTAGCGTGTGAAAAATTAACACGTACAACATTCATACCATTTTTAACTAATTTCTTAAATACTTCCCAATCTTGTGTGGCAGGTCCAATACCACAAATCATCTTTGTTTTTCTCATCGTACACCTCTTTCTAAATACCTAAATATTTTAACACATTTAAAATATAAATGCAATGCATTATTTTAACACTAATTGTTTAAATCGATTACCCTTTTCTTCAAAGTTTTTAAAATAATTATAACTTGGAGCACTAGGTGACATAATACAACTCTTACCCTTTAAAGTAACCTTTTTTGCAGTATCTACAGCCTCATCTAAAGTATCAACAAAATATATTTTTGACTTGCATCCCTTTTCTTCTAAAATCTTACCTATATTAGTTCCAGTTTCAGGCATACAAATTAAATTAGTTATAGAACAATCACTTAAGTAATCAATCAATAATGAATAATCAATACCTCTATCCATTCCACCAAAAATAAGTGTGTCAACATTACCTATAGTTTCAACATTATTAATAGTTGCTTGAGGAATTGTAGCAATAGAATCATTATAATATGTAACTCCATCTACTACTCCTACATATTCCATTCTATGTTCTAATCCTTTAAATTCATTTATAGTTTTACTAGCTTTTTCTAAATCTAAATTTAAATACTCACTAACACCCATAACAAACATTATATCTTTTAAATTATTATCACCTTTTAAGATTCTTTCACTTTTACAATCATATAATTTAATTAATTCATTATCTTTATTCATGCAAATAAAATCATCTTTAATAAAGATAGAGTTCTTTTCTTCTTTTTCCATTACTTTATATGCTTTACATTTTACATGACCATCCAAGTATTTTATAACATCTACATTATCACCTTTATAAAATAATACATCATCTTCATTTTGATAATTAGTAATATTTATTTTAGCGTTATAATAATTATCTTTTCCACCAAAGAAATCTAAGTGTTCTTCAAATAAATTAAGTAATATTGATATTTTTGGATCATGTTTTACATACTGTAATTGATAAGCAGATAATTCAATTACATAGATACTATCTTTATTTAATTTTTCTAAATTATCAAATACAGGTATTCCTATATTACCACCAATAAATACATTATCTTTTTGATTCTTAAGTACTTCATAAATTAATGAAGTAGTTGTACTTTTACCTTTAGTACCTGTTATACCAATTGTTAAAATATCAAAGAATTTAAATAATAATTCAATTTGAGAAGTTATCTTATCTAAATACTTACTAGTATCAACATCCTTTAAAGATAAACCCGGAGTCTTTATTACTAAATCATAATTTTTTAAAATATCTTCATAATTATACTCATATATAAATTTAGTATTGGAATCATCTTTTATTAAATCATCATCAATTAATGCTTTATTCTGATCAAATATAGTTAAACAAGTATTCAAATGTTTTCTTATAAACTTATAAGTAGATTTACCTTCTCTACCAAAACCTAATATTGCTACATTTTTATCCTTTAAATAATTAATTAAACTCTCTATCATGTAATGCCTCCTTAACAATACTTTCAAAATGTTGTGGTAAATTATGAATATTATTATATTCCATAAGTGGATTACTTACATTCATATTTAAATTGTTATCTTTAAAATATTTAAGTAAGAAAGGTAACTCACCATCTAAATTATTAATTGTTTCATTTATAGCGTAATTCATTTCATCAATTGTACCAACACATTCAAATGGTTTATGTTCACCACGACCCAATAATTCTAAAAATGTTTCAAGCAATTCTTCTTTATTAAATAAATCTTCACCAAATATACTAACTAATTCATCCTTATATAAAAATGGACTTAGTATCGAATAAATAAATAAACATTTTGGACAATTACAACACCATACCCAAGGATTTTGTTTACTACCTAAATTACAACTCTTAAATACCTTATGATATTTTTTGTAACTAGAAAATAAATAAGCAATTTGATATTCATTTAATGGTCTAAGTAAACTAAAATATTTAATTGGTAATTTTAAAAACTTAGAAGAATACTCGTAAAAATCATTTTCAAATTCATATGTTTTAGAATACTGATGATTAACACTTGTTCCTACAACAGTAGATTCATTAGCGCTATTCTCATTTGATAATATAATATATTCTCGATTATATAAATATGCAGTTAAATATGATAAAAATGCAAGTAATGATGAAAAAGGTGTATGACCATTTAAAAATCCTTTTTTATTTAATTCAATTAATCTGGAATCAATTGTTCTTTTAACACCAATAATATCATTATCATTAATACCTGAAATATGAGCACATTCTAATGTAACTTCTTTTGGATTTACTATAAAAGCTTTATTATCAAGATTTTTTAAAAGTTCTAAAGATACAATAGAATCCTTACCACCACCAACACATATTAAATTACCTGTTGGTTTATAACTTACTTCATATTCATATTTTTTAGTACAATTAACTTTTATATTCATAAAATCATTTATATTAGTATCAATTTTATTAACATAGAAAAATTCACCTAGCCCATTGTAATATAGCTTTTTAAACCAAGATATTTGTTCATCATTTAAATATCCACATTCAATAATAACATTAGGACTACATGTACATTTCCAATAACTAATAAGTTCAATTAAACCTAAATTAAAAACTAAAGTTTTAACTATATTCTCATCATAATTAATAATATTCTTATTTTCAATTTTTATTGTCGGATTAAATTTTTCTAATCCCTCTATTTCAAAATAATAAGTAATATTTAAATACTCATCATCTCTTTTAATATCATATTTTTTGTATATGAAATTACTATAAAGTTTTCTATATTCGTTATACATTTCATACCTCCTATTAAATATTATACTATAAAATAAGAAAAAAAGAGCCTTTTAGCTCACTTTTTTAATAAATTCTAATCCACCCATATATGGTCTTAATGCTTCTGGTACTCTAATTGAACCATCACTCATATAATTATTTTCAAGTACAGCAATTAAACCTCTAGGTGTAGCAAGTACTGTATTATTTAATGTATGAACATAGTATGTACCATCACTACCTTTAGTTCTAATACTTAAACGTCTTGCTTGTGCATCACCTAAAGTTGAACATGAACCAACTTCAAAATATGTTTTTTGTCTTGGACTCCATGCTTCAACATCACATGATTTAACCTTTAAATCAGCTAAATCTCCACTGCAACATTCAAGAGTTCTAACGGGAACATCTAAACTTCTAAAGAAATTAACAGTTAATTCCCACATTTTATTATACCAAGTCATACTATCCTCTGGTTTACATAAAACAATCATTTCTTGTTTTTCAAATTGATGAACTCTATATAATCCTCGCTCTTCTATACCATGAGCACCAACTTCTTTTCTAAAGCATGGTGAATATGAAGTTAAAGTAAGTGGTAATTTACTTTCATCAACAATTTGATCTTTAAACTTACCAATCATAGAATGCTCACTTGTACCAATTAAGAATAAATCTTCACCTTCAATTTTGTACATCATTGCATCCATTTCTTCAAATGACATTACACCATCTACAACATCACTTCTAATCATAAATGGTGGGATACAATATGTAAAACCATTATTTATCATATAATCTCTTGCATAAGATAACATTGCTGAATGTAGACGAGCAATATCACCCATTAAATAGTAAAAACCATTTCCACTTGTTCTTCCAGCACTAGCCTTATCAAGTCCATTTAATGCCTCAATTATATCAGCATGGTATGGAATTTCATAATCTGGGACAACAGGTTCACCAAATTTTTCAATTTCAACATTCTCACTATCATCACGACCTACTGGTACACTATCATCTAATATATTTGGAATTACAAGCATACGTTTTCTAATTTCTTTTTGTAAATCTTTTTCTTTTACTTCTAATTCCTCAATTCTAGAAGACATATCTTGAATTTCTTTTTTAATAGAATCAACTTCATCAGTTTTACCTTCACGCATTAAAGTACCAATACTTGCACTTTTAGTATTTTTTAAACTACGTAAATTATCTCCTTCTAGTTTTACATCTCTAAATTTTTTATCAAGATCAATAACCTCATCAACTAATACTAATTTTTGATCTTGAAATTTCTTTTTAATATTTTCCTTCACTACTAAAGGATTTTCTCTTAAAAATTTTATATCTATCATAATACCCTCCTATATGGACTTACCTTAATTGTAATATCTCTTATATCTTTAAATTCATTTTTTATTTTTCTTTCAATCCTGTTTAAATTTTTATTTACTTCAAATAAAGAATACTCTCCATCCATTTCTACACTACCAACTAATTTATAGTAATTACCAATTTGAAGTAAAGTAACTTCATCTAATTCTTTAACACATTTATTACTTGTTAAAGATACCCTAACATCATTTATTAATTTCTCATCCTCACATTTAATACCAATTTTATAACTAATTACTTCCTTTAAATAATTAAACCCACTATAAACTATAATTAATCCTATAATTAATGTTGGTATCATATCAAAATATCTAATAAGCTTTACACCACTAAATATTCTAACAAACATTGCACTAAAAAGTACAAGCATAGAACTAATAACATCAAGTCTACTATTATATGCACTCATCGATAAAAAAACATTATCCGTTTCTTTACCTTCGTGCATCAAATATAATGATAATACTAACTTTATAAGTATTGCAAGTGAACATAAAATAAATAGTTCCTTACTAGGTAAATAATATTTCTTACCTACTACATTATATATTACACCAAATCCTAAAAACAATACTATTAAACCAGCAATTACATTTACTAAATATAGTTTATCATCTTTTTGTTTATCATCATTATATATATCCATTAAATCTGTCACAAATAATCCACACGAATGAAGTGAATCAGCAATAAATGAACTGGACTTACAAAGTATACCCCCTATTAATTTAATTATAAATAATAATAAATTTATTACACAGCTTAATTTAAAATATTTTTTCAAATTATCACTTCCTTATTTTGCTTCATACCAATTATTACCATAAGCAATAGATACCTTTAATGGTACATCTAATTTACAAATATTTTCCATTACATCTTTTACTATATTTGTAACTTCTTCTAATTCTTCATTTAAAACATCAAATACAAGTTCATCGTGAACCTGAACAATCATTTTACTTTTGATATTTTTTTCTTTAAATATATTATCAATTTTTACCATAGCAATTTTAATAATATCAGCACTTGTTCCTTGAACAGGTGTATTAAGAGCAATCCTTTCACCCTGTTGTCTCACCATGTACACATTACTTGCTAATTCTTTTACAAACCTTTTTCTTTTATACATAGTTTCAACAACTTTTGTTTCATAAGCTTTTTTTACTATTGAATCCTTATATTCTTGAATTCCTGGATACGCTTCTTTATAATGATCCATAAATTCTTTTGCCTCTATCATAGATATGTCTAAATTTTCAGATAGTCCGAAACTACTTATACCATATACTATACCAAAATTTACAGCTTTTGCAACTCTTCTCATATTATCAGTAACTTCATCTAATGGTACATTAAATATTTCACTTGCAGTTATAGCATGAACATCCAAATTATTTTTAAAAGCATTTATTAATGATTCAACATGCGCCATATGAGAAAAAATTCTAAGTTCAATTTGTGAATAATCACTACTAAGTATAACTGAATTAGGACTAGGAACAAATACTTTTCTAATAAGTCTTCCATCATCATTTCTAATAGGAATATTTTGTAAATTAGGTTCTAATGATGAAAGTCTTCCAGTCCTTGTTAAATTTTGAGTATAAATAGTATGCACCTTTGAATCACTTTCACTTGCAAGTAAAATACCCTCAACGTATGTAGCATATAATTTAGTAAGTAATCTATATTCAATAATTTTATCAACTATCTCATGTTTACCTTTTAATTTATTAAGTACATCTATTGAAGTAGAATAACCACGTTGTGATTTTTTACCATGTGGAAGATTTAATTTCTCAAATAAAATATCGCCCAATTGATAAGGAGATGCAATATTAAATTCACATCCAGCAAGGTCATAAATATTTTTAGTGACATTATCAATTTTTAATTTCATTTCATCTTTCATTTTATATAAAGCATCTCTATCAACGTTAATTCCATTAAACTCAATATCACCTAAAACAAATATCAAAGGTTCCTCTATTTGTTTATATACACTTTCCTGATCTGTTTCTATTAACTCATTATATAAATTTTCTTGTTCATTATAAATAAATTCAGCCTTTTTTACACACTCTTCTATAGTTATAGATAAATCAGGTTCTGTTACTTTAGTTTTACCATATATCTTATAATAATATTCAATATCATAATCTAAAGTTCTAGCTAAATAAGCAATATCATCTCTAACATCATAATCAAGAAGAGATGATACTATCATCAAATCTAAAAATGGTTTATCTATAACCAAATTATTTTTTTTGCATAAAACATATAGTTTTTTTAAATCATATGTATACTTTAAATTAGATTTAATATTATTAAAACACTTTTTAAAAATATCAAAATCCATAAAGTATGCATTATTACCATCAAATAAAGATACACCTAATACCTTAGAATTGTGATAGTTTGACCCTAATATCTCTACATAAATAGATAAATCTTTTGTAGTAGTAAAGTTTTCATCAGTAATTATTTTTACATCAATTTTCTTTTTTTCTTTAGGTACTTTCCTAAGTAAAGATTTAAATTCTAATTCTTCATACATTTCATTTAATGCATTAATATCTGGTCCTAAGTACTTAGTATCCTCTATATTTATATCCATTGGTACATCCTTTACAATTGTAGCAATAGAATAACTCATATAAGCATTATCTTTATCATTTTCAAGTTTTTCTCTTAACTTTGCTGTTAATTTATCTAAATTGTTATATATATTATCTAAAGTTCCATACTCTTGTAATAACTTAATAGCTGTTTTTTCACCAATACCCTTAACACCTGGTATATTATCAGAAGGATCACCCATTAATGCTTTTAAATCAATTATATGTATAGGTTCAAATCCATAAGCCTCTTTAAAACTATCCATATTATATCTAATATAATCTTTTTGCTTTAAAAGTTTTATATCAATATCACTAGAAATTAATTGTAATAAATCTTTATCGCTACTTATAATTGTGCCTATAAAATCATCTTCTAAATCACAAAATTTAGCAAATGTACCTATTATATCATCAGCTTCATAATTATCTATTTCATACCACTTAATACCCATACATGTAAGTATTTGTTTGGCAACAGGAAATTGTAGTTTTAATTCATTAGGAGTTTCACTCCTACCGCCTTTATAAAAATCATATTTTTCATGTCTAAATGTTTTGCCTTTATCAAAAGCAACAATTATGTAACTTGGATTTTCTTCATTAATTATTTTATTCATCATGTTTACAAATCCGTATATAGCATTAGTAGGAAAATTCTTACTATTAGTCATAATATTTCCTGTATACGCTGTTGCATAATAACTTCTAAATAAAAGATTATTCCCATCAACTAATATTATCTTCTGCACAATTATCACCTAAAATCATTGTATCACAAATAAAACTCATTTTCTATATTTAAAAATAAATTTTACTATGGAAAAAAATCTAAAATTATAGTATAATATCTTGTAGTATAAAATTATGAAAGGAAATCATTATGGATTATCCAAAAGGAATACTTAAAAATAAATCTAATTTCATACAATATGGTAACAGAGGTATGAATTTAGAAGCAGATATAAATGATACAAATAAATATTATCTTGAATGTGATATTGCTAACATACACAAAAAACCAACAAGTATTACAATATCAAATGTAGATTATAAATCAAGAAATGATGCTGTTATAAAAGAAGCATATTTTAAAACTCCATCAACTACTGATTATAATGGCATATATAAAGGAAAATACATAGATTTCGAAGCAAAGGAAACAAAACTTGATTTTTTCCCACTAAGAAACATTCATGAACATCAAATAAAACACTTATTTAATATTGTTAAACATGGTGGAATTGGTTTTTTAATAGTTAGATTTACTAAATATAATAAAACATTTTATTTAAGTAGTGAAGAATTTGAAAGATTTCTAAATACAAATAAAAGAAAATCAATAACACTTGACTACTTCGAAAAACATGGATACCTTTTAAAAGAAGGATTAAGGCCAAGAATTGATTATATAAAAATAATAGATAAATTATATTTTGGAGGTTGTGATGAAAAATAAAATAATTAATATTTTTAAAGATAAAACAAATTTACTAATTGTATTTATTAGTGTACTAGCACTAATAATTGGAACAATATCAGTTGGATTTATAAAAGCATTTATAGTTGTTCTCTTAATTGATTGTATAATTATAATACCTGGTATATTTAAGAAAGGAAAAGTAAAAATGAGAAGTAAAACAAAATCTAGTAAAAAATCAGTAAAAGTAAAATCATATAATTCAAAAGATTATAAGAAAAAAACTAAAACTAAAAAAAGAAAAATATTTAAAATAATTCTTATGGCATTACTTGTAATGTTTATATTATCAATTGTTGCAGGAATTATTTTCATATCAATAATTGTAAGCGAAGCTCCTAAATTTGATCCTAAAAACTTGGAACGCAGTGAAACAACAATAGTATATGATAAAAATGGAAATGCATTTGCTAAGCTAGGAAGTGAAAAAAGAGAAAAAATTACTTATGAAGAAATGCCTGAAGTATTAATAAACGCTATTATAGCAACTGAAGACTCAAGATATTTTCAACATAATGGATTTGATTTACCTAGATTTTTAAAAGCAACATTATTACACGTTGCAGGAAGTGATGGTGGTGGTGCATCAACACTTACAATGCAAGTAGTTAAAAATAACTACACATCTACTGTTTCAAGTGGATTTGAAGGTATAAAAAGAAAATTTACAGATATATATATGGCAATATTTAAAGTTGAAAAAAAATATACTAAACAACAAATATTAGAATTTTATATAAACTCAAACTACCTTGGAAGTGGTTCTTATGGTGTAGAACAAGCTGCAAGAACATATTTTGGAAAAAATGCTAAAGACTTAAATCTAGCAGAAGCTGCAATGATAGCTGGATTATTCCAAGCTCCAGACTCATTAGATCCATTTAAACATCCTGAAGCAGCAGAAAAACGTAGAAAAACAGTTCTAAATTTAATGCAAAGACATGGATATATTACTAAAAAAGAAAAAGAAGAAGCATTAAAAATTCCAATAGAAAAATTATTAACAACTAAAACACAAGAAGAAAATAAATATAGTGCATTCTTAGATACTGTAGTAGATCAAGTTAAAGAAGAAACAGGAAATAATCCTTATACTTCTTCTATGGAAATATATACTACCCTAGATCCAGAAAAACAAGAACACATTGATAAAATAATGTCAGGTGAAATATTCGAATGGGAAAATGATGTAGTAACAGCTGGTATTATGGTTCTTGATGTAAGCGATGGTTCAATTGCTGCAGTTGGTGCAGGAAGAAATAGAACTGGAGCTAGTGTATTTAATACAGCAACAATGATTAATAACCAAATTGGATCTACTGCAAAACCATTATATGATTATGCAATGGGAATCGAAAAACAAAACTGGTCAGGTGCTAAATTATTTGGAGATGAACCATATGCATATTCAAACGGTGTAACAGTAAATAACTGGGATGGGAATTTTAAAGGTACAATGACACTACGTGAAGCACTAGCGCAATCTAGAAATATACCTGCATTAAAAGCATTCCAAGCAAACGAAAAAGAAGATATAAGAAACTTTGTAACAAGTATTGGTTTATCACCAAATGAAGACTTATTTGAATCACATGCCCTTGGAGCATACAATGGTGAATCTCCACTTACAATGGCTGCTGCCTACTCAGTATTCTCAAATGGTGGTTACTATGTAAAACCATATAGTTTCAAAAAAATAGTATATAGAGCAACAGATGAAGTATACGAACCTGAAAGAGAAAAAACTCAAGTATTAAGTGAAGAAACAGCATATATAATGACTTCCCTACTTCAATCTTCAGCTCAATATGGTTTAGGTAGATATAATTATATTAATGGTGCTGTATATGGAGCAAAAACAGGTACAACAAACTTTACAGAACAAACAAAAGCTGCTAACGGTCTACCATATGATGCAATAAATGATTTATGGGTAAACTCAATATCTCCAGATTATGCAATATCACTATGGTATGGCTATGATCATATTGATCCACAATATGTATCTAGATTAAATTCAGGACAACACATGAGACTATTCCAAACAATTGCAAAAGGTATTTATAAAACTGGAAGTAATTGGACTAAACCTAGTGGTGTTGTTGAAGTAGCAATCGAAAGAGAAACAGAACCTGTTAAATTACCAAGTGCATATACACCATCTGATATGATTACGACTGAATTATTTAAAGTTGGTTCAGAACCAACAGAAGTTTCAACAAGATTTGAACAATTACCTAACGTATCAAATATAAGTGCAAAAGATAATAATGGTAAAGTAACAATTTCATGGGATCCAGTATCTACACCTGATGGAATAAATTCAGATAAAATAAGAGAAACATTCAAACAAATATATACAAATAATGGATACTTAGAAGGTGCAATAAATAATAGAATAAACTATAATAACAGTAATATAGGTAATGTAAGCTATCAAGTATATAGAAAAGATAATAGTGGTAATTTATCACTACTAGGATCAACTGATACAACAAGTTATACAGACAATTATCCAAAAAATGGTAATAACACTTATGTAGTTAAAACAGCATACTCAATCTTTAAAGCAAATATGAGTAATGGTACTGAAGTAAAAGTACAAGCAAAACAAGCAGATTTAATTACATTTGATTTAAGTGATAAAGCTACAACTGAATTAAAAATTGGTGAAAAATATACTGAACCTTCTAACCCAGTAGTAGTACTTAATAACGGTGTTATAGATACAAGCAAAAAAGCTACAATAAAATCAAAAACAATAAAAAGAAGTTCTGATAATAAAGTAGTAACAGAAATAGCTACTGATAAAGCAGAAACTTACACAATAACATACAATGTATCATATGGTAATACAACTGATACAATAACTAAAAAAATAATAATAAAATAAGACTTTCATTTGAAAGTCTTTTTACATATATTTTTTAATTTACAATCACTACACTTTGGATTTTTAGCTTTACAATAATATCTACCAAATAAAACTAGTTGATGATGTAATCTACCTAATTTATCTTCAGGAAAAAACTTATTCAACTTTTTCTCTATAACACTAACATCATCATTAATATTTGCTATCCCAAGTCTAACACTTACCCTACTAACATGTGTATCAACAGCAATACATGGTTCATTATATATATTACTTAACACTACATTTGCAGTTTTTCTACCAACTCCAGGTAAACTTTCAAGTATTTTCCTATCATTTGGAACATATCCATATTTAAGTAATTCATTTGAGATATCGATTATATTTTTAGCTTTTTTATTATAAGTACCAATTGGTTTAATAATATTTATAATATCATTTATATCAGCTTTACTTAATTTTTCTAAAGAATTATATTTATCAAATAAAATACGCGTTACCATATTAACTCTTTTATCAGTAGTTTGAGCACTAAGCATTGTTGCTAATAATAGTTCATAATCTTTAGTATATTCTAGTTCACACTTAGGATTAGGAATTAATTCATCCAAATAATTAATTATATCATTCATCATTATCACTTAACCAATCATAATCAAATAATGGTTTAGATTCAACTTTTTTCCTTTGAAATTCTTTTCTATTTTTTTCTATATCAGATACAGTCTTAACACCTTTTTTATTCCATTCATAAAGTATTTTATCAATATATCTAAAATTATTAACACCATTAAATACTGCCTCTTTTAAAGCTGCTTGTATTATTTCATCACTATATCCAGACTCTTTCCACCCATTAATAAGTTCATACTCAATTGGCGATAAATCACGTCCAAACTCTTTTTCAAAATCAGCAAATAAAGTGGTTTCTTCCTCTTTTTCATCATTCATATAAATAAACCCTAGTTTTTCATATAATTTAGAAAAATCAATATATTCACTTTGAATATTATTTTGCTTAATTGTTTTAATTTCTATTATTCCTTTATCAGTTAATGAAGAAATATCCTCCATTACATTACCTAAATTAATAGATAAATCTTCACTAATTTTTTTAGGATAAAACTCATTTGTATTAAGTAAATAAATTATTAAAATAAATTCCTCATCAGTAATATTTATTTTTTTATAATTAAATAATAAAAACTTAGATATACTAAAATCTCTATCTTTTAATAGTTCAATAATTTTATCTAACATACTATCACCTAAATTAATTATAAACTAAAAAAATCAATATTTCTATTGATTTATATATTTTTTTATACTTTTTTCATTATTATCTATCTTTAAAGTTACAATTAAATACTCAATTTCCTCAACTAACTCTTTATTTAATAATGATAGATCATATTTAATATCTTTTCTATTTTTAATAACTAAGGAATTATATATATCACTTATTATATTTTCATCAATGCTTTTTAATTTACATATATTTTTACACATATCAACACCATATTTATATACTAAATAAGAATCAATATCTTTATCTAATGCTTTCTTAATTCTATTAATTTCTTTTAAATCACCCTTTTTAAAATTATAATTACTACAATCAACCTGAGCCCAAATATAATTTAAATTAGGAATAAAAACAATATTATCAATATTCCCTAATTTTAAATATTTATTTAAATTATAATTTTTTATTAAACTAATTCCATATAATAAATTATCACTTTCAAATATTTTATCAAGTTCATATTTTATTCTATCACTAGATAAATAACTTATTAAATATCCATATTTTTTTATATAGTATTCGAGGCTTTTATCTATTTTAAAATTAAGAGTAGTTGCTAATCTAATAGCACGTAATATTCTTAAAGAATCCTGTTTTATTCGACTAGTTCTACCTATCATTCTTATAATATGATTATCTAAATCATTACAACCATTTACATAGTCAATTATATTTTTATTTCTATCCATAAGAAGTGCATTAACAGTAAAATCTCTTCTTTTTAAATCTTTCTTAACATTTTTAGTAAATAACACAGCAAAAGGATATCTATGTTTAACATAGAAAAATTCTTTTCTATAAGTAGTTATTTCATAAATTTTTTCTTTATAATTTATTTTAACACTAGAATATTTCTCACTTACAACATCAAATAATTTCTTTAAATCACATACTTTAGCGCTCGTAGTAATATCAACATCAGTAGTTTTTTTATTTAAATAGTAATCTCTTACATATCCACCAACAATATATGATTCAAATCCATTTTTATTTAAAATATCTAATATTTCAAACTCCATAATAAACCTCCAAAAGAAAAAAGGCATTAATTGCCTCTTAGTTTAAAGCGTCTTTTAATTTAGAACCAGCTTTAATAGTAACAACTGTCTTAGCAGCAACATTAACAACTTCTCCAGTTCTTGGATTACGAGCAGTTGTAGCAGCTTTTTCTTTTGCAGTGAAAGTACAGAAACCAGTAATAGTTACTTTACCATCTTCTTTTAATCCTTTCTTAACTCCTGCTTCTACAGCATCTACTGCACGAGCAGCATCAGCTTTTGTTAATCCAGCATTTTCTGCCACGAAATTTACTAAATCTGTTTTAGTCATTTTGTTTACCTCCCTATTATTAATAAGCTATCTTGCTTACAATATAAGAATACCATGTTTTAATAGGAAAATCAACATTTTTTGCTATTTTATTGAAAAAATTAGCACTTACTTTATATACTCTTTATTTTTTCATATATTTTTACCATCGCATATGTATCAAGTTCACAATACTTAAGTAAATTTTTTCTTAATACTTCTTGTTCTTCCTTAGATAAATTCTCCATATTAGTAAAAGAATTCATTGCTTCACTTCCATTATGTATCATATCTAAATTGTGATAATCTAAATCAGCTTCATTTGGAAATAATGCGGGTAAAACATATTTAATAGAATATGAACCTTTCATCTCTTTAACATAATAACTCCTATTATAAAATGGAATCATTAAATCCTTAATATTACTATATATATTTAATAAATGCTCACTAAGATCAGGAAATAAACTAGCAAGATTCTTAATAACAGTTTTCTCAAAAGACATATTATAAGCTAGAACACAAGTATTCATAGGTATATCTTTAACTAAATTTTCTGCAAGTTCTCTTCTTGGATCAACACCAGCAATAGCTAAAAATTCCTTGTGTTTTAAACCATTTTCATAATAATGAAGTGAATACTGAAAAGGTATCTGCATATATGGACTAATTCCATCATACTTTGGTACAGCCTGTTGAAACGTTTCAAAATCTAAAAAATATAACGGCTCAGTTAAAGTATCCAAAAATTTTTTTACTTCTTCCTTATTAATATAAGGATCTTTATCATATAATTCAAATTCAATTTGCTGTCTAAATTTATTATCAATATCTTCTTTAAGTAATTCATTATATGTATAAGTATTATCATAATAATACTCTAATTTCTTTTTTTTAGTCATCCTTCTTAAATCAAAAACATTAGGCTTTTTTAAAAATTGCGTACAGTAATTAAAAAATGGACAATCATATGGAACAAAGCATTGCATACCTATATCAATTTCAGGTTCTTTTTCATCTATCAAATATTTATTTAAAAAATTAATATTACTTTTTACTTCATCTTGTTTTTCTAATACTTCATTAGTTATATCTTTAGTAATAAATAATTTATTAAGTTCCAAATCCCCTTTTCTTATATACTTACTATTTATATAAACAACAAAACATTTCTTTACATTTAATCCTAAATTACTTAACACATAGTATTGATAAGAAACATCATCAATATAAATATCCTTAACAGATGTTGAACTCTTAACTTCATACATTTCATAAATATCATCTTCTTTTTTTAAAATATCAACACTACAAAAATTATCATCATATTTAAAAGAAGCTTCTGTAATAATTATATTTTTAAAACTTAATAAAGCTAATGTATCTTTAACCATATTATCTAAATTAGAATCAAATTTAACTTCAAATGATTTACCTAATAATTCCTTAGCAATATTTCCAACAGTAACACCATTTTCAAATACAGAATCATTATTTAAATCACTCATTACTTCTGGATAGTATTTTTCTAACCATAGTTTTTTAACACATTCTATTCCATTACAATACTTTGACTTTGATAACATATTACACCTCTATATAATTTTACCACGAAAAAAAAAGACACAAAAGTCTTTTATAAAACAATTGCAAATAAATTACCTGATCCTTTATTTACTAATTTAGATAATGTTTGTTGTAATTTAAATCTAACATTTTCAGGTAACATTGATAATTTTGCTTGAATACCTTCTTGAACAATAACATCTAGGCTTCTTCCAAATATTTCACTCTTCCATATATTACCTGGATCAATATCATTATCCTTCATTAAATAATTAATTAACTCTTTACTTTGTAATTCTGTACCAATAATAGGTTCAAATGTTGATTCTACATCTACTCTAATCATATGAATAGAAGGAGCTACTGCTTTTAATTTAATACCATATCTACTTCCCTGTTTAATAATTTCAGGTGTATCTAATTTCATATCCATTAAACTTGGGGTAGCAACACCATATCCAGTTTGTTTAACCATTTTTAAAGCTGATTTAATTTGATCATATTCTCTTTTTGCTTCATTATAATCTTGGAATAAGCTTAATAATTCAGCCCTACTATTTATATCTACATTAATTATATCTTTAATCACAGAATTAAATAAGCCATTAGGTGCTTGTAAAGTAAGAGTAACCTCACCAGTAGAAGTGTCAACATCTGATAAATAAGCTTTTTCAATATATTCAGAATCATTAAAGTGACTTGTAATTGTTTCAATATCTCTTAATTTATCAACTTCAACTACACTTTCTCTAATTTTTTCTATATATTCTTTTTTTAAATAATGTTTAGAATCTAGACATGCAACCCAATCAGGTATATCAACTTTTACTTCAAGAACAGGAAATTCATATAAAGCTTCCCTTAATATAGAATAAATATCTCGCTCTGTCATATTTTCAACACTAATTGGTAAAACAGGTACATCATATGATTCTTTTAAATTTTCTGCAAGTCTCTCTGTTTCAGGTAACATTGGATGTGAAGAATTCAATACTACTATAAATGGTTTACCTATACTTTTTAATTCATTTACAATTCGTTCTTCAACCTCAATATAATTAGATCTTGGTATTTCACCAAATGAACCATCAGTAGTTACTACTATACCAATTGAAGAATGATCTTTTATAACTTTTTCCGTTCCAATTTCTGCAGCTTCGACAAAAGGTATTTCTTCATCATACCAAGGTGTTTTTACCATTCTAGGACCATTTTCATCTTCAAATCCTTTAGATCCTGGAACAATATATCCAACACAGTCAACAAGTCTTATATTAGATGAAAAATCATCAATCTGTATTTTAGCTGCATTACTAGGAACAAATTTAGGTTCAGTAGTCATAATTGTTTTTCCTTGTGCACTTTGAGGTATCTCATCTAGTGCTCTTTTTTTCTCATATTCATCTTCTATATTAGGGACTACTAAATTCTCAATTACTTTTTTAATAAAAGTAGATTTACCAGTTCTAACAGCACCAACAACCCCTAAATAAATATCTCCTCCTGTTCTTTCAGTAATACTTTTTATAATATCTAATTTTTCCATATAATCCCTACTTTCCATTAATTCAATTAAATATATGAATTATAAATAATAAATATGAAAAAAAACGTTAAATAACGTTTATATTAATTTATCAATATCCTTTGGAACTTTATCATTAACAACAGCATCTATAATTTTTTGTTGTTTTTCAGGGCTAACTTCTTTACCAGTTAAACTACCAAGTTCCTGTATTATCTCACGTAAAGTATTTTCATTCTTTAAATCATTTTCTTGTAATTTTTTAGCAAGTTCTAATATCGTTTCTTTTCCTACATTTGTTTTTTTCTCAACTCTATTAAAAAAACTATCTGAAAACATTAAAAAACCTCCTACATTAATATATGTAAAAGGTCAATTTTAGTTATTGTTCTATTTCACCTTTGTTTTTAAAATTAATAACAATTGGTGTTCCACTAAAATCAAATGATTCTCTTATTTTATTTTCTAAATATCTCTTATATGAAAAATGTAATAATCCCTTACTATTAACTTGAATATTAAATGTTGGTGGTTTTGTACCACTTTGCGTAGAATAATATATTTTCATTCTTTTTCCTTTGTATGATGGAGGTAAATTAAGTCTATATGCTTCCATAATTACATCATTTAAAACACTTGTTTTAATTTCTTTTTTACTATTTTCATAACACCTTAATATTTCAGGCATTAATGTATGAATTCTAGATTTAGTTAAGGCAGATAAGAATATAGGCGTCACATATGGCATAAATTGAAATTCATATTTAATTAATTCTTTCCACCTTTTCATAGATGCTTCTTTGTCTTCAACTAAATCCCATTTATTAACAACAAGTACTACCGCTTTACCAGCATCAATTGCGTATCCTGCAATATGTTTATCATGTTCTATAATTCCACTACTAGCATCAATTACAATAACACATACATCGCTTCTATCTATTGCTCTTAATGTTCTAATTAAACTATATTTTTCAATACTTTCATAGATTTTCCCTTTTTTTCTCATACCTGCAGTATCAATAACAATATAATCTTTTTCGTGATATCTAAAAGGAGTATCTATCGCATCTCTAGTAGTTCCTGCTACAGATGAAGCAACAACACGTTCCTCATTTAAAAGTGCATTTACTAAACTACTTTTTCCTACATTTGGTCTTCCAATTATAGAAAACTTAACTACATCATCATCATATTCTTTTTCTACCTTATCAAAATCATTTGTAATTTCTTCTAGTAAATCATACATACCAATGTTTTGTTCACCAGAAACATTAATAAATTTATCAAATCCTAATTCATAAAAATCATATTGATGTTCTACAAAATCTTTACTATCACATTTATTAACTACAACTATAATCTCTTTACTTGATTTTTTAAGTATATCTCTTACAACTAAATCATTTGTTGTAATACCTTCTTTACCATCTACAACAAATACTATTTTATCTGCTTCTTTTATAGCTATTTCTGCTTGAACTTTTATTTCTTCATTAAAAGAAGATTTATTTATATCTATTCCACCAGTATCTATTAAAATAAACTCTTTATCATTAAAACTACAATTACTATAAATTCTATCACGAGTTACACCTGGAGTATCCTCTATAATAGATATTTTTTTACCAACCATTCTATTAAATAATGTGCTTTTTCCTACATTTGGTCTTCCCACAAGTGCTACTAATTTTTTCAAGAAAATCACCTCTAATAAAGTAAATTATATACTAAAAACACTTAAAAATCAAATAGTAATGCTCTATTTATTATTTCCTCTGTATTTTCATAAACAATATCAGAATGCTCTATAATTTTTTTAATAATTTCATCATTATTAATTTTTAAATAGTATTTATTCATATATAAATAAATATTAACATTATCAGAAATAAATATTAGTGGATCTTTAACTTCATATAAAAAATCAGTTTCTATTACACTTATTCTCATATCTATTTGATTAGATATAGAATCATAATATTCAAAATCCTCTTTTTCAAGTGAAATTACACAGCCATAAAATTTATCTACATACACATTAATTAAATAATATCCATTAAAACTTATATCATAATTTGTTTTTAAATTTAAAAACAAACATCTAAAATATTCTTCCAAAGCATCCTTATCCTTAAAGTTAATGTCTTTTACATAATACTTATTTAAATAAATAATTATTTCATCATTATTTATGACATCTAACTTCATACTATCACCTAAAATATTGTATGAAAAAAGAACTTTTTGGTATCAAAGAGTTCTTTCAATCTTTTCATAAATTTGATCTCTACCATCTTTAGTAATATTAGAAAATACAATAAAGTCATCTCCTACTACTAAATCAAGTTCATTCAAAATTAAATTTCTTTGTTTTTGATGACCAGTAATACCTATCTTATCACTTTTAGTAGCAACAATAGTTACTGGTATTTTGTAATATTTCAAAAAATTATACATCATAATATCATCTTTAGTTGGTTTATGTCTAAAATCTATTAACATAAATACCTGTTTTAAAGGAGTTCTATTTGTTAAATAATCTTCCATCATTAAACCAAACTTCTTTTGTTGCTTTTTACTTAACGTTGCAAACCCATATCCAGGAGCATCAACTAAATAAAATGCATCATTTACATTATAAAAGTTAATTGTTTGAGTCTTACCTGGTTTAGAAGAAGTCCTAGCATAGTTTTTTCTATTTATTAATGTATTAATAAAACTACTCTTTCCTACATTTGATCTACCAACAAGTAAAAACTCTGGCAACTCATCTGTTGGGTATTGACTACGTCTAACCGCACTAATACACAAATTAACACTATTAATTTTCATTATAACCACCAATCTTTAAATAAGACTTTACAAATTATAACATTTTTATTATTCTTTGTCAAAATCTACTGTAAACTAGTTGTCATATTACAAAATTACCATCCTTAAATATTTCAAACTCACCATTTTCAGTAAGTGCTGTTATATTTAAATCACTAGTTCCAATCATAAAATCAACATGAGTCTTAGATTGATTTATTCCAACATCTAAAAGTTCATCCTTATTCTTATTTAATCCATCCTTTATACATTCAGGAAACCCTTCACCAAGCGCTAAATGGCACGAAGCATTTTCATCAAATAAAGTTGTGCCAAAAACAATACCAGTATTAGATATTGGTGAATCATATTCAACAAGCGCTGTTTCACCTAAAAAACATGAATTTGAATCACTTTCAATTATTCCCTTTAAAACCTTTTTACCAACCTCAGCATCATAATCGACTACTTTTCCATTTAAAAACTTCAAATAAAATTTATCAATTAGTGCTCCATTATGAACTAGAGGCTTAGAATTATATACAATACCATTTGTTTTCCTATAATCAGGACTAGTAAAAATTTCATAACTTGGCATATTACAAATTACTCCACTTTCAGTTGCTGCACTACACCATATTAAGTCATTACTATATTCTACTGTTAAATCTGTACCAAGTGAATTAGTATAATGAAGTTTTTTTATTTTTAAATTATTTAATTTATCAGCCATTCCTTTTGATTTTTCCAAATACTTATCCCAAGATTTAATTGGATCATCACTATCTAACATACACATTTTTGCAATAGCATTAAATAGCTTATTATATGAATCTTTAGCATTTGGAAAAATACTATCAGCCCACACTTTATTTGGAAGCGCTGCTATACACCAAGGTATAATTTCCTTAGCTTGTTTTTCCTTATATATAGGTTTAGTTGATCTTTTAGTTAAACTAGCAAGCGCTATTTTATCTTCATCAATATCATCCATAACTTTAGGAAACTCTGTTTCTAAAAGTAAAAAACTAGCATTCTTTTTAGCGTACTCATCCCACATATATTCATTAAAGTATTCATGAGATTTAATTTCATCTAAGCTAATTTTACTAAGTATTTCATGTTCTTTGTTAATATCTTCCTCATCTAAGTAAATATCATCAATTCCCATATCTTTAGCAAATTCTACAACCTTATTTACAAAATCAACATTTACCACATCATAATTAATAAATAATGATTTACTCTTATCAAAATTAAGACATCTTTTAAGTAATAACTCTATATATCTATTTTCCATATTCACTCTCCTATCTTTATTATATCTAATTTAAATAAATTTATTTATGTCTAGTGTTAAAACACTATCTTCAACCTTACTACAAGTATCTCTATACATACATGAACTACTTTCAAATAAAAGCATTAAAATATTATTATCAAATGTAATTTGTTCAAGCATTGGTGATAATTTAATAGTCTTCTTAGAAAAAATATACCTTCTTTTTTTCTTATTATATAAATAAAGTAATAGCTTACTATTTTGTTTTCTTCCAAATGATTTACTAAGTAACATATATTCAGAATTACCTTTATTGTAAAACGCTACACCCTGTATTTTATTTGGGACTGTAAATTCATACTTTAGTATATTTTTTTCTAAATCAAATACACTAACAATTCCCCTTTTAAATTTATTAAAGCATCCAACATATAATTTATTTTTATAAACTGTTAAATAAGAACTAGCTCTATCATTTATTTTAATCCTATTTCTACTTCTTAAATCACCTTTTATAAATTCACTAAAATTATAACTACTAACATATCCTTTACTATCACTAATAAATATTAAATCTAATTTTTTATAGTATGCAACACCACCTACATGTGATTTATTCGGTAAAA
>Ga0310691_10002027_pt1 | contig 28535 bp, 33 predicted proteins | sample 176DNAGHGlowgp2_FD_203887 | JGI IMG/M metagenome (GOLD analysis project Ga0310691, IMG submission 203887) | Sheep rumen microbial communities from Palmerston North, Manawatu-Wanganui, New Zealand - 1766 DNA GHGlow gp2 (v2) (version 2) | ecosystem: Host-associated > Mammals > Digestive system >... | reverse complement strand
AAATGACATATGCTAAGTGAATGAGATTTTGATCCATCTTCTCAAGAATTACATAATGATTTTTTCTCATGAATATTAAATTCTAGAAAAGAACAAATAAAAGCTCACAATACTAAATCAAAATTTGATCGTCGACAAGAAAAAAATAAAGAAATCAGAATTTTTAATTCATTACATTCATAATATGCAAAATTGGGATAATCTAATCCATGCATTTTTAGAGAAAAATAAACAAATAAATCTATCCGCCATTCGCGATGAAAATTGAGTAATGATTAAGCATATTCAAGATAGTTTAGAGCTGGGAAAAATTATAGACTGGAAAGAATGAATGAGAATTGCTGATATCTGAACTGGATGATGATTCCCATTAATGCCTTTAGCGATTTCTCATCCTGAATGTAATTTTGTATGAATCGATTCTGTAAGGAAGAAAACCATCGCTGTCTGAGAAATTTTGGATGAATTAGGAGTAAGAAATGTAGAGATGATGCGAACTAGAATTGAGGACATCAAAAATCAGACTTTTGATTTGGTTACAGCTCGCGGAGTTGCTTATGCTGATAAATTATTGAATCGAGCTGCTCCCCTCGTCAAAAAATGAGGAAGAATTGCTTTGATGAAGCAGGAAAATGATGAAGAAAGAGAAGTTTTATTAAACGAAACAAAAAAGAAAAAACTTATTCTTGAAAGTGAACATAAGTACCAATTATTTGAATGAGATATAGATAGGATTGTATATATTCTGAAGAAATAAAAAAGTGGTCTAAAATTTGCATTTTTTTTGGAAAGTGAATATACTTAGGAGTGAAAATTTTATTCTTTAGTATTATTCATGGCAACAAAAACACAACAAACCACGAATTACAAACATTTTTTCTGGTTAGCGCTTGTAATTTTTTTGTGATTATTAATTCGGCGATGATTTTTAAAATTTTCTGACATTATGCTAGAAAAACGCATATCTTCTGTTCAAAATAAGATTCAAAAACAACAAGAAGTATTAGCGAAATTTTCTGATGAACCTGGTTATGATAAGCTTCAATATGTGAAAGATATGGAGGCAAACAACAAAATGTTACCTTGGTCTGATCATGTTAAAGCGATTATGTCTATTTTTGATGAACTATTAGACGTGGATAAATCTGACACATTCAATATTGCTTTTTCAGATTTTGAAATATCACTAGACAGCATCAAATTAAATGGATATGTAACTAACCTTCGTGTACTTTATCAGTGAGCAAACTCCAAAACTGGTTTAATTTCGAGATTTGAAGCTTTAGATTTCTTGGAAAACATATCAATCAAAACTTATGAAAAAGCTGATTGAGAATTATGATATAATTTTACTTTAACTGCTAACGTAATAAACAATGGAAAATAAAGAAATTATGCAAAGACTTTTGCAAGAGGACAGTTCATCCAACTTCAATGGATCTAATGATGTAGCTATTAGAAAAAATGGCAAAGATTGAGATGTTTCAATGTCTAGGATTAGAGTAGTTACTGCAAAATATAAGGTTTATATTGTTTTACTAGCTATTTTTATATTTTTGCTAGCGATTGTCTATATTCCAAATACTCAAGATGACTATAAATTGCACAATGATATCTATCAGCAGACAAACTCTCAATTAACAAGTATTAATAAGGATATTGATGATGCAAAAGCAGATTTTAAATATTTATTTGATATAGTTAAAAATGAGTGAACAGTCAAAAACTGTTTGAATTCAAGTAAAGAATGTTGAAATTTACCTGAATGATGGGTAGATTCATGAAATAGGTCTCAGCTATCATCTCTGGTCCCTCTATCTTATTTGCAGATGCATTCATTGTACAATAGTAAGATGCCTGTAGATGAAAAGGCTGTATTAAAGAATCTTAATGAATACTTAATTAAGCAGAACATTACATGAAATGATAGATGAAGAGTTGGAGAAATTTTAAGAATTGAAATATGAGATCCAGAATATGTTAATTGATGAGATGAACATTTTTTACAGGTCCCTGTAAATGTTGAAATTGAATTTACAACAGTTGATGATTTGATTGGATTTTTATATAACGTAGAAAAAAGAATTATCGAATCTAGTGAAGATCGTATCCTATATAAGATTCAATCAGTATCATACGATGTAGTATCCAAAGATGAACCTCAGGTTACTGATATTTCGATGATTGCATATTATTATCATGATGAAAAATTTAATGATGTCGATGAAAATACTGCAATATTAGAATCAAAAGGAGATAGTAGTCATATGACTGAGTCATCTGAATCTAAAAAAGAAGATATTAATGAAAATTCTAAAGAGAATTCAAATAAAATAAATGATTCTGATTCTATCTTTGAAAATATTTATGGTAAAATAAAAAATAGCTTTTAAAATTATGGTTTATCCTCTTAAAATTTAAAAGAAATGACAGAAAAGATTTCAAAAGATGAATGATACGATTTAGACAAACTTGCAACAAAAAGAAGTTTTGTAGATAAGCTTATTGAAAGTTTTCTTGATTCTTCGGATAAAACTACATTTTCTTGAAAGGATAAAATCTTATTCTATAAGGAATTGGTTTATATGATGAAGGGTGGAGTTCCTTTATTAGAAACAATGAAGACCATACAAAAAACTTCTGAAAACGCTGCAGTAAAAAGAGTTGCAAAAGAAATTTATTGATATTTGGACAAAGGTAAAGAACTATCATATGCGATTAGTAGACTACCAGAATACTTTGACGAATGAGATTCTGCTATTATTAAGACCTGAGAAATCAGTGGAAACTTGCCAGATGTCTTACAATCTTTAGCTGAAGAATATGCTTATTTAAGCGATATTAAACAAAAATATATTTGAGCTATGATTTATCCTGCTGCATTGATTATAATTTCAATTGTAGCAGTGATTTATTTATTCTGATTTGTTTTGCCTGGAATTTTCGATACTCTTAGTGGATCAGTAACAGAAATGCCAGCGATAACGATGGTCTTGAAAAATTTTTCAGATTTTATTGTGGCTTATTGGCAAAAAATTGTAATATTTGGAATATTATTAATCTTATTGGCAATAACATATTCCGCTACAGAAAAGGGTAAAAAATATATGTACAAATTGCTCATGAAATTACCTATCGTTGGAAATATGAGTAAATCTTACTACCTCATCAAATGGGCCAGATATATGAAATTGATGATATGAAGCTGAATGGATTATGTAGATACATTTAGACTTCTACGTGATGTATTGGATATTCCTCTATATCAATCGATGATTGAACATATTCTCGCTGACATATCTCTTTGAAAAACATTATATGAACCAATAAGTGAACATTCTGACATTATTCCTTCTAATGTAGCTGTTTTGATAAGAGTGTGAGAAGAAACTGCAAATCTAGAAAATGCTATGCAAAACATTATCGATATTTATCAGGAAGAGCTTGATAATTCTATCAAAAACTTTTCGAAAGCAATTGAACCTCTTATTTTGGTTTTTGTATGATGAATCGTATTAATGATTGCATTATGAGTATTTAGCTTGATTTTTGCAGTAATGGATTCTGCATGAATTTAGTATAAAGTTTTTATTTCTTATGACCAACGTGAAATTCCATGATATCAAAGATTAAAAATCAAAATAAATCTGTATCTGCATTCACACTGATTGAAATGGTGATAGTTTTGGTAATTATTGGAATTTTGTTGATGTCTACTTTGTACTTCACTGGAGAGCAAATACAAAAAGTAAGAGACAAAACAGTAAAAGAATCCATCCTCGCTGAACGACAATCCCGTTTTTCTAGAAATTTATGATCCTCAAGTTATGGATGAAAAATGTATGACCATTTAGATATTTCTTTGGCAAGTGGAGATAATAAAATTATGTTTAAATATACTCCAAAGGGTCAGTCAGCGACTTGAATAAATAATGAATTTACTGATAATTTTGTTATCAATAATATTATTACCAATCCTGATAATTCTACGAATAATTCTGTAAATAATATAACGTTTAGATATCGTCCATATCAGATTTCTTGTGAATGGTGAACTAAAGATGATGGTGGTGATATTAACACTTGAGACATGGGAAACTCTCTACAATTTATAGTTCGCGTAAATGATAGTAGAGATTATTGTTTTGAAATTCAGAAAAAAAATTGTAGACTAATGGAAATATCTGGTGATAAATGTAAAATAACTATGGGAACTTTACAAAATAATTAATGAATAAAATAATGAAAAAATTCAAGGCATTTACATTAATCGAAACTCTAGTTGTAATTATTATTTTTAGTGTTGGAATTTTAGCGGTATTACATTGACTGACTCAAACGCTAAGGAATAAAGATTATGCTGATATTCAGATAAAGTCAGCTTTCCTTGCTCGTGAGTGAATAGAACTGATGTTTAATCTACGTGATGCGAACTATCATAAAGAAATGCCTTGGAATTGTATTTTTAGTCGTGTAGATAAAACTAACTCAGAATATGATGAAAACGAAAATCCTTTCTGTGTATGATATTTCTGATCTGGAGATAAAAACAAGATATTAAAAATCTGAATGTGAACTGGAAATGAATATATCCACGTGGAGACTGGAAGTTTGTATGATAATTTCGATGAAAACTTTAGTGGATATCAGATTTATTTTCATACTTGAAATATAGTAGAATGAATAACTTGATATCTATATAATCATGAATGAAGTGACGATGAAAGAACTCGATTTGCAAGATATTTACTAATTACATGAGTCGTAGCTGAGGATGGAAATGGTGTAGATAGCGACAAATTGCTCAAAGTTGAATCACATGTATTGTACAAAAAGTGATATCTAACTGGAGAAAAGGTGATGGAAACTTTTATGTGAAATTATGAATTTTAAGGAATATTTATTTACAATATAAGTAATAATGAAAAGAAGAACAGCGATAAAATGATTTACTTTACTAGAGATGATGATTGTAATAGTTATCGTCTGAATTTTGGCTGTTGTATTAACTGAATCTTATATTACTATTTCAAGAACTGCTCTAAGAATCGAACAAGAGAAAAATATTTCTGAAGAATCTTTAGTTCTAACTCAAATTTTTCAATCTATTGCCGATGAAGCAACAATTGACTATGATAAATATTGAAATACTTTGAGTGAATCTAACTGATTTACATGAACTCTTTATCTGACATGATGACAGTGGTCATGAACTAGCATTTATACGACAGGAAATTGTCTAGATTTGGATAAAAATTTTGAACCAAATGAAGCAGGAAATATTTCTCAATCAATTCTAGATTATACCGGATGTTATTTAGCTATGAAACAATGAGAAGAAAGTGAAGAAACCCAATTAACAATTCCATGAAATGTAGTTGTTTCAAAAGTTATTTTCAGAATTATTCCTTATGATAGCGATGAAAACTATTTTACTTGAGAAAGTCAATGAATCGTAATAAATGATGTTCATCAGCCAGCTTTTTGGATGTTTATACATCTATATGCACCACTATATCAGCCAACATGAACCAATAAAATAGACTTACCTCTACAATTATTCTTTAACCTAAATCTATAAAATGAAAACACTTCTAGCAAAAATCAGAAATAAAAAATTGAAAGGTAATGTATCATTGCTAGTAATTTTTGTTTTATTAGCTAGTAGCGTAATTTCTCTGCTTTCTATCAATCAAATTCAGCGTTTGCTGACCTATGGAAATATGACATTTAATTATTTTAGAGCTTTTTATTTAGCTAAAGCTGGGACTGAACTTGGTTTAACAGAAGTATATAATAGATGAGATGGATTTAATCATGAAATATTGAGTGGAAGTGCTATTATAACTTGAAATTTTCTCTCTGGATATGAGTGATTTGAACCACATTTTGAAATGACTATTACTTGAAGTTTTACGACTTTAACAAATGATATTAGAAATTCTGATTGTAGCTGAAATAAAATTAGGTTAACTTCTTGAGCATGAATTATGCTATCGTTATTCTCTGATAAAGCCCAAGATGAAGATATCAGTACAATTCTCAGTGACTACTCATGAGTGGATAGTCTTCAAAGTTCTACAATTATGAATCTTGGATTTGGAGATATTGAATGGAAATGATGATGACCTGTTAATTATTTCACATTTTGATTATTCGACTACGATAAAGATTGAAATATGAGCAATATTTTTGTTGAAACATGAAATGCAAATAGTCTATCAGTTTTTTTGGATCATATTGATGATTTAAATTGGACTCGTAAATACTTAACTATAAAAAATCCTGGGACTTGAGACGAAGTTGCTGAATTTTGTATTACTATGGGTGGTGATTTAATTCCATATTCAGATTCTCTTATTACTGTATTTTGACATTATGGAGATATGGAAGTCTGACTACAGTCTGTGGTAAAGAAATGAGTGCCAGACTGGACATTGAATGTATTGGGTGAACAATCTTAAATAATCCATTGATTTTACCGTTATTTTATATACTAATTAGATTGATAAAATCTGATTTTTATTTTTTGTGATAATAAAAATGTCAAAAAAAATTATTTTCTTAAGTACTATTGTTATGTGTGCCTTTGTTTATGGGTGTGGAGCACAAAAAGATATCGATGAGCAACAATCTGGTACAGGAGAAATGAATGTAATAGAAAATAATAATTCTTGAGCTAATGAAATAGTTGAGATTCCAGTGGCAGAAGAAGTGGAATGATGACCTATCATTATGCAGTGAGATAGAAGTAGTGATGCTGTAGAAATTAATGAAAATTTTGACGAAACTATATAAAAATTTTTCGACTTAACATAATTTCTATTAATATAAAAAGAGTTTTTAGAAACTTGATTTATTTTCAGATTTTTTTATAATTTTGATTGGGTTTTATTATTGTCTGAAAAATTATGCAATTCTATGATGAAGTGGAAATTAGTGTAGAATCATGAAAATGAGGGAATGGACTCGCTAGTGGGAGAAGAGAAAGCTGAATCCCCTACTGATGACCAAATGGATGAGATGGTGGAAACGGAGGTTCCATAATTTTTCAAGCAAGCAAAGATGAAAGCACATTACTGGAATATAAATACAAGAAAATATTTAAAGCAAAGAACTGAGAAGACTGAAGGACAAAAGACCAATACTGAGCTAATGCACCTGATTTGACTTTGATAGTTCCTGTAGAGACTATGGTAAAACATGCTGAAACAGGGAAAGTACTTTACCATTTCACACAGGACTGAGAAACTTGGAAAGCTTTAGCATGAGGAATAGGTGGAAAATGAAATATTCATTTCAAGGATGCTGTGAATCAATATCCAAACTTTTTCCTATTGTGAGAGCCTGGACAGAAATTAAATCTGATTTTGGAGTTACAGTTACTAGGAGATGTTGGACTGATTGGGAATCCAAGTGTAGGAAAATCATCGTTGATTAACTGTGCAGCTTCAACTAAAGCTAAAGTTGCGGACTACCCTTTCACGACACTTGTGCCAAATTTGTGAAGTGTATCTGTGGGAGATTTCAGATTTAATATGGTGGATATTCCTGGATTAATTGAATGAGCTGCTGAGGGAAAATGACTATGAAATGATTTTCTTCGTCATGTATTGAAAGCTAGAATTTTTGCTATGGTGATGGATATGTCTCGCTATGATGAGTGAATCAAAGAAACAAACTGACTTTTTGATGAAATTCGTCTCTATATCGAGCAAAAATTTCTGCAAGATGAAGAAGATTATTACTTCGCATTTGAGAAACAGTGAAATTACATAAATTTCAATGTGTATGTAGATGATGAATTATTTATGTCAAAAAGAGTGGTTTTTGTACTAAATAAGTATGACCTGATAAATGATGAAGAACTTTTGCAGGAATACGAATCTCAGTTGATTCAGATTTTTTGAGAATATTTAAAAGAGCATTGATATAAATCACTACCAGAAGATGTAATCAAGAAAAATATTTTCGTCACTTCTGCGTGAACATATATGTGAGTTTGAGAATGGTGCCGTGCTTTGGCAGAAATGCTCAAAGATATGCCAAAAGTAGAGATTCCAACTGTTGAACCTAGAATCGCTTTTGAATTCGATGATGATGAAGCTGAAATGATTACGGACATTACAGATGAAGAAAAGGATTTCTTGGTGGAGGAATGATATCTCGAGCCTGCCGCTGCAAGATATACAAATGTTTATGAAATCAAAAATGCTGAAATATGTAGACTGGTTTTCATTACTCCATGGGGAAATGATGAGGCTGAAATGTGGTTTTGGAAGCAGATGGACCAGAAATGATATATCAATCTATTAGAAGAATTCTGAGCTAGAAAATGAGATGTCCTCAAAATTAAGAGTTATTATGTCGGTCAGGATGATAAGTATATAATGTATTAGGTGTTAAATAATTTAGACAATATTTTTAGGTTGTGTAATAAAAATTTATGAAATTTTTATCTTGATGGCCTCGGAAAAGGCGGAAGAAAAAAGGAAAGATCTTGGTAATTTCATGATGATGAGCACGTTGAGTTTATGCCCTTGGAATCATGAAAGCTATGGAAGAATGCGATATAAAAAAAGAAATCGATGCCATATATTGAGTAAGTATAGGTGCAATAGTTTGAGCTGTACGAGCTAATGGAATGGTAGCTGAAGAAATTTTCGACATTCTAACAAATATATGAGTTTCAGATTTTTACTGAACTGATATACTTAGAAAATCAGGAGGTTTTGTTTCAAATAAAAAAATCAGATCTTTGCTTCATAAATTTTTACCTGAAAGTTTTGAAGAATTAGAAATTCCATTTTATGCATGAGCTGTAGATACAAATAGTGCACAATATAAACTTTTTAATAAATGAAATTTACCTGAAATTGTTTTATGAAGTATGTCTATACCGTGAATATTCCCTCCTATTATTTATGATAAATATTCCCTGGTTGATTGATGAGTTTTAAATAATTTTCCAGTAGATTTAGCTAAAAAAGATTACCCAAAACATGAAATAATATGAATAGCTCTCAATAAATTTCAAACGAATCAAAAGATTGTTTCAGGTTTTGATAATTTAATGGTAACATTTGAGGTAATAATGCGTTCAAAATTACTTGAAAATACAAAGTTGGTAAATTACTTATTCTATAGGAAGTTACCGATTCAAATTCTTTCGCTAAGTAAAAAGCAAATGCAAGAAGCATTCGCTTTATGATATAAAGATTGAATCAAAATGTTTAAGAAAGATTAGTTCTTGTCATTTCGAGTGTAACGAGAAATCCGTTTTTGTTTTATTTATTTTTTTGTGTAATGGATTTCTCATCCTAATATCGTAGATTCGAAATGACATACCGATATAAAAAAATCTTCATCGCCATTACATTCCTTATCAAAATGCCACGATTAAATATTTTTAACTCATTCATCTTTTCACTGAGCCATAACGTCTGAACCTCATCCTCTAAGATTATATTTTTTTGCTAACTCTTTCGCTGACATTGATCCATCTGTAATTATTACATAGTTTCATTCATCAGTATATAGTAATATTGATTTATCCAAAGAGAAAACTTCCTTTGCTATTCCAGATAATGCCTTGAAATTTGTACCAACTGGAAGTTGAATTATTTTTGAAAAATCTGAATTTGAACGATTTTGAGCTGACTGAAGAGTCGAACGAATTGTCGCAGTTTCTAGTGATTCTACACGTTGCTGAAGTTCAGAATTTTCTTTGGCATATTTTGAGATTTTCTCATTAATCTGTGCATAAGATTTTACATCCAAAGTCTTGGATGCTCAGTCTAAAATCTCTTCGTAATTGTGAAGTTTTTCTATCACTTTTGGTCATGTATATGCAGTAATTCTTTTGATTCCCGATGCCACAGCTTCCTGTGAAACGATAGTAAATGCTCAGATATCTCTAGTATTACTAACATGAGTTCATCCACACAGTTCTACAGAAATATTTTGATCTCCATCATGTACACGAATTACACGCACTTCATCTCAATATTTCTCTTCAAAAAATGCCTTTGCTCCCAGTTTTACTCATTCCTCAAAACTAGTCTCAATCAAATCTACAGGAAATGCTTTGAAAATAGTCTGATTTATGTTGTTCTCTATATCACGAATTTGCTGTGAAGTAAGTAGATTATTCGCATAAAAATCAAATCTGAGCAAATCCTCATCAACTAAAGAACCAGCCTGCTTAGTATTTGGAAAAATTTTAGCAAGTTCTGCATGCAAAAGATGAGTAGCTGTATGAGCTCTCATTTTAGCATATCTTTGATCCATATCTATCGAAAGTTTCATTCTTCTTCCCACAATTTAACTAAATTATTGATTAATTTGAATTGCATCTCACAAATCTCATTGTCTAACTGTTTCTGTTTCTCCATTTTCTAGCTGAACTTCGATAGTTTGATCCATTTCATCAATTTCTCATTCTTCTGTCACTAAAATTGGAGCTGCAGATTGTCCAGGTTCATCTGGATTAACTTCTGGTAATATTTCCTCAACCTGTACATCTCAAGTAATTACTTGAAGATCTCATGTATTTATTCCATTTTCCTCTCCAGCTTCTTGTGCAGGTGAAAACATATAAACAACATAAACTCAAATCAAAGATATAGCCATGAAAACTACGCAAATTCGAATGATAATTCTAACTGCTAAAGGTTTTTGATGTCTCATAATTTACATAAATAAAATAAAAAAATCTGAAGTTAATTGTACTTTTACTATGTTTTTTTTCAAGGGATTTGTTATTTGACTTTGAAACAAAAATATGTATATTATTTTTTACAAAAATGATAAAAAAACAAAAAAACTATCTCCTATGAAAAAATTATTATTGATTTTACTGTTAGCTATGGTTGGTTTTGCAATATCTGCTCCTCTGAGGAAGCACAAAAAAGAATTGCTTTTGACCTGCCAAGGGAAAGAAACCTTCTCTAGAGATAACCCTAGAGCCGCTGATGTTTTGTGCCTAAGAGAAGAGATGGAGTCTCTAATCAAAGAGGGAAACTTTCCAGTAGTAATCGAATGCGACAGAGATGTTGCATGGCTCTACCTAAATGATCCAATGGGCAGAGATTATCCTGAAGTTGATTTTGAGTCTGATTACTTTGAAATTATAATGGATTTATTTCCATTAAAAATCAATAATCATCTTAAAAAAGATTTGGAAGAGGGAAATCAAAAGTTCTTTGAAACATTAGGGATTGAATACTCTATCGAAAATGGAGAAGTAATCTCAAAAATTGATTATGAAAAATTTGAGAAATTCTTGTTTTGAAAAGCTATTCAGAGAATGAGTTGAGTTAAAGCTGATTTTTGTCAGCTTTTTCTTTATGATTTTATATATTAAAAAAATGGTCCATTAATAATGGACCATTATTACCTATTAGGTATACTTACTCTCCTGAAATGCAGCAAAGATAAAAGCGATTCCTGAAAACACTGACCCAAAAGAAAGGGGTTCAAGTCCAAAGAATGCTGAGATAATTGCGATTAAAATGGAGATTATGGCAGAATACCTAAATATAGGAGCATGATACTCATCATAATCCAAATCCTCGGAACATAATTTATCCGTAGCAAGTTTGTGGATTGTAACAAGTATAAAACATACCATTGCAAGTACCATCATACAAATATATTTTTCGTGTGATGATACGTAATTGAACACCAATCCGCTTGCCACACCGCAGCAAACAAGACCAAACCATGTAAATCTTATCATAATTATCAATTTTTTGTTTTTCTCTTTATATACAAAAAATCGTTTAAGTCAATATAAATTTTTTAGTGTCACTTAAATACCACTCCAAATGTAGCAAATATTACGTACAAATCCATTGCTAGTGACCAATTCTGGATATAATACAAATCTAGTCTAGCTTCTTCAGAAAATGGTAAATTATCTCTACCAAAAACCTGAGCATATCATGTTATTCAAGGCTTTATACTAAGTACTCTTCTCTCCCATTGTTCATATTGCTCAACCTCTTTGGGTAAATGTGGACGTGGTCAAACTAACGACATACTTCACCACAAAACTTGGAATAATTGTGGCAACTCATCCAGCGAACTTTTACGTAAAAATTTTCAGACTTTCGTTACACGTGGATCATCCTTAATCTTTGGCAAAACTCATTTACGATTATTTGCATCGGAAGCTATCAATTTCGCATATAGTTCATCAGCTTTTTTTCATCCATATCACACACACATCTCTGTTTTCATCGTGCGAAACTTATAAAATGTGAACAATTTTCATCACTTTCAAACTCTCTTGGATTTGTAAATTGCTGGTCATTTTGAGTCAATTTTTATCACAATAGCAATTATTATCATTGGGACAGCAAATACTATCAAAGCTATCGTTGCCACGACTAAATCAAATATTCTCTTCCAAACCAATGACCATCCATCAAGCTGTGAATGAGTATATTCCATCGCAACGATTGATCAGATTTTTTCAGGTTTATAAACTACATCTTCCAGAAAAAATCCTTCACTTACATGGAAAAATCTCGTATCATAAAATCTGATTTTTTCAAATATATTTTGTAAAACTTCTTGTTTAACATTTCCTACTACAACTGCGATTGAATACTTTGATAAATCTACTGAATCTACATCATCGCTTACGATAGCCTCAGTTGGAAATGAAAAATTTCACTTTAATTTATCTAGTAACTCTGAAGATTTATTCAAATTATCTGAAATGATGAGAACTTTATTTCACTTCTTTTTTTGTAACTTAAAATCCAAACGGTATCGAATCTGATCAAAAAAGAACAAAACTACATATGCAATAATTGCTGAAATCAAAATAATATACCTTGAAATTCAGAAATTAAATATGAATCACTGACCAAAATATGAAACAAATGCACTACAAATAAACCAATAAATTCGGACTTTTGATAATTTTTGGATATAATTTCATGTCTGCTTATTCAATTCATACAAATTCTTTATCAATCACATAAATACAAATATTCATGCAGACAATAAAGCAAACAAAGCTAATTCATGTCTATTGATCCATGGAGTTTCGTGAAAGATTTTTCACATAAAATCTCACCATAGTCTAGATTTATATGCAACTCGGAATACTAATAAAATGATTAGAAAATGTAGTACTGGCCTACAAAAACGAAAGATTTTTAATCGTCTAGTATTCATAAAATTAAGTTTTATGAAATAAATCTACACATAGTATCTGGAAAAGTATAGCTTTTTCAAGGTCAGATTTTTATAATTATTATTCTTCAATCAAATCCCCTCGGCTTCGCCGTATCCCCTTTATCAAGGGGAAAATTTTTACACACATGATTCTTCGCTATGCTCAGAATGACAGCTTACTGTCATTTCGAACATTTACCCTGCTAGCGGAGAATGTTAGAAATCCATAAGTTAGAAATCCATAAGTGAAAAATCTCCAGTCACTTCGTGACAGCCCCTTTCAATAAAGGGGCACAAAAGGTGGCCGTTTATTTTCTTTTTCTCAACTCTCGCATGAAAATAGCTGTACTCTGCCCAACATTCATTGATTCTTTGATTCATTGCATAGGGATTTCTACGACAGCATCCACTTCTTTCAAAGTCTTCTCCATCACTCCATCCACTTCATTTCAAAAGATAACAGCGATTCAATTATCTGATTGGCAAACATATTCTCACAGCGAAACAGAATTTTCTGTCAATTCTGCAGCTATAATTTCTAGTCACATTTCTCCCGCTTCTTTTATCGCATCAATCGTAAAATCAAACTGTCTAAGTCAGACAGTATTTTCAGCTCAAAGTGAAGTTTTACAAACTTTTGGATTATCTAGTGGTGATGGAGTGTATCACACGATTCGAACTTCTCGTCAAAGTGAATCAGCCGTACGAATGATATTTCAGACATTATAAGCTGAACGAATATTCTCGAGAATTACTATTCTTTTAGACATGATAGATTTCGTTTTAAATAAATTCAAATTATCAATTATTTATAAACAATATCCCTATTAAATCAAAATGATTTTTTCATTTGACAATGTGGCATAGATTTTTATATTGAAAGTGCCAAATCATTATACATACGAGAATTAAGATTAATTGTCATTTTAAAAAAGTGAAGAAGTCTGGGTTTGTATATGTCATTCAGAGGGAAGCAAAGCGACCGAAGAATCCATATGCTTCAAACCTCTCCTAGATCCTTTCCTCACAGAAAGGACTTATACTGGATTCTTCGCTTATGCTCAGAATGACGAGTATAATATTTAGAATGACAAAATAATATGATTTGGCGGCAGAAATGTTCGCCTTTTTTAATTCTCGTAAATTTATCTCTTCTTCTTATAAATTGAATAGAAAGTTGAAAAATAAAGCGATATTTCTAGATAGAGATTGAACAATCAATCAGGATTTTTCTTATGTTTATAAAATAGAAGATTTAAAGCTTTTGAGTTGAGCCAAGGAGGGATTAGTTGAGCTAAAAAAATTATGATATAAACTGATTTTAATCACGAATCAATCATGAATTTGAAGAGGATATTACACTATGGAAGATTGTAATAAATTCAATGAAGAGCTAGAAAAACAGCTCTTATTAAAATTTAATTGAATATACATATGTCCTCATACTCCAGAAGATAATTGTAATTGTAGAAAACCTAAAACATTATCAGTTGAAAATGCAATTAAAGATTTTGATTTGGATATAAATCAATGTTATTTTGTATGAGATAAAGAATCTGATATTCAAACGTGAATTAACGCCTGATGTAAAACTGTGCTAATAAAAAACAATCAATATGAATGTAATATTACCCCCGATTATTCATATAATTCAATTATAGAATTTTCATCTTCAATAAAAAAGTATTAACTCAAAGATTTTTATATTATTAATTAATATATCATGGATTTAAAAAAGTATTTTCAAGAATCAGCTGATGTAAAAGTAAATTTTATTGAAAACAATGCAGATAAATTAGAAGAAATTATTAATGTAATTAATGAAGCTATTAAAAATTGAAACAAAGTCCTTATATGCTGAAACGGTTGAAGTGCTGCGGATTCTCAACATTTTGCAGCAGAATTTTTAGGACAATATAAAATGCAAAGAAATGCTTTACCTGCTATAGCATTAAGTACAGATACTTCAATACTTACGGCAATTTGAAATGATTATGGGTTTGATATTGTATTTTCTAGACAAGTTGAATGACTTTGAAAAGCTTGAGATATTTTAGTTTGAATTTCTACTTCATGAAATTCTATGAATGTTATCAAAGCTGTAGAATCTGCAAAAACAATGTGAATCAAGACCATATGACTTCTATGAAAATGATGAGGTAAATTAAAAGATATAATGGATTATACATTAATTGTCCCTTCAGATAATACTCCTAGAATTCAAGAGTGTCATGAGACAATCTACCATACTATATGCGAGGAAGTTGAAATAGCCAATTTTAGAAATTAAAAAATATTCTTTTATGAAAACAGTCGTAATTAATACAGGGTATTTTAATCCAATTCATCCTGGTCATATTGAATGTATGCAACTCAGTAAAGAACTTTGAGATGAGCTTTGGATTATCGTAAATAACGATGAACAAGCAAGACTTAAAACTTGAAAACAAGAAGTTTTTCAGGATGAAAATTTTAGATGTGCTGTAGTTTCCGCAATTAAATATGTTGATGAGGTGATGCTTTCAATCGATTATGATCCATCTGTATGTAAATCAATTAAGGCTGCTGCAATTGAAATAAGAAAAAGATACTGAGATGATACAAAGATAATTCTTTGAAAATGATGAGATAGATTCCTTTGATGAATATTAGAAGAATGAGTTTGTAAAGAAATGAATATTGAAATAGTTGATGGTTTATGAGCCAAGACTCACAATAGTAGTGATTATAGATGAAAGAAAAAGAATTAATTTATACTGGTTAAGAAAATATATGACAATTTGTATGGCTAGAACTCCTCATAGATTAAGCTTGGTATGATGAGGAACTGATGTAAAAGATTATTACAATCAATATTGATGAATATCAATTAATTTTGCAATCAACATGTATAGTTCATGCATGGTTAGAGAAAATCCATATTGATGAATTATTTTAAAGTCAAAAGATTTATGATCCATCTATTTTTCTTTGGATACAGATCCCAACAAAATAAACGGAGAACCATTTAACTTACAAAAGGCTGTGTATAAGAGAATATTAAAGATGATCAATGAAGAATGATTATCCTTTATAATGGAAACTGATTCTGTGGTACCTGTTGGTTCATGATTATGATGATCTTCTTCTATGGTAACTTCAATCTTGTCAGCCTTTTTGGAATTTATTGGTAAAAGGTTATTACCAAGTGAATTATGGAATCTTGCATATGAAATAGAAAGAGAGGATTTATGAATTAAATGATGAGTACAAGACCATTTATGTGCAGCATATTGAGGATTTAATGTCTATTATTTAAATGATAAATGAATTGATATTAAACCATTAGAAGTAAAAAGTTTAACAGACTGATTAGTTTTGGTATACACTTGAATTTCTAGAGACTGAGGTGTTGCAATGGACCAACAAATTAAAAAAGTACAGGCGGGAGCTAAGGATAAAATTAATTCTTTGAATAAAATAAAAGAAAGTGCATATTCATTCTTAGATCTAATTAAAGATAATAATCATGACAAAATCCATGAAACAATAAATAATTCTTGGATGCATAAAATAGAGAAAATGGACCCAATAAAAAAACAAGTAATACTGGATATTTATAATTACTGACTTAAAATGTGAGCCTATTCATGAAGAATACTATGAGCGTGAAATGGGTGATTTATGGTATTCTTTTCTGATCAAGACAAAAAAATTGATATTGGATCCGCAATAGCTTTAAAATTTCCCCAAAGTAGAGTCTACTACCCTATCTTTGAAAAAGATTGATCTAAAGTAATATAATTTTATTTATTAATAACTTTTATATGAAAAAAGATTATATTTCAATATGTATTATCACTAAGAATGAAGAAAAATATATTCTCCAAACCCTAAAAGGAGTATGTAAACAATCCTATTGAAAAGAAAACTATGAAGTAATTATTGTTGATGGTAATTCATCTGATAATACTGTAGATTTTGCACATGCATATCTAACAGAACAATGAGTTACTCATAAAATAATCAATGAAAAGCATTACAAAGATAAATGGTGATGAGTAACTTATTGACCAACATTTGCTAGAAATGTATCAATAGATGTAGCGAGTCCTGAATCTAAATATATCGCTCAAATAGATGCTGATTGTAGAGCTGACGAACATTGGTTAGAAAAACTTCATGAAAAAATCAAATCTGCAGAAAAAGATGATAAAATAGCATGAGCATGATGACCTAGATATGTAGAAACCAAGTGAGATATTTCAAAATTTGAACTAATGTTAAATTACTATTTTTGTAGTTATATCATGACATTATGAAATCCTGCATTCTGTGAAGTTAAAGGATTAAAATATATTCCTTCAATTGCATGATATAACAGTATATATAAAACGGAAATATTAAAAAAATATATGTTTAATACAGCTTATCCTGATTTCTTTGATGACATAGAAATAAATTATAGACTTACAAAGGATGGATATAAATTTTTATATTGTCCTGAAGCTAAAATTTGGCATAGATTAGAAGAAACCATAGGACAATTTTTGTCTCACATGGCAAAATATTGAAAATGAGCTGCTAGAATGGTAAAATATCATCATGCTATACCAAGATTATATGTTTATTTAAGTGTTTGTTATTTCTTATATACGATAGGATTGATACCTTTATTGTTTTGGAGTTGGATATTTGCTTTACCATATGTTTTAGTGTTCTTATTAGCTACAGCTGTATTTATTGAGAATATTAGGCAAACTAGGAGTTTAGTATCTTTATGGGTTTATCCGTTGGTATTTTTACATCCATTTATGTATGGATGGGGTTTTATCAAAGAATTATTTAAGAAATAAATGAAACAAAGAATTGTTTGGTTCTGCTGACCAGAATCTTTCAGAAAATCATGAATCTGAAACTTTAGTAATACTTATATAAAAAAACTAAAAGATAATTGATATAATATTTTTGATAAATGGATAAATGTAAAAAATGAGTATATTAGGCTTTTGGTCCAGTTTTTTGTTTATCCTTTACAAGTTATAACAACTTATAGAAAAGATAAAAAAATATTTCGAGACGAAGGAATGTTGTTGTATACCTTATTCCCATTTTTTCCTTATAAAAATTCAATATTTATTGTTCATGATATAAGAAATTTTAACGATTCTGCTAAAGAAAAAACTTTTTTACAGAAAATATATTTCTATCTAGTAGAAAAGTCACTAAAAAATTTAAGAAAAGCTAAATGTATTATTACACCATCTGAATTTACAAAAAATAAGATATCTGAAAATTTCTGAGTAAAATGAGAAATAATAAATGTTATTTATTCACCATTAGATTTAGAAATTTTTAAGGTTATCCCTTGAATAAATAGAGATGAATTCTTGAAAAAATATTGAATAAAGACTGATAAAAAAATATTACTCAATGTTTGATCCGAAGAATCTAGAAAAAACATCATAACAATATTGAAAGCTATGGAAGAATTAGATGATTATATTTTCATAAAAATATGAAGGCCTATCATCAAGCAGAATAGAGAAGAACATTTAAAATTTATAAGAGATAATAAACTAGAAAGTAAGGTATTCTTCATAGATTTTTTAGAAACAAATGAAGATTTAGTAAAATTTTACAATATTGCAGATATTTTTCTATTTCCATCATTATTTGAGTGATTTTGAAGACCTCCGATTGAAGCACAAGCATGTTGATGCCCTGTAATTAGTTCAGATAAATGATGATTAAAAGAAGTTTTGTCAGATTCTGCTATTATATTAGAAAATCCTGAAAATATAGATGAATTATTATGAAAAATATCATCAATAGATAAAGTGAGAGATAAGATTGTACAGTTATGATTGGGAAATGTTAAAAGATTTTCGTTGGAATGAAATATTGATTCCCGAGAAATCCTTTTGTAGTATTATTTGTGAAATAATAATCTTGCGACTTTATAAAGTGTACGACACAAATAATTAGAAGTTAATAACCTTAATGGGAACTTATATACATCTGAAATATCCCAAAACTTTGTTTTAAAAATGTATTTATAATATAAATATCGCTTAGGATGGACACAAATTAATCATCATCGAGGTCTATTGAAATCTCATGCATAATGGACAATTACAGGATGCTTTAAGTCATAAAATTCTTCTTTTGTATATTGTGTTCATCTATTAGTAAATGTACTAATGTTTATTCAATTATATTTTGGACTTACAGTTAACCACTTATCTTTTAAAAGAATATTTAAAGTATCTTGATCGTAAAAAGGTAGCCTATCACAATTTGTATTTAAAAAGTTTAAAGCGTTCTTTCATAAAGAATTTTCTCTTCGTTTTTTTAAATCTATCAATTGAACTCAAGCATTAAAATACCTGTTAATATTTTGATCCTTTAAAATTATATTATCCCATAATAAGCAATCTTTCGCTGCTCAAATTATATTATCTCATAAATCAGTAAAATATAATTTAGATATATCTCATCTAATAATAATATCACAATCCATAAAAATACATTTATCTACATTTACATAGTCAGATAACACTAATCTATACAGTAAAACCTTATTTTTATTCTTTAGTTTTGTATATCATCAAAAAACTTGTTCATCATCTACAGGAATAGTTGTTATTTCTAGATTTGAAATTTTTTCTCAAAACAATTTATATTTTATATCTTTATTAAATTCTTTATTAGAGAATAAGAATAAGTGATATTGATAATTAGTGTTTAAATTATCACAGAGACTTTCATAAAATGAAGCAACATATTTTAAATAATGATTATATGTACTTGCAATACAAATATTAATTATTTGTTCCATTAATTTTAAATTATTAAATAAATTTATGCCTCACTAATTTTTATTATCTTCTATAACACTTTAAAATGAATCAAATTTAACTCTATTCTTTATTAACAATTAAACAAATTTTTCTCCTTCCATTTTTTTCTTAACAGTCTAACGAGAGATATCTTGGAATAGACCAACTCGACTATGTAATTAAAAAACAATAGTATTCTAAATAGCCACAATTGTTTACGAAAAATTATTCACATATAAGATTTCATGTGCATTTGTAAATGTAATGTCTTTGTTTCAAAACTCTTTTTATTCTTGAATATATATACTTTATTATTAGTAATACAAAAATATTTTTTTCAAAAAATGGTTTTATATCATTCACTTATATTAATATATCAGTCGTATACTATGTGATCCCCATGATCATCTTCCAAATCAAATACTTTTTCAGGGAATTTAAAAATATATAATTGAAATATAGACATATCAGATCTTCTTGGTTGATTTATCAAAGGATAATTTAGTAATTCCTTATAAAGCTTTTTATCTTTGTAACAATTTATCATAAAATCACAAAATTCTTGCATAGCTTTTTGAGAGAATACATATGTTGTATGTCAACTAAAATTGGGGTACGCTAAACTATAGTTTCAATATTTCTCTATCCTTTTAAACTCCTCTGAGACATTTCAATAATATAGTATATCACTATCTAAGTACATACATTTGTCTATATTTTTCTTTTTCATAACTTGCAATAAGACAAACCATCTTTGGAAACACATCAATTCAAATCCATAATTTCATCTATCATCATGTATATAGTATTTCTCAAAATCATTTTTATTATAATCATCAAAACATAAATGTTCTATATTATATTTTTTAGCTATTTCTATATTTTTCTCATCTCATACTAAAATAATATAATTATTTCTTTTTAATGTTTGTTTTATAGAAATCTCTAAATAATTATGGCATCATCTATGAATATAAATAACTGGATATTTATTATTATTCATAAGATCATAAAGCTAAAAAATAAACAAATACAAATATTTATTTTAATCTTATTCTATACTAACTTGTGCAACACAAACCTAAAAAATTTAAACTTTTTTTCAAGGGAATTTCTTAAACTTGCTACCATCATTAAATAAACATTAACCATAAAATATGGGTAATATCATCGTAAACCTTATAATAATGAATTTAAAAAATCATATATGTGGTGTTAAAATAATAATATTTGTTAAATTAAATGAGGTGGTTCAATTCTCGAATACATTTTTGGAGGATTTAATAATTATTTTACCAATTTGAAAATATTAGGTCATCTTTTTATCCTATCCTTTATTATTCAAAAAGCATATTTTAATCTTTTTAAAAAAGGTAGATTAAAATAACTATATGTATGGAATAAGAATGTTAGATAAAAGCATTTTGGGATAACATTGCTGTCATTCCCTTCATGAATTCTATAATAAAAAGCATATTCATTTATTAATGCTACCTTTTTTTTTGAATACAGATATTGTAAATTCATGTTCCAGTCTCAAAATCATCATGATTGAACATCGTATTTATATCAAAAATCTTTATATAATATTCATCAAAAGGATATTGAATGTCCTTTAATTTGTTCATCAAAAGAATCATAATATATTTTATTTCTTCAAATTTTACTATGCATTCCATGTTCTCATTTATCGTTTCAATTTCAATCAATGATTCTATATTTTCAATAGCACACATCTAAATTATATTTTTTTAAATTATCATATAGTAACTTTAAACTATTTTCATCATAAAACTTATCATCATCTGAAAGAAAAATAAAGTACTCTCATTTCTTTAATTCAAGCAATTTATTCCGATTTCATACCATTCATAGATTTATTTTATTCTTATTATACAAAATATTCCATTTTTTATTATCCCTAATATATTTCTCCATAAAATTTTTAGTTTCATTTCATTCAGAATTGTCCGAAATAATCAGCTCTAATTCCTTTAAATCAAATCATTTCTGGCAAACTATACTATCAAGGCATTCTTCTAAATATTTTACCCTATTATGAGTTGGAACTAGTATACTAATCAGAATTTTATTCTCTTTCATTAATAAATTCATTAATTTTTAAAACAATGAAATCTAACATTTCATTAGTCAATCATGGATACGTTCATAGTCGAAAAGTATTACCAACAATATAATCTGTATTCTTAAGCTCTCATGTAATTCTATAATCTTTAACATAATCCAAAAATGCTGGCTGCCTAGTGAAATTTCACGCAAATAACAGTCTTGTTCAGATTTTATTATCGTTTAAATATTGCAATAATTCTTCACGATTTATTCATGAATCATCTTTTAAACTTAAGCAAAATCCAAACCAACTTGGCACTGAATTTTCTGTGGTTTCAGGTAAAATAAAATATTTATCAAATCAGTTTTCAATGAATTTATCTTTCAAATATTTGAAATTATCCTTCCTTTTTTGGATAAAATTTGGAAGTTTTTCTAATTGAGCACATCATATAGATGCTTGCATATCTGTTATTTTTAAATTATATCCAATCTTAGAATAAATATATTTATGATCAAATCATTCTGGTAATTCTCACAATTGCCATTTAAATCTCATTCAACAACTATTATCTTGTCCAGTTTTACACCAACAATCTCTTCACCAATCTCTAAATTGTTTAATTAATTTATAAAGTAAAGGACTATTTGTAATTAATGCTCATCATTCTCATGTAGTAATATGATGTGCTGGATAAAATGATAAAGTTCATATATCTCCAAATGTTCAAATATATTGACCATTATATGTTGTTCACAAAGCATCGCACGTATCTTCAATTAACCATAAATTATGTTCTTTACATATCTTTGTAATTTCTCAAAGATTAAAAGCATTTCATAAAGTATGTGCCAACATAATACATTTTGTCTTAGGAGAGATGGCTTGTTTAAGAGCCTCTATATTTACTTCATATGTTCACAGGTCAACATCTACGAAAACTGGGACTAATCTATTTTGAATAATAGGAGTAATAGTTGTTGGGAATCATGCAGCTACAGTAATTACTTCATCTCATGGCAATAATTGTCTATCTCATAGTTCCTTTGAAGTTAATGTAGTTAATGCTAAAAGATTGGCTGAACTTCATGAATTTGTTGTAGCAACGAATTTTATTCAAAGAAATTCTGACAATCATTTTTCAAATTTTTCATTCCATCTTCATTCTGTCCAATGGCAGTCCATCACAGCTTCTATCATATTACTTAATTCATTTTCATCAAACACTTTTCCAGAAACAGGAACTGATGATTCTCATGGGATAAAATTCTTTTTTTTAGAATCTATAAATTCTTTTAATTCTTCTTTTGTGTACATAGTTATTTAAAAGGTGATAAAATAAAAATATTTAGTATAAGTAAAATTCAATTTCTTTATCTGCGTATCCTTCCATATTTTTTCACTCGTAATATTCTTTATAGAAATTTAATGTTCTAATTAGTACATCATGAACATTATACTTAGGGTTCCAGCAAAGTAGTGTCTTTGATTTGGTGTTATCTAACAATAATAATCAAGCTTCATGTTTTCATTGATTCATTTCAGGTCTGATTTCATAACCTCATTTTCACAGAATTTCTATAGATTGTTTTACAATATCTATAACTTTTAATGTATCGTTTATATCTGGTCAGAAATTGTAAGCTCATTGATATTTATCATCTTCAAACATTTTCATTCATGCAATTAAATATCAATGCAGAGCATCCAACACATACTGCCACGGCCTAACAGCATCTGGATTTCTCAAAACTACATTTTCATTATTCTGTAATGATCTAATAATATCTGGAATAAGCCTATCTTTTGCCCAGTCTCATCATCAAATGACGTTTCATGCTCTAACTACACAAATCTTTTTATCAGTTTTTTGTAAAAATGATTTTCTATAACTTTCTACTGCCAATTCTGACATAGCTTTAGAGCTACTATATGGATCAAATCATCATAATCTATCATTCTCTCTATATGGCCATAACCATTCCTTATTTTCATATACTTTGTCCGTTGTAATGATAACTCATCATTTAATATACTCTTTCGTTCTAATAAGTTCCATTATATTAACCGTTCACATTACATTAGTATTCATAGTGTATACTGGATTATCATAGCTTTCTCTAACAATCGGCTGTGCTGCTAAATGGAATATCATTTCTGGTTTATGTTCTTCTACAACAACTTCTAATTTTTTGTAATCAGATATATCTCCAAAATTTTGAGTAATTTTACCATTCAAATTCAAAACTGAAAATAAATCTGGATTAGTATTTGGTTTCAATCCATAACCTATAACTTTAGCTCACAATTTATTTAGCCAAAAACTTAACCACGATCATTTGAATCATGTAGAACCAGTTACTAGAACCGTTTTTCATTTGTAGAAATTTTGCATGAGTTAATTGTTATAAATAAAAGGGGAATCAAAATCTGACAATTTAATCAAATTTTTATCTTTTTCAGAAACTATTGGATTTTCAATTCACCAACCATATCAAAATGACATATAGTTAATTCAATAATCAGATTCTTTATTATGAACCGTTGTATCCATATAAACGAGTGTTGCAGAATCACTCAATGTCAAAAATCCGTGAGCAAATCCTTTAGGAATAAATACTCAATTGTGATTTTCTTCCGATAAAATTAATTCTACATGTTTACCATATGTTGGACTATTTTTTCTTATATCAACTATTACATCCCTAACTTCTCATGACACTGGATAAACAAATTTATGATGGTCATATGGTGGAAGTTGAAAATGCATTCATCTTATTACTCATTTTTTTGAAATTGAATAAAAACTTTCTTTAAAATCTTCATTCAATCAGATTTGAGTAAAACCATCATAATGAAATGTTTTAATGAAAGCTCATCTATCGTCGTTAAATACGCTAAATTTCACTTCATACACTCATTCCAAACTAGTTTTTTCAAAAATCATTATTGTAATTATTATAAGTTAAAGACAATCAATTCTCTATTGATATAGTAGGTTCTCGACCAAGCAACTCTTTAGCTTTTGAATTATCACATTTAGAATAAAAGATTTCGTTTGAGGCGTATGGGAATGCTCAAAATATTATATTTCAGTTTTTCCCAGATATTTCACAAAGATACTTATATATATCCCTTAAAGAATAAACATCATTAGATCATATATTAAAAATATCATAGTTATTTCATAAAAATTCAATCTTTTCTAAACATTTTAAGTACGCATTAACTATATCATCTACATATGTAAAACACAATCTTTGCTCTCAACCAGATAATTTAAGCTCTTCTACTCAGTCGTTTATGATATTTTTAATAAACAACGGAATTATTTTTACATTATCATTTGGTCAATAAGGAGAAAATAATCTTAGAGTAATAGCTTTAAAACCTGAATTATTGGTATAATATTTTAAAATATTATTAAAGGATAATTTAGTCGATGCATATAAGTTTAACGGAGTTTCTTCGGAATTTTCTGATAGAATATTTTCTTTATCTTTGTAATGCTTATATTCAAAAAATGTTCATGTATTAATGAAATATTTAACTCAATACTTTAGCGATAATTCACATAAATATGTTCATAGTCTAATATTGGTATCAATCATAGCATCTATGTCGTCTATCTCATGTGCCTTTTTGTATGTTGTTGCTAGGTGCACTATATGGCTTATTTTATTTTCAGTAAATACTTTTTCTACTTCTTTAATGTCTTCACAGTAAATTAATTTAAGATTTTCTGTGCCCAAAATATCTTTAATTCTGTATAAATCTGATGTTTTTCTTATTAAACAAAAAACGTTATAATTATTGTTAATCAAGCTTTTTAATAAATGACTTCAAATAAATCAAGAACCTCATGTGAGAACTATATTTTCCATAATATTTTATATTTTAAAAGTTACCAAATTTTCCATGGAGCATTTCCAGAAGCCCACATTCATTCTAAGTCTTGTCTATGTTTAATAGTGTCCATAGCAAACCAAAAACCTTCATGTTTATAAGCCATCAATTCTCAACTTCTTGCAAGATTCTCAAGCGGAGCTCTCTCAAAAGGAGTGGAGTCTCAGTCAATATACTCTAAAACCTTTTTATTTAATACCATAAATCATCAATTTATATACTGACCAACATTATCTTGTTTCTCTCAAAATTCTGTGATTTGATTTCAATCTAAAACCAATTTTCAATATCTATGTTCCGGCTGAACTGATGTCAATGTTGCTAATTTTCCATGAGAATGATGAAAATCAGCTAATTTCTTGATATCAATATCGCTTACTCAATCTCCGTAAGTCATCATAAATTCATCTCAATCTATATAATTTTTAACCCTTTTAATTCTTCCCCCCGTCATCGTTGCATCTCAAGTATCCACTAATGTTACTTTCCAATCTTCACAATGTGAATTATGAACTTCAATCGAATTATCTTTCGTAGAAATCGTTACATCACTATTATGAAGAAAATAATTTGCAAACCATTCTTTGATATAATATCACTTGTATCATAAACATACTATAAATTCATTAAATCAATAATGAGAATAAATTTTCATAATATGCCAAATTATTGGCTTTCAACCAATTTCCACCATTGGCTTTGGTTTAATGACTGTTTCCTCAGCTAAACGAGTTCAAAGTCATCAAGCGAGAATTACTGTTTTCATTTGAAACAATAAAAAACTAAAGACAGACGAATCTTTAGTTCTTAATTATTTAGATTCGGTCTGTATAATGATTTGGCACTATCACTATACAGAGAGTTTTAATTATTTCAATAGTAAAATTTATTTTTTGGGATTAATTAATCAGAACAACCATAATGGAATTCTATTTTCAGATCAAATAATATCATCCACGACAACAAAAGAATTTTTCATATTTTGTAATTGTTTTTTTGTTTTATTTTTTCATCAAATTTCAAAATAATATTGAATTCATTTATATGTATATATTAAATCCCCAAATTCTGGTAAAAGAATATTATCATTAATCAGTAATGATTTATTTATCTGTTTTAATACATTCAATACAAAACATTCTCTTATTGTTCAAATATTGTCTCCACTTTGGTATGCATAGTACATATTTGGATTTCATAAGAATATTTTAAATTCTTTCCTTATTATATCCGTAAGTTTATTTGTTCTAATAGCGATATTTAAAACTCAAATCTGGTCTAAATACATAATAATACTTTCCAATAAATCTTTCGATATTCATATTTTCTCAGCTAATGATTTATAATTAAGTTCTGAAGGAAGATTTTTTGCTACAAAATAAAATAGCTTTTCTAATTTTGATAGAGATGATGTTTGTAGATTCATAAACGTTGGCAAATCTTCAAGTAATGTTTTTTGTAAATTATTGAGCAATAGATTATGATAAATCTCGTTTTTTACTTTATAATATGGATAAAAACCATGATCTAAATATGATTTAAAATCATTTTCATTAAATATATTAGATAAATCAAATGATATTTCTTTGTGTCTTTTAATAATTTCAGTAAAAGAAAATGAAGGTATATCTATATTTTTTTCATATTTTATGAATTCATAAAAACTTAATGGAAACAAATGTAATTTATATATTCTTCTCTGTAAATCTGCAGTACCTTTATACAAATCTAAAGATGAAGATCATGAAACTATAAGTTTTAGATCTGGGAAACTATCAATAATTGATTTTAAATTGCTAATCCAGTTTTCTCATTTATGTATCTCATCTATTACAAGATATCTAATTCAATAATCAAAATATAAATCTGATACAATCTGAAAAATAGAACTTCATTTAATGAGTGGATTATCAGCTGAAAAATAAAAGCTTTTTTCTTTCTGTTTTTTTAATTTTTGTAAAAGTAAATAAGTTTTTCCGACTCATCTTTCTCAGATTAAAGCAATTGGTCAAAATTTATCAGGATTTAATTCAAGTCCAGTATCTCTACAAAAAGAGGTACCTGTTTTTTTCAATAAATTCTCATATATTTTTTTGAGACTTTCAATCATATTCTATTACAATAGAAAATAAATTATATATATTATATTTAAATAGAATATAAATGCAAATTTAAATATATTTTTTGAGATTGTAAAAAACTAAAGACAGACGAATCTTTAGTTCTTAATTATTTAGATTCGGTCTGTATAATGATTTGGCATTATCACTATACAGAGAGTTGGATGGATTGCAATAGATTATTTTTGTATAATAAATTTGTAAAAACATCTGCTGTAAGAATATCATTGAAAAATTTTGTCAAATTCCTATCATAATAAATTAATGAGACAATATTTATTTTTCGATTCATTACTTGGATGTATGTACCACTACATTGACATAGTACTTATAGTTTTTTGGAGGCATTAGGACAACCAAAAGATATCGTAAAACGTGCTAAAGAATTATGATTTCCTGCGATTGCGATTACGGATTATAATGGTA
>Ga0310691_10002025_pt1 | contig 28553 bp, 22 predicted proteins | sample 176DNAGHGlowgp2_FD_203887 | JGI IMG/M metagenome (GOLD analysis project Ga0310691, IMG submission 203887) | Sheep rumen microbial communities from Palmerston North, Manawatu-Wanganui, New Zealand - 1766 DNA GHGlow gp2 (v2) (version 2) | ecosystem: Host-associated > Mammals > Digestive system >... | reverse complement strand
TTTTCAAGGTTCAATTCAGCCATCTGAAAAACGGATTTTACAGATGGCGGTTTTGTTATGCTCGAATATCACATATCCATTGCTTGTAGATATTCACTTGACTTTTAATAGTTTGTCACCTCTCTTATGTATCCACTATTATCTTATGAGGTGATTATATACCCGTTCTTCGGCAAAAACAACAATGCCATGTCGTTTTTGCCGCACTCAATGATTTATCGCCCACAATTGAACAAGAGTCAGGACTACATAGATCATTAGGAGCCCGCCAAGGACGAGGACCTGTTTTCTCCTGTGTTCAGTTAAGAGACTGACGAACTCACGTACCGATGCGTTCGGCCAGAAATACCATTTCGTGCGGGCCGCGATACCGGTAGCTCTCATCTTGACTTTACGTGCATATGTGCCGCTCCTGAAGACGTGATAATTCGTAGTCGAGAATATGACCTTTGCAGACGGATCTATTGCTGAGATCTTCTCTTTCGAGTAGCGCATATTCTCGAGCGTATTCGTAGACTTATCCTCTTCGATTATCCTATCCTCAGGAATGCCCTGTACAAGAAGATATCTCTTGATCGCAGTACTCTCAGGCATCGCTTCGTCTGCTCCCTGTCCGCCCGAAGCGACAAAGACCGGTTCTTTGCCGGTCTTGCTTACCTGATACTTCGCAAACTCCATCGCCTTATCGATCCTCGACTGAAGCAAAGGTCTCGGTGTCCCGTCCGGACGGATAGCACATCCCAATATAATGATAAAATCCTTATCCGGGTCAGGCTTGTGAGTTACGACTATTGCATTGGATATTATCGTACCGAGCATCATACACTCGAAATAAAGATATACGGCAGCGATCAGATCCGTGAACAGTGCCAGGAATGTGTAATCACTGAAAAAGATAAACAGTTCACCTGCTACGAGTACGAATGCCAGGACTATCCCGAGCGAATTGACAATGCTGCGGCCTTCATGCTTCATGAGATCCACGTTGGATACAACCAGCAATCCCGCAAAGAAAAAGATAAGCGGCGATGTGATCATCATAAAATTACGTGCCGAATGCATGATAACTTCAAGACAGGTAACAAAAGTGTACTTCTCAGGGTCATAGAAAACCGATATGGTCATTGTTATCATCAGGATCAGATCAAATAATATGAACAGCGCAAAGCCGATATAATAGACCGAATTATATGAATACGGATTATATCTGATCTGTCTGATCCATGCATTGATCATCATGCCGAGAACTGCTGCAAGATAAACATCACTTATGATCATGATCAACCAGAACACCGGAGAAGGAACCGTAAGAGCAACAATCAAAACGACAGCTGCCGTAACAGCTGTCAGTATTGCGATATTCCACAGTTTGGGCTTCTTGTTGATCGTATCAAATCTCATATAGACCCTTATCTATATCATAGATGATCTGTCAGAAGGATACCTTATCAGTTATCGCTCAGTGCTGCGAACTTGTCCATCATATCGAGTGCCTTACCTGTTCCGATGGCAACGCAGGATACGGGATCCTGTGCAAGGTAGACTTCGATACCGATCTTGGTAGCAAGCATCCTGTCGAGACCGTAGAGCAAAGATCCTCCGCCTGTCATAACGATACCTCTTGTGGAGATATCTGCGAGGAGTTCCGGAGGTGTCTTCTCAAGAACTACATGCACAGCTTCGAATATAGCTGATACCGGTTCTTCCAGAGCTTCGAGCATCTCAGTTGAAGATACCGTAACCGTTGAAGGAAGACCTGTGATAAGGTTACGTCCCTTGACGTCCAATGTAAGTTCCTCATCTCTCGGGTAAGCGCAGCCGATCTGGATCTTCAGCATCTCAGCTGTCTTGTCACCGATCAATACGTTATGTCTTCTCTTTACATGCTTAATGATCGCTTCATCGAACTTATCGCCTGCAACCTTAAGAGAAGCATCTACAACAGGCTCACAGAGTGAGATAACGGAGATATCCGTCGTACCGCCGCCGATGTCAACGACCATTGAACCGCATGCCTTTGTGATATCGATACCGGCGCCGATAGCAGCAGCTATAGGTTCTCTTATCAGGAATACATCCTTGGCACCTGCATGACGGCAGGCATTCTCTACTGCCTGCTGCTCTACGGGAGTGATAACGGAAGGTACGCAGACAACGATGGTAGGCTTGAAGTATGTTGCCCTAAGGCCGGAACACACGCGTCCGATGAATGCCTTGAGCATTACTTCCGTAGCTCTGAAGTCAGAGATAACGCCTTCCCTTAACGGCCTGATCGCCTCAACTACACCCGGAGTCCTTCCGAGCATGAGACTTGCAGACTCACCTACTGCCAATACCTTACCGGTCTTATTATTAACTGCGACGACGGACGGTTCCTTGAGAACGACACCCTTGCCGCGAACATAGATCAATACACTGCTGGTACCTAAGTCGATACCTATTTCCATGCCTAAGCCCATAAATTCACCTCATATCTATATAGACAAGCGCGCATAACACGCCTTTTTACCATAAAAAGCATTTTCATTATACATTAAGAAGGTCAAAAAGCAATTGCAACTCTATGTCAAAAATATGGCAAGTTGTGATATACTTCTATAGATATTTTTCTAATAAGAGGTAAATAATATGTCATACTCAGTTGATATCGACCGTAAATGGCAGAAGAAATGGGAGGATACCAAGCTTTATAAGTTTGATCCTAACGCTAAGGGCGACAAGCTCTATTGTCTCGAGATGTTCTCATATCCGTCAGGTGCCAATCTCCACCTCGGACACTGGTACAACTATTCTCTTACCGATTCATGGTCGAGGATGAAGAGAATGCAGGGTTATAACGTATTCCATCCGATGGGATTCGACTCTTTCGGACTGCCTGCAGAGAATTATGCGATCAAGACGGGCATCCACCCCAAGGATTCCACGCTCAAGAATATCGCCACGATGGAGAAGCAGCTCCGCGAAATGGGCGCGACATACGACTGGGACTACGAGATCGCCACATGCATGCCTGAATACTACAAGTGGAACCAGTGGTTCTTCATCCAGCTCTACAACAAGGGTCTGGCATACCGTAAGAACGCACCCGTTAACTGGTGTCCCCAGTGTCAGACCGTTCTTGCCAATGAGCAGGTCGTTGACGGCGAGTGTGAGAGATGCCATACGGAAGTAGTACATAAGCACATGACACAGTGGTTCTTCAAGATCACTGATTATGCACAGGAGCTCCTTGACTGCCTCCCCCAGCTCGACTGGCCTGAGAAGACGAAGAAGATCCAGACCAACTGGATCGGCAGGTCCGAAGGCTCACAGGTTGCTTTCTACGTCGAGAAGGACGGCAAGCAGCTTCTGGACGATGACGGAAACCCGTTGAAGCTCGAGGTATTCACTACGAGAGCTGATACTTTCATGGGCGTTACTTATGTTGTTGTTGCACCTGAGTCAGAGCTCTGCGAGAAGCTTACGACCGCTGAGTGCAAGGAAGCTGTTGACGCATACAGACTTGCAACATCCAAGGTTACGGATATTGACAGAATGAGCACCACCCGCGAGAAAACAGGTGTCTTTACAGGTGCTTATGCCATCCATCCTCTGAACGGCCGCAAGGTTCCGATCTGGGCAGCTGATTATGTAATCGCAGCTTACGGCACCGGCGTCGTCATGGCTGTTCCCTCTCACGATGAGAGAGACTTCGAATTTGCTACAAAGTACGGTCTCGACATAATCCGCGTTGTTGCCTCAGAAGAAGGCGCTGAGGATGAACTCCCCTACTGCGAGAAGAAGGGCGTTCTCGTTAACTCCGGCGAGTTCGACGGACTCGAGATGCACGCTGCCATCGATGCGATCGTGGCTAAGCTGAACTCGATGGGCATGGGTGAGAAGAAGGTCAATTACAGATTAAGAGACTGGCTCATCTCCAGACAGCGTTACTGGGGTACACCTATCCCCATGATCCACTGTCCTTCATGCGGAGTTGTTCCCGTTCCCGAGAAGGATCTTCCTGTCCTCCTCCCGTACGACGTTGAATTCACACCCGACGGAGAGAGTCCTCTTGCCAAGTGTGATTCATTCATCAACTGCAAGTGCCCCAAGTGCGGCGCTGACGCGAAGAGGGATCCTGATACGATGGATACTTTCGTTGATTCATCATGGTATCAGTTCAGATATGTTGATCCCAAGAATGATAATGCGATCTTCGACAGTTCGCTTGTCAACAAGATGTGTCCTGTTGACAAGTACGTCGGCGGTCCTGAGCACGCAGCAATGCACCTGCTCTATGCAAGGTTCTTCTGCAAAGCGATGAGGGATATGGGTCTTGTCGACTTCGACGAGCCTTTCGCAAGTCTCGTTCACCAGGGCATCATCTTGGGTCCCGACGGCAACAGGATGAGCAAGTCCAAGGGCAACACGATCGCGCCCGACGAATACATCGCCAAGTACGGTTCTGACGTGTTCAGGACATATCTCGCATTCGGCTTTGCATACATCGACGGAGGACCGTGGAGCGATGAAGGACTGAAGGCCATCGTCAAGTTCATCGACAGGATCGAGCGTGTCGTATCTGACGTTAAGGATATCCCTTCAACCGATATCTCGTCCATCGAACTCGGCAAGAATGAGAAGGACCTCAACTACGTCCTCAATTATACTATCAAGAGCGCTACGGCTGATATCGACAGGTTCCAGTTCAACACGTCAGTTGCACGTATGATGGAGCTCCTTAACGCCATCGGCAAGTACCAGCAGCTCACCGACTCAAATCCTGCAATGCTCCGTTACACCGTGGAGAAGCTGATCCTTATTCTCTCCCCGTTCGCACCTCATTTCGCTGAGGAGCAGTGGGAGATCATGGGCAACAGCTACTCGGTATTCAACCAGGCATGGCCTTCTTACGATGAGTCAGCACTCGTTAAGGACACGATCGAGATCGCAGTCCAGATCAACGGCAAGGTCCAGTTCAAGGTCGACATTCCTTCCGAAGCCGACCAGGCCGCTGTCGAAGAGATCGTCAAGGCTGACCCCAAGCTCGAGGGTGCTCTCGCCGGCAGATCTATCGTCAAGTTCATCTACGTTAAGGGAAGACTTGCAAACATCGTCGCGAAGTAAGGTCGTTTTGTTAGATGAGAAAAGAACAGCCGCCTCTGGTGAGGCGGTTGTTTTAATTTCAGCAAAGAGCCGCCCCGAAGGGCGGCTCTCACTCATTAAAAGATGATCAAAACTATGTCAGTCATCATCAGCGATCATCGCCTTGAATACTTGTTTTGCTTGGGCAACAGAATCGATCTCTCCATTAATATACTGATCGGCAACAACATAGTAATAATCTGTGTAGCTATCTTCATCAATTAACTGATTGTCACATTCCTCTGCGATCTCGATCAGCTTAGCAACAGGGTTCTGACCTCCAAGCCAGTTGAATTTCCATGAAGAATCATACTTGATCCTGTTCATGACCGTCTTGCTGTTGACGAATTCATTATTCTTTGCCATCAAAGTAAGATTGTTCTGATCGAGGCAGACATCCCGCAGGATCTTTGCAGCTGTCTCTTTGTCCTTGCAATAGGGTGATGCAGCGACCCATGTACCACCCCAGAAGAAATCTGTAGGTGCTTTCACAAATCCCCACTCGTCTTTTACAACAGTGCCATCATATTCTACAATTCCCAGAGAATATTGTCCAAGCCACATAGGTCCGAAGTAAGACAGAACTGTTCCGTTTGTTGAACCATACATCCACTCGTCACTACTCCACTGCGCAGCATTGAATGTCAGATTTTCATTGAACAGGAGCTTACCGAAATCAAGGAAACTCTCTGAGCAAGAATCAAAATCTGCCACTCCGTTTACGACCCATTTTCTTGTTCTTCCAGCAAGGTAAGCTCTCTCTGAATCCGCAATTGCAGCTGTAGCCTTGACCGTGCCATTAGAATTTGTATTGACCGTTCTGGACAGTTCAAGGAACTTATCCCATGATGAATAATATGTCTGAACATCATTAGGAGCTGATACACCAAGATACTTCTGTGCGACACTTCTGTTATAGAACACGCCGCCGGGATGAGCACCCCAGGCCAATGCCATTACCTTGCCGTCCGAAGAAGAGCCGATATTCAAAGTATAGCTGAACATATCAGAAAGCTCTTCGTCAGTAATACCAAGTTGTGATACGGGAATCGCCTTATTTGTATTCATATATTCCTGAATGTAGCCTGCTTCGAGTCCGTACATATCAGGAGCTCCTTCACCGGTCGTCAGAACAACGTCCAGAGCTTGTCTGTACGCATTGCTCGGTGTAGTGGAATACTGGAATTCAGCATCGGAATATCTCTGGATAGTATTTAAGATTTCTTCATTCCAGCTCCATACTAGGAATTTATCAGGATCGATGGGGTCCGGAGGTTGAGGCTTGGTATATTCAACATCAACAACTGCAAGAGGATTGCCAACAGATTCCTCATCCTCGGCAAGGATTACATAGTATAATCCGCTCTCAAAACTGCTGTCATTAAAAACGAAAGTATACTCATAACGATCGGGCAGCTGATTACTGTCTTCTTCATCAAATTCACCCGGAATGAAATTATAATCCATCGCAGTTGCGTCATACAGTAACTGATCGGACGAAGAAGGTGTTCCGGAAGGAGCGTAATACAAAGCTGCATAGAGTCCATTCTGGAACAGCTTTGTTACCTCTGTTTCCAATGTAATGTATCCTGAACCGTAATCAGCATATGCAGTCCATACAGTCTCATAATCTATCTGCTCATGTGAGTTGTTGTTGATCTTAACGTTCTTCGAACCTACAGCCTCATCAGACGTATTATAGATCGTTAGTGTGTATTCGCCTGCAACAAGATATCCGTTGTAGAGATATTTATCATCAAAACCGTAGATAGAGCCGCTGTATCTCTTGTTGGAAGTTGTGACCTTACTGCTCGTATAAAGAACCGTGTTACCTTTACTCAGCGTATAATAGAACTCTGCGTCTTCCTTAAAGGTTGCTGCAAACTCGACCGCTGACACGTTATCATATTCCTGCCAGTTAGTGAATTCCTCATCTTTGTAGAGCCATGTGATGATGACATCGCCGTTACCAGGATCAACCGGCGAAGATCCGTTACTTACTTTCGCTGTGGCAGAGTAAACTTCTTTTCCGCTCTCGGTATATACCGTAAATTTGTAAAATCCGTCGGGGATCCTGCCGCCAACAAGCTCAGCACCCTCGCTCTTGGAATAGTACATTGCGAGAGAAGTTGCACCCTTTGTGACATCACTCGTGAAGAGCACAGAATCATCTTTGGATACTGTGTAATATACGTCTGACTCGTTGCTGAAATCGACGTCCAGGTTGAGTTTCTTTGTATTGCTGTAGTTACCGTCCTTATCATCAGCAAGATACCATCTTGCCTCAGTTACCGTTACATCATTTCGAGTTACCTCAACAGTCTCGGAAGCAAGCTTCTTGTCCTTGTCGCTGTAGATCGTAAATGTGTAAGAACCGGGCTTGACGAATCCTTCCTCAATGAGCTCGTCACCCTCCGGCGCGAAAGTAAATGTTACGGAAGACTTTGCGTCCACCTTCTCGCCGCAGAAGAGTTCCTCACCGTCTTTGGTTACCTTAAAGTAGACCTTGGAACCGGAGTAGTTATTGAACTTTGCGACCAGCTCAAGGCTCTTTGTGTTGACGTAAGCGCCGTCTTTGGCGTTCTTCCAGGTCGTTCCCGTGACAGCAAGAGTCTTGGATACGAGCTTACCGTTCTTATCGAACTTCATTCCGTCGATGGTAACGCTCTTGGCCATCTTACCGTCTTCGTAGAAGAAATAAGTGTCCTTGCCGATCTCCGTCAGCCCTGTAGCCATCTTGCCGCTCTTACCGAAATAATACCAGTCGCTGCCGATCTGCTTCCAATCAGATGTGAGGGCAACACCTTTCTTATCAAGGTAGTAACTGTGGCCGTTTGTAGCTTTCTTAAGGCCGCTCTTCAGCATAACGCCTTTCGCGGAGAAGACATAATACTTCTTGCTGATCTTCTTTACGCCTGTAGTCATGAGGAAGGTATCGGTGTTGAAGTAATACCACTTCTTGCTGATCTCCTTCCAGCCCTTCACTGCGCCCTTGGACGTAAAGTAGTACTTGGTGCCGTCTTCGTTAGTCTCCCAACCGGTCTTCCGGACACCGGATGACTTGAAGTTGTAGAGGGTTTTGCCGATCTTGGTAACGCCTGTTGCCATGACGCCGTTCTTCTTGACGTAATACCACTTGCCGCCGCTCTTGACCCAATCCTTAAAGACCTCTACGCCGTCCTTGCCGAAATACTTCTTCTTCCCGTCTATCTCCTGCCAGCCTTTCTGCATGGCGCCCTTGGAGTTGAAGTAGTATGTTTTCTTCTTGATTTCCTTGAGTCCGGTCACGGCATGGCCCTTCTTATCAAAGTAGTACCATTTCTTACCGATCTCTTTCCAGCCCTTGGTATAAGAACCGTCTTTCTTAACATATACTCTGTAATCACCGTCGGTCTGCCAACCGGTAGTTGCTGCCAGTGCTGTGAACGGGGTACATGTCAGCATCATGCTTGCCGTAAGAAAAAGCGCCGCTGTCTTTTTCTTATTCAACATAGAATCGCCTCCTTTATAGAAATACTATTCATATGTTAGCACCGTGAAGGATTACAAGAGGCACAAAAATACACAATAAAAAACTGCAATCTGACAAAACGACAAACGATACGGATTTTTCCGAAAAACGTATTTTTTCGGAGATTTTATTGGCAATTCAGGGGTTAGAATAGGCCCATGTATATGACAAAAAGACATTTGGAACTAAAGATCAATTATCTGAGATATAAGCTCAGCCTTATACCTCACGGCTTTTTCGGGAAAGACAACGGCCGCGATCTTGTCTATGTGTTTTACGATCCGGATGATGATAGGATCTCCCGTACCAACAAGAGGAAGTACTCATGCTCAAGCAAACGGGGAAAGAAACTATCCGAGCAGATCAAAGAATATGTTGAATTGAAAGGACAACTGGACCTGCTGCTCAAGGAATGGAAGACGCAATATCAGGGCGAACCGCGCATTATCGTATTCCCGCTGTTCAAGCGGCGTACCGGGTCTCTTGACCATGCATTCTTCATGAAAGCCGAACCGAATCAGGTCACGCCCACTGACGGCAAGGTCATCGACCACAAAGGACAGGAACTGTTATCCAAGAACGAGGAAATAGTCGCGCTCGTCCTCGAGAAGATGGGCTACGAATTCAAGTCCGGGATCTTTCTTGATCTTGGCAAGTACACGCACATGCACCCTGATTTTCTGTTCTATGTCCCCGAGATCGATAAGGTGATCCTGATCGAGGTCGACGGGGCACTGGACAAGGATTATTATGTAGGAAAATCTTACTACAATACCTCGTCCTGCATAACGAAAGGCTTTGTTGAGATGAAGGATTTTGTTGTTATCAGGATAGGCCACGGTCACGAGATCAACTCCGAGCAGATCGAAGGCATGCTCTGGGCTGCGATCGATTTGGCTATTGATGATATCGTGATCTGAGGGCGTTAAGGTCGGAAAAGCGGCGAATGAACACACGACCACGACACCCCGTGTCCCCACTTGGTGTGTCGTTTCGCCCTGAAAACGGCGAAAGAACACACGACTACGACACCCCGTGTCCCTACTTGGTGTGTCGTTTTGCCCTGAAAACGGCGAAAGAACACACGACTACGACACCCCGTGTCCCTACTTGGTGTGTCGATTCGCCCCGCCAATCCGCCAAAAAACCTTCCATCCCCGCAAATACAAAGGACTGACCCGCCAGGGTCAGTCCTTCTATCAGCTTCCGCTTGCTTAACTACTACTTAACTACTACTTCCCCGCCCTCGGGTTCCGGATCGGGTTCCACCGGATTATCGGAAGGATATACCGGAGTAAAGTCCTTGCCGCCGAGACGGTTATACCATTCGATGGCGCTTTCCTTACGCTTTTTCTCCGTCGGAGCCGCATCGTAGCCGGGATGTACGCTCAAAGGATACTCGGCATTGTAGAGCCAGTAGTATGCAGCCTTCTCGACCGAGGTGAGCTTTATGTACTCTGTTGCTTTGACGCTCTTGCGCTTGATCCAGATGTTGCCGCTGCCCTTGGCCATTGCCTCGCCGATGAGCTTCGTCTGGGCCTTGCCGTCTTCAACGTTGCCGGGCTTATCCGAGAAATTGGGACCGTAACCTTCGTAGGTAGACTGTTTATAGTCCGGGAAATATATGACACCGTTGGTTGCTTTCGCGTTGTCGAAGCAGTACTTGCGTGCAGGGGTCCAGCCGATGAGGCCGTAACCGTATCCCGTCTTCTTGGCTTCTGCTACGGTCGGGATCCTGCCGAGCTGGTTGGTGTACTTGATCTCCCACTGCCACGGGTTAAGTCCGCCCTCGCGTGCGATGTTGCCGAGAAGGCCGCAGCAGGCCTCGAAAGTCCATCCGTACTCGACCATGAGCATGCTGCAGATAAGCGTTGCGTTATCGTCAGCTTCTTTTGTGCCGAGCGCGTAGCTGCCGTATTCCTTGGCATGCCACGAGATCTCGTCGGACACGATGTAGTCCATCTTGCCGTTCTTATCGAAATGCTTGCCGTTGATGACCGTATTCTTCGCCATCTTGCCGGCATTCTTGCCGAGCGGATAGAAATAATACGTTGCCTTCTTGATCTTCTGCAGGCCGGTCAGCATGATGCCATCAGAATCGAGATAATAATAATCCTTACCTATCTGGAGCCAGTAACTCTTCTTGAGAACACCCGCGGAATCAGCATAGTAGTAATTCTTGTTATACTTGATCCAGCCCGCCTTCTTAAGAACGCCTTCAGAGTCGAAGATATAAGATTTCTCGCTGAGAGTCTTATATCCTACCGTCATGGCACACGTCTTCTTGTTGAAGTAATACTTCTTCTTATCGATCGTCTTCCAGCCCTTGTAGGCACCGTCGTATGTGAAGTAGTATGTCTTCTCGTTCTTGGTATACCAGCCCTTGGCCAGCTTGCCGGTAGACTTGAACCTGTACAGTTCATCGTCTATGCTCCTGATGCCCTTGGCCATCTTGCATTCCTCGTCGAAGAAATACCAGTAGCCGTCATACTTCTTCCAGGTATACCTCAGTGCATGTCCGTCGGTGTCGAAATAGTACTTGTCACCTTCAGAGTCTTCGAACCAGCCCTTCTTCATGACGCCCTTGGAATTGAAATAGTACAGTTTCTCCTTGAGTGTCTTGAACCCGACAGTCATTACGCATGTCTTCTTGTTGAAGTAATACTTCTTGCCGTCGATCGTATGCCAGCCCTTGTAGGCACCATCGTATGTGAAGTAATATGTCTTCTCATCCTTGGTGTGCCAGCCCTTGGCAAGCTTACCGGTCGATTTGAACCAGTAGAGGTTGCCTTCGATCTCGGTAATGCCCTTGACCATCTTCCCTTCTTCATCGAAGTAGTACCAATAGCCGTCGATCTGCTTCCATTTTGACTTTACGGTCTTCGTCTCAGACACGTAATAGTACTTGTTGCCTTCCTCGTCTTCGCTCCAGCCTGTTGCGGCGTTAGCTACACCAGGCACAACTATAATCAGCGTCAGAGCCGCGATCAGGGAAGTGATTGTTCTCTTAAAGTTGATCATGTCGTTTTACCTGTAAGAGTTCAAAGCAGTTAATATCACTGCTTAGCGATGTACTGGATGGATGAGACGTATCCGTCAGTAAGGATTACGAGAAGCTCGCAGTTGCCTTTCGTGATCCTGAGATTATTGGCGCCGTCTTCCATCTTTCCATATGTGCTTTCTACTGCTGCCTTGTCAGATCCGATGAACAGACCTTCCTTTGTTGTTACGGAGTCGTCACGGAGGACAACGCCGGACACCTTTGCCTCAGCTCCGCCTGCAGAATAAGTAAGGAGATCGAATCCGCCGTAGGAATAAACGATGTCCATACCATCGAAAGCGCAGCTGGGCGCCTCATATGAGCTTGTGTAAGCTCCTAACTTCTCGAGAATGGGAGCTGCGGGAGCATTCATCGTGATCTGCACGCCGTTATTCTCGAATACCCATCCGTCACCTGCAGCCTGTTCAGCGCCCTGTGTTACAGCGGGTGTGTCCGCATTGGACGCTGAAGTTCCCTCAGTTCCGGATTTGCTGCAGCCTGTCATGGCGATTGCAAGTGTAGCTGCGATTGCTAATACGATTGTCTTTTTCATTTATTATTTCCTCCAAAAATGTTTTACTAATTCATCTGAAGCTCGTTACCTGTCCCGTCTCTTCAAGCTGCTTGAACTGGGACGCCTTCATCGCCTCGTAGAATGATATTTTCTCATCCCAGCGGGCTGCCGTCAAATCTTCGCTCCTGTGATCGGGCAGTCCGAACTGCTCCGAAAGTATCTTTCCGAACCATCTGCTGGCCTTCTCGGCACCTGAAAGATTAAGGTGCATTCCGGCATCATAGGTGTCTTTTGTAAAGTCGATACCAGTCTCATCGCCATGCTCCAGGAAATTGATATATGTCAGGCCGTTAGATTTTGCATAGTCAGATATCTGCTTGTCCCACTCCTCAAACCAGTAGGGCTGGCATGACGGAGACTTGATGAGTATGAGCTTTATGCCGTGCTCATTGCAGCAGTCCCTGATCTTGTCGAGATACTGCCAGTCAATATCGCTGTAGTTGTAATCGGGAAGCGGTATGGGATCCGGAAGGACAGTTACCGGCTTGCAGTCGACTCTCATGACATATCCGTTATGTGAGAGCTTCTCTGTCTTGAACAGATACTTGAAGTCCTCATCCGTCAGTTCATTCCACCTGGAGTGAAACCTGAGGATCGGGAATACGTAGCTCATGAACGTATCATCCTCGTCCTTCTTGAGCGATGCCTTCACAGCCTCGACCTTAACGGGTGACCAGCGCATGCCGTCCAGGGCAAGCCTGTTGTAAGCCTCGCTCTGCGGCTCATCGTACTTCATCGACAGCACGTTATAAACACACACCTTGGGTGTCTCATATCTTAAAGTATCCTCGAGCATGTAGTAGGAATGCCAGATAAGCTGCTGGGGTGTTCCCCTGATGACGCTTGTGATGCCATAATCCTGCCAGAGTGTTATCGGCGAGAAATTCGAATAGACTTCGCAGTCACCGATGAACAGAACATCATTGCCGCCCGCGTTGTCATAATACTCGGAACAGAGGACTCCCTCCTCGTTCTCAGTGATGTACTTAGGGACAACGAGCTTCTGAAGGAACCACAGGGCTCCTCCGAGCAGAACGGCTGTCGCCAGAACGATCACTAATCTCTTCATTCCTTATTCTCCCACCAGATGGTAATCTTCATTCTCATACTTTACTTCTGCATAAGGTTCATCGGGGGTCGCCGGATACTGGCTGTAATCATGGTCATAATATCCCGGTCTCATGTCAGTGCTGAACCACTTAAGCTGCTTGTCCGTTCCGAGGAAGCATACAAACTGGCGCAGGTAGATGGGCGCGGGATCCATGTGATACCAGTTATCACCGACCTTGACCATTACCCAGTAATGAAGGCCAAGATTGTTCTTCCTCTCCATGAACTTCGTCTCAAAACCTGCTCTCTGGAGCAATATCTCACACGTTGCCGCATCAGTGAAGCAGTCGCCGGTATTGCCTGCCAGTCCCTTAAGGGCCTGGGCTACCTTATCATGCTGGGTTACCCTGCCGCCGTACCACGGCACGTTCTTCCTTACCCATCTGAAGATCGTAAAGAGCTTGTTAAGGTCGTTCATGTCCTTAACGCCCAACTGCTCGAGAAGATCATCAGCCTTCTGGTTGAGCTTAAGGACATCATCGTAATTCTCGGGCTTCTCCTGCACTGATACAGTGATCTCGGCTGTCGAAGAGTTGCCTACGGAGTCTGTTGCCGTGTAGATGACCTTGTATTCACCCGGAACATCCAGGTTAACCGATGAACTGTCTATCTTGAGAACGGGATTGGGGTCCCTGTTGTCAGTAACGGTCACATCCTTACGGTATGTGGCAGTCTCACCGACATATACTGTGATATTCTTCGTTCCGCTGATCACAGGCGCCTCGAAATCATCACAGACTTCCATCTTGCAAGTAACCGTTACCTGGTTGCCTCCCTGATCCTCAACGAGGAGCTGAACATCCTGCACACCGTCCCTGTTGAAGTCAGGCGCCGTAACAAAGCTTACAGCCACGGGCGTACGGTCATCGACCGACTCGATAAAGTCGGCAGGTCCCACCGTGGAACCCTTGGGGCAGACAACATCCTTGGTCTTGACGACGGGAGCTACAGTATCCCTGACATGGATCGTACAGGTCTTCTTGAATATGCCCCACTGGAACACTACGTCGTAATCCCCGACAGTCTCCTGGTCAACAGTCGCCAGGTCAGTCAGGCACTTGATGGAATCGGAAGGGTTCTCCATGAGATCCTCGACCGGAGGAAGCGGATCTCCGACCTCAACTGTCACGGAACTCTTAACATTGCTGTAGAACTTGATCAGGACTACGATCGCCGTAATGAACGCTATGAGCAGTACCACCATTCCCAACAGAATCAGTCTCTGTCTGTTACGGCGGTTCTTCTTCCTGCGCCTCATGGCCGCTTTCTTCGCCTGTATATCGGCGCCGGTCATATAAGTGCGCCTTTCCTGGCCCGAAGGTCTTCTCTGCATATTATAATTACTATTCATCCCGCCGATTATAACACACATTGATATGCCATATTTTACAAAAATAATAAATATTAACGACTGAAGCAATACATTTTCCCGAATAATGCACCTCGGAATGTGATAGAATCTCCTCATGGAAACCGTCGAGAAGAATATGGTGGGTTCAATGCCCAAAGTCAGGCTGGCGCAGTATCTGCGGATCATCCCGGAGCTGCTCGTATACGAACTTGTATCCAAGGCTGCGTTGTTTGGCCTTGTTTTTCTGATCAAGAAGCTGATGATGTGGGCTGTCTTGAAATCCGGCCATGTTGCCGTCACGAGCGGCGACTTCCTGTTCATCTTCAAGTCCCCTTTCGGGTGGCTCGTGATCGTGTCATCGATCGTGCTGCTGGGCATCTATGTTGCTTTCGACATAAACGTCATAGTCAATTATGCGGGTGAGAAAGTCTGCGGGCGGCCGACCGTCCTGTGGAGGATAATCTTTGAATCGCTTACGGAAGCCACGAGGTTCTTCACCCCGGGAGGCCTTCTGGTGCTCCTGTTTGCGGTGTTGATCACGCCCGTGATAGGCGTTGGCATGTCAATATCGCTCACGAGCGGCCTTTATGTCCCCAACTTTGTCGCATCCGTTATCGAGTCCACCCCGCTCTACAACGTTCTCTATACCATATTTGAGATCCTGATGGTCATAACCATCTTCTTCGGAATGTTTACCATCCCGGGCATGATCATCGATCACATCTCTCCTATGAGGGCTTTCTGGAGGTCGATCAAGCTCGTTGTAAAGAACTTTAAGAAGATCATACTGCAGTTCCTGCTGTTCAATCTTAAGTTCCTTGCACTTGCTGCGGTCTTCTTATTCTCCGGATCGTTCCTCTCGCTCATACTTACGGTCTTTAACCTCGGCAATGACAACAGTGCCCTGAGACTGGGAACGATATCCCTTGTATTCTTCCTGGGTGTTATCTATACAGCCCTCACCTTTATCTATTTCCCTCTTATAACGATCAATGTCATACAGCTCTACCAGTCATTCAAGGATGAGGTCAGAGAGGATGAGAAGCAGGATGACGGGACCGTCTTCTCCATGATGCTCATAGTCGTCGTGATCTGCTATGTTCTCGGCTGGGGCGTATCTTACTGGATCTCCGAGAACCTTGACTGGCTGTTCGTATCAACATATACAACAAACATAGTCTGTCACCGCGGCGGCGGTTTTGAAGGCGGAGAGAATACGATCCCCGGCATACAGACAGCTATCGATCATAAATGCTTCGGTGTCGAGATCGACATACAGAGGACAAAGGACGGCTACTATGTACTTAACCATGACAACTCATTTGCGCGCGTCGCGGGGGTCGGCAAGTCGTCTGACATGATGGATCTTGCAGAGATCAAGAAGCTCAAGCTCATCAACGAACCGGGCACTACCATTCCGACGATCGAGGAAGTGCTCGATGTCACGCATGACAACATTACCCTTTTCATCGAGCTCAAGGGCAAGACGGCAGATAAGCAGATGTGTGAGGACATGGTAAAGCTCCTCAAGGAACGCCACATGGAGGATGAATGCGTCCTTATATCCCTCAAGTACGGACTGATCGAATATATCGAAGATAAATACCCGGAGATGCAGACAGGCTATCTGACGTTCCTCTCCCTCGGCAACACGGCTGACCTCAAATGCGACTACATCGGTCTCGAAGAGGAATCCGTCAACAGGAACGTAATAGAATCCGTTCACGAAGCCGGCACCAAGCTCCTCGTCTGGACACCTAATTCCTACGAATCACAGAATTCATTCATCATGAGCGAGGCCGACGGGATCATTACCGACAACATTACACAGGCTGAAGAGATCGTAGAGAAGCTCGAGAACCGCGACAATATCGAGATGATGTTTGACAGCATAGGTCAGATCTTAGGATGAAGAAGAAGCTGATCATCGTCCTTGTCATCCTTCTGCTCCTCATTGCAGTACTTTGCGGATCTTTCTTTATCTATACCGCCGACTATTACCACGCAACGGAGACCTGCGGAGCGGCGCTTTCTTCTGACAGCATTGTCACGGTAAAGAAAACGGATACAGGATACCTTTTCGACGGTCCGTCAGAGGATAATGCCCTCATCTTCTACCCCGGCGCGAAAGTGGAATCACCCGCCTATGCACCTCTCCTCCACCGCATGGCTTCGGAAGGGATCGATGTCTTTCTTGTGGATATGCCGTTCAACATAGCATTCTTCGGCAGGGATAAAGCTTCAGACATATTGTCGGAGTACAAGTCTTCATATGATAACTGGTATCTCGCAGGTCACTCACTCGGCGGCGTCGTGGCATCCATGTACGCCGCAGGAGATAACGGCAACGCCATTGACGGGATGATCTTCCTGGCATCCTACCCGTATGAGAAGCTGCCGGATAACATGTCATGCCTGCTGATTACGGGATCTGAAGATAAGGTCATTGACCGCAAAGCGCTGGAAGATAGCAGATCCCTCCTCCCTTCTTCTGCCGCTTTCCATACTATCGAAGGAGGCAACCATGCCCAATTCGGTGATTACGGCGTGCAAAAAGGCGATGGAACGGCCTTGATAAGCGCTTCTGAGCAGCAGGAAGAGGCGGTTGACATAATTGTTGAGAAGTTTTTGTGATGTCTCGCAAAAAATGTGATATAATGCGTTAGGTTCAGATGATTGCGTAGCTCAGCTGGATAGAGCGACCGCCTCCTAAGCGGTAGGTCGGAGGTTCGAATCCTCTCGCGATCGCCAGTAATTACAGGGGTTTGGAGCATTTCGAGCCCCTGTTTTTTTTGCCCGAAAGTGGTTGTAAATGGTTGAAAAAGGAAAAAATCCCTGTTCTATGCCCATTCCGACACACGCTGTCTGCTCCTGTACCTACCGCTTCGTACCTGCCGCTCAGAGGTATATTATCATGTCAGTGGGAATATATACAAATGGCAACAGGCACATTCGAGAATGTCTACTTTTGAAAAACAAGTTTTGACAAGAAAAGTATGGGTTTCTTTGATTCTGACATAATGAAGGAAATGCGGAAGTCCGCAAAAATCGTAATTACTATTCCCCAAAAACGCATAATTGTTGTGTTTGGGGAATAGAAAGCAAAATGCGCAATCATCATTATTTCTGTTGAAGAGGCTTTTCACGCGGCTATGAGCGTATGAGCATAGAGATATCTAATTAAGGTAAATCGTGAATAAAACGAACCAAGCCCCTATGGTATAATAACCTTGTTTCAGTGATACCCTTGGAACAGGATATTACAGCTATCCGGTGCAACTTCAGTATTGATAAGTATAGTGATATAATTAAACTGTTGGAGGAAATATGTCAAACGAACTGGCTTTAGCAAATGCAATCGCTTCTGTAGAGATGGAAGACCTTTATCTTAGTGATGAGGGTTATGATTTGTGCCGCCGTTATTCCAACAGAGAGATTACTTGGAATGAGTTTCTGGTAAAAGCCCTTGAGATAGTGAATGCACAAGAATAATGGGCTACAGTATTGATCCTTTATCTGCTGATTGTTATGAGGGAACGACTTGTCTTATAAACAAGTTGGGTATTACTGATGAGAGGAAACTCTCGCAGATTGAAGCTTTAATCACAACAGCTAAATGCAATGATCTGGAAATGAATCCGATCGAAGGAGACTTCGGATTTGAGCACTATAAGGCTATACATAGATTTATCTTTGAAGATTTGTATGATTGGGCAGGGGAAGTAAGAACTGTGTCTATTTCCAAGAAAGGAACTGCTTTTGTTGATCCGGAATCAATAGACGAACTTGCAGACAAGATCTTTACAGGATTACAGAACGAGAAATGCTATGTAGGATATGAGTATGAGCATTATATTGATGCGATTGTAGATCTTTATTGCAAGACAAATATGCTTCATCCTTTCAGGGAAGGTAATGGAAGAACACAGAGAGTATTCCTGACACAGTTAATTCGTCATAGTGGACATGAGATTAATTTTTCAACAATCGATACTGATGAATTGATGATTGCAACTATTCAGTCAGCAAACGGAGTTACTGACTTTCTTCGAAATCTGTTGAGCAATTCCATTTCCTGATCCTCTTGAGATAAAGATGCACTGTGTGATATTCCGGGAGATCCTGAAAGAGAATCAAGTGCCTATGGTATAATAACCTTGTTTCAAGGTGGCTCTTGGAACAGTATATTACAGCTATCTGGTGCAGTGTTGAAATCCACTCTAGTAGGTGATTAGTAATGAACATTCATGTTAAAGATTTCAATGAATTGATAAGCCGGGAACTTAACTATCCGGGATGCGATAGTTTTCATGGGACACAGTTAGTTCTCAAGGCCAGAGATGCTGACGTGAGCGGTGGAAAGATCCGTGTTGGTGAATTGGATAAACTTAAGGATTATCCTGATATTAAGTCAGTGACAGTCTTTGGTTTAACTCAGGAGACTTTCGAGTATTTTGTCAAGACATATGGCGCACAATTCCGCTACATAAACTTTTTCAAAAATAAGTCAGTAGAGGACTGGTCTTTGCTCGGAACTTTGCCGGAGCTGGAGTATGTTTACTGGTTCCATAATCAGAAGATAACAAAGCTTTGGGATATGAGTAAGAATTTATCGCTCAAGGCAGTTGAACTTGATGATTTCACAAAGCTTCACGATATTTCAGGAATAGAGAAAGCTCCCTCTCTGGAGTGGTTCGGCATCGGAAATACCATGTGGCGCACACTTGAACTCGACAGCTTGAAACCGCTGGCTGATACCGCTGTAAAAAGGATCAATTTCTGGGGTAAATGCATACGCGATATGGACATATCTTTCCTTCCTGATATGAAGCAGCTGGAAGTGTTTGATTTTCCTTTTAATCATTTTACGACAGAACAGGTTGCCTGGATCGTTGCGAAGTGCCCCAAGCTCGAAGGATACTCACTGCGTCCGTATGTGGAATACAAAATGTACAATGAGCAGACCAGACAGCAGGACATTCCGGCTGCGATTATTGTCGGTAAAAGAAAGCCTACAATTCCTTTTGAGGGAAATGAGAAGAAAATCGAAAAGTATATTTCAAAGTTCAATGAACTGGTCGAGGAATATCGAAAAGGTTAATCAAATTATCTTTGTGGATGACGATGATTTGAGTTTTAATGTTGGCGATTTTTGCTTTTTGACAAAATCGCGCACGCAGACAAAAGCTCAAACTAAAGCTGGTTAGATTGACGGTTAGTCTGAGCAGGCAGACAAAAACTCAAACTAAAGCCGGTTAGATTGACGATTAGTCTGCGCACGCAGACAAAAGCTCAAACTAGAGTCAGTTAGATTGAAGGTTAGTCTGCGCACGCAGACAAAAGCTCAAACTAGAGCCGGTTAGATTGACGATTAGTCTGCGCAGGCAGACAAAAGCTCAAACTAGAGCCGGTTAGATTGACGATTAGTCTGCTCAAACCTGCACCTTCGCCGATGATTATGTGTTCTATTACATTAGCCGCACCTAACCAATTGGTGTATAATCAATTCATTCTGACCAGAGATGCATTGAGAAAAGGACTGATATAAATGAAAACCGTTTTACTTATCGCATTTGCCGGACATGTTCTGTGCGGAATATGCGACTGTTTGCTTGGCTATTCGCCCGCCGGAAGACTTGATCTGAAAGGCGCGCTTAAAGATCCTGACAGGATGAGGACCGTATTTGCAGATCTTCCGCTGAGGTGGCCATTATTATCTGTCATCCTGGGAGTTTATGCGATCACTGCTTTCGGATTCGGATATCTGGGATTAAGCAGATGGATGAGTGAGTTTTCCGAAGCGGCATCCGTGGTCATGTACATATCATCTGTCGTGTTCCTGATCTCCATAGTCGTTCATCATGTCATATGTGGGTTTGTGGAATGGATGTATGTCAGATTGGGAAGGACGGATGAAGCCAGGGATGCCGTGCTGGAATTCCAATCAAAGACCATAGTTACCATGATCACCGGGTACCTGGGACTGGCAGTTTTCCTCATTACACTTTTCGTTATGGTGGTAACGGGCAAAACACCACTTCCGCAGTGGGCGTGCGTACTGAATACTTTGCCGGTCATGCTGTTATTGCTGCTTACAAAACTCCCCGCGAAAGGCAATATTGCGGGAGCCGTTATGTATCTGGGACTGATTTTCCTTCTGTAAGGAAAATCAATATGACGGATGAGGATCTCTGCAATGTATGCAAGACACTTGTCCTCTTTTATCAGGCTGCTATAAACTATCATCCGTGATAAGGGATCCGTTCAGGATACGCTCTCCATCAGCATAACGAGAAGCGCGAACATCGTCATCATGAACGGTGTTCCGTCGATGTACTTGCTTCTCGATACGAAGATCTGCCTTCTCCTGATGACCGCAAGCAGCGCACTTCCGATTATGTCCGTCCCGACAAAGAGAAGGAAGATGTAAACTGCCCTGGCAAGGGACAGTTCCCTGCTGTACTGGACAAAGAACAGACCTGTCAATGCCGCACAGATATACGCTTCATAGAGATGGAACTTGGGTCCGAATGCCGACTTGACGTCACGGTCAGAGGCAGCGATGAGAAATACTACCGGAAGAACAAGGACAGCGATCACCGGTATAAACAGATGATCTCTCCAGGGAGTATCAACAAAATACCATATGGCAACTGCAATCACAAAGATCCATACCGATGTGATGAGGAACTTGAGCTTTGCGAAAAGGAAGATCCTCGTCTGGCTGAACTCAGCGACCGGAATATCCCAGAATTCCGTAAGTCTCCTTGAAGTAAAGAAGAAACGGCTTCCGCTGATCTTGGAGATGATGATCGATGCAAGGATCAGGAACGATACCGAGACTATGATCTCAATGAAGAGATACCTGCGTTCGAAGACCATGGCGCCATAGTATCCGGCAAGCGATGCCAGGATGGCAAAGAAGAGGGGTACCATGACTTCACCATATATCTTAACGCGCTGATCATCCCCCTCTTCAGGAGGTATCCTGCCAAGTGATACAAGCCCGAGCGAGAACACGAGCACCCACGGGGCAGTCATCACATCATTAAGCACATATCCTGCGCCTGCTGCAAGAAGAGTCAGTGCCGCTGTGGCGACAGGCGATAGTTCAGGCTTTTTAAGATACCTGAATGTAAAACACCAGATTAGCGTTATGATAACTGCTTCGAGAACTGAAATGTACACCATGGCACCGCCCAGGAACGCCAGATCCAGACCCATCACCGCGAAAGCGAGGAACAGCGAAGACCTCGTCGTCAGATATCTCGGCGGGCTTACATGCATGGCACGGGGCTTGTGCCCGTAAAGACCGGCACCCCCCTCAGCATCAAACGGCAGATTCTTGAAGTTCTGTTCTTCTGACATATCACACCAACCAGTTAAGATAATCTTTCATGAATTTGTAGCACGAATTGATGCACGATACTGCAAGTTTTGATCCGGAAGCTGCTCCCGGAACGGCATCCACATAACTCGCGATCTCACTCATCGGCAGATCGTCCACACTGTCTATGAGCGAGTTATCAGACTGGCTGTCAGGATTGATGACGCCGTCTTCCGCACCATCGATCAGTCCGCCGTCAGCAGAAGGGTCTGCAGTGTCCTTACTGCCGCTGTCCGTATCAGCAGCATCCGTGGGAGATGCCGGCTTATAATCCTGATCCTTGTCCTTATCCTTATCATCATCTGAAGAGTTATAATGTGCCGCCAGTTCCCTGATCGTCCGAAGACCCGTTACGACACCATCGCTGTTCTTGATCTCAAAAGGGCCGAGCTTCTGATCGAAAGACTCGACGATGAATCCGTCCTCGTTATAGAGATTGAGGGACTCTGCAGTACCTCTGAAGATCTTTTTGAGGACAACGTCATAATCTGCAAGATAACGCTCCTTACGGTATCCGGAATGAGCATAATCGATACATTCCTCCGACAGATCGATGAAGCGTCTGATATCACATGTAACGCCTTCAACGATAGCTGTCGTACCGTCTGATTTCATGTTGAGGAGATCAGGATCCTGATACTCGATAAGAGCATGGCAGACGTTGTAAGACTGGGTTGCCCAGTCAAGACCGGGGATACTGTATGCGCCTGACAGCGAGGCCTGACTCCTGTCCTCTGTCGTGGGATCGACATTGACAGCATCCCACCTTACACGCGAGATCCTGCCTGACTCAACGGTGATCTCGACATAATCGATATAACCTGATTGATCCTTGACTACGGACTGTGCAAAATAGACACCGTCGTGAAGTCCGTTTATAACGATCTCACTGTGGGATACGGAGGTGTCCTCTTCAGAGATATTGCCGGTAAATGCCACCGGGATCCTCTTACCGATCACACTCTTCCTGAACATGGCCATCTTATCGTCGTCCATCTCTATCGGATTACTCTCATCCCTCAGCCGCTTGACCCCCGTAAGAGTCGCAGATTCATAGTCGATGCCGACGAGCAGGTGGATCTGCTGGCCGAATTCGTTTTCGCGCTGAACATCGATCACATAGCCCTGGGGAGCCCCGAGTCCGTCATAACCGATATAGACTTCATTGATATCATCATAATTGTCGAGGATAGGACTGGAGATCTTATCATAACGGCTGCATTTGAGAACATCCTTGTACTTCTCGATATAGATCGTCTGCTCCCTCTCGCCTTTCCTGAAGGACGACAGATATATGCCTCCGATAACGGCAACGATACCGAGAACGAAGATCACGATGATCTCTGTTACTATCTTCTTAAGACCGGAACCGTTCATCTGTTGACCTTCACCTCCCTCTGCTGTATCTTGCCTCTCCTGGCGATCGTCTTTGAGAAGAAATCGATCTCAAATGACATAAAGTTAGTCGCCATGACAGGTGCCAAAACAGCACACATGTCAGATACCCTGCCCAGCAGGACTGTTGTCATGGCGGCACAAAGGATACCTGCTGCAACGCCGCCCCACCTTCTGGAAGGCATCGTCGTGAAGTCTCCCAGCATATATACTGCAACATAGAGCACGCCTGATGACAGTATGTAAATCAGTATCGATCTGATGCTCGTCTCACCGGGCATGTACTTGCTGCTGATAAGCGGAAATAATAAGATAAGTGTTGTGAGATATGCGACAGGGGCATATATCCTGACCGTTCCCTTAAGGATCTGGTACACCCACATGGCTATTATGAGCACTGCACATCCCATGCCGAGATATCCTGCATAGTTGCCCGTCAGGATCTCAACGATAAAAAGGCTCTGGGGATCGGAAGCGGAAATGACACTGTCGCTCCTTCCGATAAGCGAAGTTACATCAAACCATGAGCTGAGCGGAGTTTTAAACATAGCCATCTGCGCCGGGAAGAGCATCTCTACGCAGAGCCTTGCAACACAAGCGGGATTTAAGATGTTGTTGCCTGCGCCTCCGAAGAACTGCTTGACCACGAACGATCCGAACAGAACACCTGTCAGAGCAACGATAATGGATGTTCCCGGAGGAAGCATCAGTGCATAGACGATACCAGCCTCGATCGAGCTGAAATCAGTATAGTTCCTGCTCATTCCATCCCTTCTTACCATCTTGCCGAAAGCATTGTCGAGTAGCATGAATGCCGCTGCACATCCGACTACCAGAGTGATGGCAGATAATCCGTAGAATATGAACGCTCCTGCCACGCACGGCATCAGCGCCGCTATGTGCGTCAGATAGATATGCGGAGCGCTCTTCTCAGTGTGAATGAACGGGGCCAGATATCTGTTCTTGCTCATACGGTCTTACCCCCGTCGAAAGGAAGTTCGATGGCATCAGGATCGTCATTTGCACTCCCCTCTTTGTCCGTAACATAATCCTCGAGCAGCGACAGGTCGCCGATTCCTTCTATCTCATACTTGAAGCTCGTATTATGGAGCAGTGAGTTCTCACCGATGATCCTTCCTTCAGCAGCGAACTGTGCTATCCTCGGAGTGAGCCTAATCCCCGCAGGACAGATGTAGGAACAGATCCCGCACGAGATACATGTCCTCGCACCTTCTTCTTCAGCCTTCTTGGGCATTCCCTGCTTGAGCATCTCATATATGATGTGGGGGGACAATCCCATCGGGCAGTTCTGGGCACAGAGACCGCAGTGGATGCAAGGCGTCCTTGGTGTCTCCTGCTTGCGGATCACGGTAATGGCATTCGTGAGCTTGATGATCGGAGTGTTCTCCGGGTCCTCGATAGCAAGTCCCGTCAGTGAATTGCCCCAGACGACCGGACCTGATATGTCGCTGGTCTTGCCTGCCGCCAACACCTCAGATACGGGAGTTCCTATCGGCACGATGATATTATGGCCGCTTGCAATGTCACCCGTGACACTTACGACCCTGTTCATGAGCGGGACATTCTCTGATAAGGCTTCCCAGCATGCGCACAGAGTCGAACAGTTGAAGAGTACCGCAGAACACTTATCCTCGAGCGTCTCCTCCGGTGTCAGGTTAACACCATAAAGAGCCTTGGCAACAAGCCTGTAGTACCCCTGAGGGAACCTCTCCTTAAAATACTTTATCTCGAAAGATATCTCGTTAAAATCATGCTTCGCATTCGTTATCGCTGTCGTTATCCCCTCTGCGAGCATCTTCCTTTTCTCAGAGATCAGGATCGATACTTTCTTCGCGCCGCATGCTCTTGCAACTGCTGCAGCACCCATTACCACATAACCGGGGTATTCGCTCATTATCATGAGATCCGAAGTCGAATACGGTTCGCTCTGGAGTGCATTGACGAGCACTTCGTCAACACATGCCCTCCTGGCTCTGTCTATCTTGGCAGCAGTGGGTATCCCTTCGCCGCCAAGTCCGCAGATACCTGCGTTGCTGATGATGCCGAGAACGTCCTTGGAATCGAGGTTCATGCTTTCGCGGTGCCTGATAGAAGGCACTCTGCTCATCTTCATGTCATTGACTATAACGATCGCGGGGCACTCGATGCCGTTGGGGAGTTTTATGTCCCTTATCTCCGTCACGCGGCCTGATATCCCGCTGTGGACGGCAAGCGAGAACTTGCCTTTGGGCGGCATGGCGACACACTGTCCGACCTTGACCTCATCACCGACTTTGACGACGGGAACAGCCGATACGCCATAGTGCTGTTTGCACGGGATTATTACCTTTGTGGGATTGACTCTCTCGAGCAAAATCTCCTTAATAAAAGATGAACGCTTTGAGAAATCCAAAGCGTTATCTGATAAAAATCCTTTATGATAAGTGTATCGCTTACCCGATGCCATAGTCCATCAATCTGTATAGCCTTCAAGCCTCTTGGAACTGGATGCTCTGGAGAGCTTCCTGATAGCTTTCGCTTCGATCTGACGGATCCTCTCCCTGGTAACTCCGAGCTTCTGTCCAACCTGCTCGAGAGTCATGGGAACACCGTCCTTGAGACCGAACCTGTGCTCTATGACCTTCCTCTCACGGTCCGTAAGAGTACTCAGTGCCTTCATGAGGTCTTCCTTGAGGAGTGTCCTTGCAACTTCCTCCTCGGGTGCAGCCAGTTCATCGTTCGAGATGAAGTCAACGAGATGGCTGTCTTCTTCTTCACCGACAGGCTTATCGATGGAGATGGGATCTTGGGAGATCTTCTGGATCTCACGGATCTTGGCAGGAGTCATGCCTGCTGCCTCACCGCCCATCTTCTCAGCGAGTTCCTCGATGGTGGGTTCTCTTCCGAGATCCTGTACGAGCTGACGCTGGATCCTTGTGAGCTTATTGATCGTCTCAACCATGTGGACAGGGATCCTTATCGTTCTCGCCTGGTCAGCGATGGCTCTCGTGATAGCCTGTCTGATCCACCATGTAGCATATGTTGAGAACTTAAATCCCTTCTGGTAATCGAACTTGTCAACGGCCTTGATGAGACCGATATTACCTTCCTGGATGAGGTCTAAGAGCGACAGACCTCTGTTCATGTACTTCTTGGCGATGGATACGACGAGTCTCAGGTTGGATTCGATGAGCTTGTTTTTGGCTTCCTCGTCGCCTTCTGCCATCCTTGACGCAAGTTCTCTCTCTTCTTCAGCCTTGAGGAGCTCGATCTTACCGATCTCCTTGAGGTACATCCTTACCGAGTCGTCAACGGGGATCTCATCTTCCCTGCCGTCGAGAAGGATCGAATCCGGGAACATGTCCTCGATCTTATAACCTGATTTCTCAAGTTCATTCGTGATCTTGTCCATATCATCGGGCATGATGTCGTAATCATTCGAGATCGCATCAAGGTCGCCCGCAGAAAGGACCTTATTGTTCCTCTCTGCCTTGATCTTCATTTGTTCGATAGCTGAATTAATATCTGATGACATAACTTAAATCTCCATCTCTTACTCTTACGCTGCTGCCTTTGCCTCTGTTGTAGCTGATGCCGTTGTCTCAGATGCAGTTGTCTCTGATGCCGCCGTTGTCTCCAGGGCAACATCTTCTGCAAACTCAACCTTGACCGAACCGTCACTGCCGGTCACGGTATAGACACCGTTCTTGACAAAGACTTCCATCGTCACGCCCTTGAGCTTGTCTGATGTGATCTCTGCCTTCTGTGCACGAAGATCCGTGTACTTCACGAAAAGGTCTTCGCATGTCTTCTCAGTCACGTCTGATGTTACTGCCAGCTTGATCTTGCTGCATGACTGACCGTAGATCGCATACCCCTTTGCATTGCCATGATCGTCTATTGCCGTATCGATGGCAGCAATACCGCTAAATGCCTGCGGGATGCCATCCTTGATCGCCTTCGTGAGATTGACTCTCGATTTGTAGAGCGGCAGTGATACCGCAATAACGATTATCACGAAGAGGGCAAAAGCGCCAAGCATGATCATCTTCAGCTTCGTGGGAGCCTTGATATCCTTGGGAGAGATCTCAAACTCAGAAGGCTTGATGGCAAGAGAGCCATCCTTGGACTCTGCGAGCTTCTGCCTTGCTACAGCCGAAGTAACCATATCCGGATTGACCTTGTTCACATAATAATGCGTCGAATCCGAAGTCTCTTCAAAAGTCTCATTAGCGAAAGTGTAATCACCCGGATTCTCGAGGATCTTTACTGCTTCCTCTCCCGGAAAGATGCAATGGCAAAAAATACATTCGCAATTCTCATTCCTGTCGTCAAAAACGATCAGAGAACCACAGTTCCTGCACATACCTTGCTTTGTAGCCATTAATAACCTGCCTTTTGTGTTTTGTCTGCAGATAATACCGCCGGTAAGCCTGTTATTCCTACGCTTAATAAGCAATCGTCCATCATGTCACCGGACCAAAAATCAACCTCAGGGCATAGTACGGCATTAAAGTGCAAGATATATTATACGCACAATCTTGCGAAAGTCAACTTATTTTAAATAATAAAGTAAGTGGTATAATGTGCATAGTTTAAAATATGCATGAGGTGAAATTATGGAAAATTACAATCCCGGACAGTATCAGCAGCCCTATAACCAGCCGGCTTTCGGCCAGGCACCCTATCAGCCCGTTCCCCAGGCCGGCAAAGGAATGGCGATAACTGCATTGGTCCTGAGCATCGTCGGCATCTGCGGATCATGCTTCTACGGACTTGGAGTCATCCTTCTCATAGTATCGCTGATCCTCTCAATCGTCGCCAAATCTAAAGGTCAGGGCGGTATCGCCACGGCAGCTCTCATCGTCTCGATCGTCGGTCTTGTTATCGGCATCATCATCGGAAGCATCATGATCCTGTCGGTCGGAACATATCTCGGAAGAGCAAAGGCTGCGGCTTCAAGCATCAGCTACCACAACTGGTCAATATCCATGAGCAGGGCTCTGAGAGGCTGAGGTCAGGTAATCTGTCATCGAAGGAGCTGTCCCGCAAGAGGCAGCT
>Ga0310691_10002024_pt1 | contig 28567 bp, 44 predicted proteins | sample 176DNAGHGlowgp2_FD_203887 | JGI IMG/M metagenome (GOLD analysis project Ga0310691, IMG submission 203887) | Sheep rumen microbial communities from Palmerston North, Manawatu-Wanganui, New Zealand - 1766 DNA GHGlow gp2 (v2) (version 2) | ecosystem: Host-associated > Mammals > Digestive system >... | reverse complement strand
GCATTACACCGGAAGCACAAGCATTACCTGTTGCAACGTATCCAGTGCAGCGATATGTTCCGAGATATCCATCTGATGGAGCGGAACTCGTAGGCTCTGGAGCTGGTTCCGAATATGTTTGAGCAACCTGTGCAGCTCTTCTCTGACGTTCTAGTTCAGCAAGATAAGCCTCGTGTTGTTCCTTGGCCTCTGCCTTCCACTCTTCTTTGAGCTTGTTATATTCCTCGATTAGCTCACGCTTAGTATCTATCTTTTCCGAAACGTAAGGCTCAGCCTCTGACATGTCTACCATTGCGTGTTTCTGCATAAATACCACTCGGAGCGGTTGCTTCTCCTCAGGCTCCTTATTCTCATACACATACTCAAGTTGCATCAGCAGCAGAATCAGTAACACCATCACTGTCACCGCCTGTAATATCTTAATCTTCATTGGTCCCCTCTTTCATCTTGGTTTGTAAGTACTCCATAAAAGCACTTAGAATTATATTCACGAATAACTGGGCGGATGTATTGTTATACTTTTCTGAAATCCTATCTGTTTCCGAAACAACCTTCTCCCAGTACTCGTCCTTGTCTTCTGGTATCCAAAGCTCCTGGCATATCGTGTAAATATCATTGAATGCCTCACGCTCTTTGCTGCCTTTTAAAAATTTATATTCAGCCATTACTCGTCCTCCCAAGGTGGAGCGGTTTCTTCTTCCGGCTCCTTCAGTTCTTCATTCCATCCGTAGTTTCTCTGAAGCTCGACCTCATTTGTGTATATACGTTTGGATGCAAAATCATATTTTGTAACCGTGCCATAGTTGTCTATTCTTCCGAATAATCTATTCTTTGTGATCTTTAGGATGCGATCATCTTTTGTTACGCTGCTATCATTCTCCAGCATTTTCTTTGTTGGTCTCTCATAGCTCAGCACTATAGATGCAAGGTTGATTATGTCTAAACTACCGGATACGCTCTCATTAACTTCCGTGAATCCGTTATCCTTACGCTTATGTGCAACTAATATGATCAGGACATTATATTCAAGCGCTATCCTTGCCATCTTCTTAACAAAGAGGCTCTGCTTCTCATACTTGTCATGGCCTAGTCCCTTTTCTAGGTCCATCGCTGTCATTAAGTTATCAATGAGAATCACTCTTACACCATATTGATTTATAACTTGTTCCAGGAGAGCGCTAAGAGTATCATCCTCATTCTCTGTAAAATTAGTATTGTCATACAGCCATATTCTGTCTTTGTACCACTCAACTATTTTTTTCATAGCATCTTCTTTGATAGCTCTAGGCTTCTGATCATATTGCCACTTAGCCCATTGCTCATATGTATTCTTGGTTCCTGCAGCTTGGAAGTCTATCCAACTCTTGAACAGATAGTTCGGAAGTTCTCCGGAGTAAGCAAAGCACTTGTAGTTATTTTGTAATGCACTTAACAATAATTGACTTGCAAGTGTTGACTTACCATCACCGGCTTTACCAGTAAGAAGGATAAGTTGTCCGAATGGAAGACCACCACAAAGGACCTTGTCCGGATATTCCAAGCCTGTTGATAACTTCTCCAGCATATATGGATTTACATTCTCAACCTTGGATAATGATATAGCCTTGCTTATTGGAAGCTGTTCCGCTCCATATACGCAGCGCTTGATCTGCTCCGGTCCGTACTTCTTGAGGATCTCATTCGCATCTTTGCAGTCCTTGTAATCTTCTACTCGAACATGCCAGACTCTATACTTCAGCCTGTCTGCTAATTCATTAAATAATGTGATGATTCCATTCTCATGATCTCCGAACACAACTATCTTGTTAAAGTTATGGAGCCAGTCCCAGCAATGAGGAACCCAAGTGAATCCCTTTGCTCCTGTCGGAACTGAAACAGCATTTTCGATGCCGGCCTGTGCAACTGATAAACTATCTATCTGACCTTCAGTAATAACAAGTGTCTTGTTGTTCAGATTACATTGAGCCATTCCGAACAGAATAGGTTTGCAGTTTCTCTCGCACCATTCCTTGTTCTCGCCTTCCTTAGGAGCTGGGTTTCGATATTTAATAAACTGCATCTGATTCTTTTCATCCAGGAACGGAAAGACTATGTTGCCATCCTCGTTCGCTGTGATCTGATACTTCCGAACAATATCTTCCTTGATGCCTCGTGACTTCATGTATTCGATAGCTGCATCCTTCGGTTCTATCGGATCTATTTTCTTGAATACTCTGTAGTGGCGCTGGTTACCTATTCCGTAATAAACATCCGCATCTCTTCCGAGACTGAAGTTGAAGTCCTGCGCTAATCTGATCAAGTTACCACTAGCCTCGCAGGAAGCTCGGAAGCAATGGAACTGTCCTGTATCTGCATTTATAGAAAACTTCTTTTGTTTTACATCAGCCTTCTCATTACAATATGGACAACGAGCAAATGAATATTCTTTTCCGATGAGCTTAACTCCAATGCCGGTCTTCTCAGCTAAGTTATAGACAGCTTCTCTGACGTCATACTTTATATTATCCATTTGCCGTCCTCCCCTCGCCTTGGTACTACGTAGCCTTCCTCATCTTCATCTTCTGGCGAAGCCATATTTACTTCTTTATCATTCTTATAATTCTTATTACTTCTTGTTTGTTCTCGCTCTCCGTCTCGCTCTCTGTCTCTGTGGCCGTCTCTGTCACTGTCTCTCTCTGTGTCTCTGTGGGTGTATACCCTATCTTGATAAACCCCATAATTTATAAGGCTTACAAGTGTATACCTTTTTGATTCAGTGCTGTATTCAATCATCCCCAATTCTGAGAGCTGCTTGAGTATCTTATTGACAGTATTAGTTGAGCATCCCCACTCCTTTTGGAGCTTCCTGTTGCTAGTTATGAACTGTCCCTTTTTGACTTTTACAACATTGTGTTCAAAGAACACATCACGGTCCTCATGATTAGCCGATAATATACAATGAAGCCATGCTTTCAGTCGGAGAGGATCATCCCATATAACATTTTTCATTATTTTTCTGTGGACCTTTATCCAACCGTTGTCACTCATCCAAACTCACCTCGCTCTAACCTCTCCTTGATGTCTCTGTATAAAACCTCTCTGATAAGTGCTCCTGAGTTCTTAGATTCACAAAATAGAGTTGTGATGTTATACCGGACCTCAAATGCCATCAGCGATGCCAGGAACGCTTTAGGTCGGAATTTGGAGCGGTATTGTCCTGCCATAAGCAGATCAAGAGAAGCATTCTCAACTAGCAGATAAACCTTTGCGTTATAGTCTCCGGCTCTCTGAAACTCCCTCTCGAATCTCTCTCGGCCTCTTGTAAAGCATGCAGCCAGCTCATCAAGATTCTGCTTCCGCTCCACAACACATAATCCATTCACTCTCATATCCGATCTGTGCAGCTTCTCCCCATCAATAACCACGTTGTAGGTATAATCACCATAATTCATTGTCTGTCGGTAGTATGGCACTCCCAGAGCCTCATATCTTGACGAAGCTCTGTGAGTAGCCTGTTCCCTTGTATCAACTATGATCTCCATCGAATCCAGGATGCTTTTAATTTCAAAGTTGTTCATATTACTTCCAAGGAAGGTCTTCTGCTGCAGTGTCTGGAACATTTACAAAGTCATCAGCAGAGCCTTCAGTTCCAACGAGCTTGTCCTTAGGCATTGTTCCGAGCTTACCATCTCTAATGTCCTGAGCTATCTTAGTCCAGGCTAATCTTGTATGATCATAGATATTTCCATTATTAGCCTCTGTCTGTTCGATTCGGAATATACCTCCGAAGGTCTTTCCTTCTGCCTTCTTCTCGTCTCCATCGAAGACATAGCCATTATTAGAATCCTCTACATTCGCCCAGAATGTATCCCACTGCTCCGTAATAAACGGAATGCAACCTTCTGTCGGAATAGTAAGATAATGTGTCGCATCATAGCTCCAAACTTTATCCTCTCTAGCATCTGCCTCATACTGTTTCTTGTAGAAGTCCTTATAATCGCCTTCAGCGATGTCAAAGTAAATCTTGATCATAGGATTACCCTTCTTGCTGGTAGCTTCCTCAAGGTGCATGATCTTACACACATAAGCCCCCTTAGGTAACTGGTCAAAACTCTGTCTCCTGTTGTTTTTGTTATAAGCTGGAACCTTAATCATTTTTCTTATCCTCCTTTTTTATTGGTTCTTGTTCTTCCTTAATCTCCATTTCGTAATATTCTCTTATTGCCTTATCAACAATGGTTAAATCATTGTCAATGAATGCATCATCAAACATTCCAATCGGAGTCTTAGCTACATCATTCTCTGTTGACTGTGTATAAAACAGATGCTTTCCATTCTCTACAGCGCACCTCAGGACAACTGTGAACATTCCCTCTATACAAACCTTTTCATCAAGCAGTTTTCCTATAGTTTTAGGTCTGATATTTCCGAAGTCATCTGTATCCTCGTGCATGAAAATGTAAACTATGCGATCCTTCTGAACAGACTTCTTAATAAATTCAATTAAGTTCCAAAAGTGATCTCCTATCTTGTTGTAGAATGAAAAGACTGCATTTCCAGCCCCTGCATTAGAATGACCTTTCATAAACATATTGGTGATTAGATATCCTGCATCATCTATCACTATGCTTTTGGCATTAGCTCCCACAAGTCCTTTCATAACCAACTGATAATCATCTGTTGATATAGACTGAATATGCCCCTTGAATGGAAAAGGCTTATCAATAACATTCACAACTGCATAATGATTATTATCAATGCAGTTTCTAAGGCTTGCGCTCTTTCCAGAGCCGGACTTACCTATTATTAACACTGGCATTCCCATTTCGTTTCCTCCTATCTAACATCAAAATTAAAATCAATATTGATATCCTCAGTGACTAGGTAGATGCGATTGCCATCTGTTCTGACATTAACGATATCCTTGTATAAGCTGCACTGAGGAATATCCACGAGCACTTCGGTTGTATCAACATCTTCCATCTCGTTCAGTGCATCAATTAACGCTTGTTTGTCCATAACTCTCTCCTATCTAATTCTTAAAGAAAATTTTTGCTCCAAATGGGCTATTCCTGTTAGATCCACACCATCATTGATAGCAGCCTTGATAGCTGTCTTGTCTACTTCCGGTTCCTTAAACTTCAGATAGTCCTCAGGAATATCTCTAACATCCTCGACATCTATTACTACGGAAGGTGCATTCTTCTGTATTCCGAAACTGAATAGATCTGTCTTGAACTTGGTCTTGCCGGTCACTTCCATTACATTCTGCAAGGTTGCTTTCATGTTCTTAATGTTGTTCTCAATAGTCTTCTTCTTGGATGTGAGCCTATCTATCTCAGCTTTTATTGCTACAATGTCCCCTTCTAAGTTCTTCATGACCTTTGCATAGTTCTCGGCCTTGATTTCCAACTCGCCTTCGATAGCCTCTAAGGTATCAGCCAGAGTCTGTGGATCAAGCTCAGGATCTTCCATCATATCCTGGATGCGCAAAAAATCATCCGTTATCTCATATATACTTGCCATTTGTTATTCCTCCTCTATTGGATCTAGTGCGAACTGCACTGTGATAGCTGATGCTCCGATTCCCATTCCTAGAACTACAATAGTGTTATTGTTTCGGAGATAGCCGATTATCATAATGATGATGCTTGCTAAGCCAAGCAGTAGACAGACATTTGACAGTCTGTTATAATTGAATGTGTTTACTTTTTTGGGTGTAGGTGTTCCGGCACTTGCGCCCTTTTTCATTTCTTCCATTTTTCTCTCCTTTCCGCTAAGCAGAATGCCTGGAAGTCCTCGGCATTGATCTTGATAATTCCTGTCTTCTTAACTGCATTTGGATATAATCCACTTGCTTCCATTCGGAGTCTTATCCTCTCAATGGTCTTAACGGAACATCCTTCACTTGCTGCCAGCATTTTCTGTGTGACGTACATAAGCAGTCCTCCTTTATTGCATTTTATGCAAGTTGTTCAGCAAAAAAAATTTCTGATGGATCTTCAATTTCTAGTATCTCCATAATCTTTGTGATCTCAGAGCGGCTAAAATCTCCATCATTTCCCATTTTGCGATAAAGAGTTCCTTCGTTTATGCCCATTCTTGCAGCCATTTCCTTTCCTGTAATTCCTTTTAGTACCATTTGAGCTTGAAGTCTTTTCCTATCAAACATATGAGCCTCCTTTCTGTTTTTAAACACTATATCTTGCGTTTTATGCAAGTATATTATCATTAAAAAATATAATTGTCAATGCGTTTTTTGCAAGTTTTTCTTGAATTATTGCATTTTTTGCATTAAAGTATAGTTGGAGGAATAAATGTGGTTTAACTTTAGGAGGTAAAAAAGTATGAACATAGGTACACTCATCAAAGAGAAAAGAACAGAAAAGAATTTAACTATGAAACAATTAGCAGATAAGATGGAAGTCAGCGAAGCTACTATTTCAAGATGGGAATCTGGAGATATTGAAAACATCAAGAGAAAAAAGATAGTTATGCTATCAAAGGTATTGGATATATCAATATATGATATTATGGGCTGGGTAGATCCTAAAACTGTAAAATCTACCGGAGATAAGTATAAAGACGATCAGATCAAGAGGCTGATTCATTATTTTAATGCTTTATCCTCAGAAAATAAAAAACAAGCTATTTCATATTTAGAATTTTTAAAGTCTCAGGAGAATAATGAAGAGGAGGACTAAAATATGTGGATAGAAACAACCAAGACCGGACTCCGATTATGTGACCGCTACAAAGGATATGATGGCAAGCTCCATAAAGTATCAGTCATCCTTCCGAAAGACACTGCACAAGCTCGCAGGAAGGCTTCTGAGGAGCTTCAAAGGAAGATAGTGGATAAATGCTCTATCGGAAGTGAAATGCGATTCTACAGCCTTGTAGAGCTTTATTTAAGCCACAAGGACGTTAAGCAAACAACTATGGTTAATTACATTGCAGCATTCAAACAGATCAAGAATATTCTCGGAGATATTTCTGTGGATCAGATAACCGCTCCATACATCAAGCGCAGTCTGACAGACTCTGGAAAGTCCAATACAACACGCAATAGATATATTGTACTTCTCAATAATATGCTCGCCTGGTCTTATGAATATGGTTATATAGGCTCTGTAATTAAAGTTAGCCTATTCAAAGAAAAGAAAACCAAACGAGATCCAGAAGATGAATATCTGGAAGCATCCGAACTGAAGGAAGTTCTTGATCAGCTTGAAGGAACCATGACATATTTCATTTGCAAATTCATGTCTCTAACAGGCTGCCGAATTGGAGAAGCCACAGCACTCACTCTTTCGGATATAGATGAGAAATATATACACATAACAAAAGCCTGGCATGTTAGCCAGGGAATTTCCACACCCAAGACAGAATCTAGCTTCCGAGACATATATATACAACCAGAGCTTCACAAGTTTCTATCCGAATACAAATTATGGCGCCTGGAATACATGATGGCCTACAAGATCAGGACGGATCTATTATTCTTCACTCGGAATGGTACATATCTCCGAGAAACCAACCTTCTTCAGAAGTTAGGTAATGTTGAATGCTCTAAGCATCTACATCCACATATATTCCGACATACACACACCGCTCTACTCGCAGAGCAAGGAGTCAGCCTGGATGCTATCGCTCGGAGACTTGGTCACTCGAATAGCAACGTCACAAAACAGATCTATTTCCACGTCACAAAGAAGATCAAGAAACTGGATGAGAAAGCCCTGGATAAAGTAAGTATTTTATAAATCTGCCCCATAATTGCCCCATGAAGTCCTAGAACCCTAGTGTTTTAGGGCTTTTATTCTTAAAAAATCTTTAAAATGTTATAAAAAGTCATAGTTGTACAAAGTGCCACAAACATAGACAAATAGCCACTTTTTAGACGTCACCCAAAATTAGTGTATTACAAAATTTGTCCCATTTTAGAAAAATCTGCCCCATAACTGCCCCATAAAAATGAAAAGGACACCTGATCTACCAGTAATCAGATGCCCTCTTGAAAGGAATTTGTTATGAAAACAACAGAAAACTATTTAACAAGGATCTTGGCACCATCCTTACCACAGATCCATCCACTCGGAATCTTCAGCCAGATCTGTTCTCCGGCTATCTTAACTTCCTTAACAGTAACCTTCGTGCCATTAAGCAGCGCACCATAATGATTAGCATGAGCCTTTCCATCTGGAGTGAGATTTCGGAAACCAACCAGGTCAAAATTCTTACCAGCGCCCTTCCGAACATTAAGCGCTGATCTAACAGATACAGTATACACTCCACCTACCTTGTATGGGCTCGCCTGCGCCTCGTCCTTGGCTTTTGTCTCTGTCGGAGTGGAATTGTTAGGCTGTGGCTCAACTGCGCTAGAATCGCCTTCTACAGCCTCATCAAACAGAGCCTTCTCTGCCTTACGTCTTCTCACAAGCCCCTCCAGCTTCTTTCCTCCTGCCTTGTTGTATTCAAGTATCTTGTCTGATATAGTCTTGATGCTTCTGCGACCATTAGATGTAAGCTGGTCAATGCTTCCGATGTTGTAAGCAAACGATACAAGCGCATCAAACTGATTCTGGTTCCAGTGATACTTGTTGTCGTACTTGTCCACCTTGCCTTCATAGATTACAAGGTCATCCCTCAGAAGCTCATCAGCCTGCTCCTGTGTGATGGTATCTCCCATCTTCACTCCTGCAGTATGTCCGTAAGCGATAGTAGGCACTCCTGCTGGGTCCTTATAAGCCTTTAGTCGGCATCCTTCAAACTTCTTGATTAGGTCTAAGCCCTTATTCGATATAATCATCTTGTTCTCCCTTCTTTATGGATAAATGTGATACGCCGATTAGTGCGCCTATGAGCACCGCCACAGCGTTTATGGTTGCTGGTATTTCGGACTCGTATGGGAGCCCCCATATCTTAGCAATCACAGCATAAAATACTGCAAGTGCTGGAAGTGCTATGAGGCACGTCCATTTCAAAAAAATATATGCTCGGTCTGGCAATCTCATCTTTTTTACCTCCTTATAAGATACTTCTGCAAGTCATCCCTTGCCTGTTTTAAATCCTCGATATGATTCCCATCAATCGCATGGCTCATAAGAGCAAGCATTGACTGCATCATTATTTTGTTGCTTTCCTCAAGCTCTCTTAAACGCTTGTGGTCATTTTCAAGTTTCTTCTCGTGTTCATTTATCATGATGTCTCTATCCTTATCTGGTTTCTTGAACCATTTTATTATGCTTATTATGATTGCTCCTGCACCTCCAAGGCTCATTACAATGGTGCATGAGAGCGATATATATTGCCATGCATGTGCAAGCATGATTTTTCTCCTTTTGGAATTGATTTTCGCCTTTCTCATTCCGTCCGAAGACAAGTGAGCTTTCATCAATCTATCCGAAGATAATTGAAGGGCATTTTGTGAACTAAACTCCAGTTTATCTGGCTTAACAACAGGCGAATTAGGGCAGATGACAAGGGTAGGAACTAAGTTTATTTTTGGTTCACAAAATGTAACATTGCGAGTTGGCAGAGTGATGCAATGTACTCTAGTTATAGTAGTGCAAAGTGCTATCAATGATGGTGAAACCTTTATCAAACTACCTAAAGCTATGCGTATTCCTTGTGTTTTCTTGCTTGTTAATGACGAAGGAACTATATACAAGGTAGGTAATATAGAACAAAATAGCGACCAAGTAAAGCCCTTATATGGTGGAGGATTACCAGTTGGAAATTATAGAGGTTCATTTATGTATTTAACGGTTGAGTAGTCAGATAAAGAACATTTTAATTTGCGCTACGCTTAACCCATGATGTTATTGTTCCATTATTGTAATATCTACTGTATATGTGCCCCTCTAGTTCAAAAGCTGTCTGCTGTCTATAACCACCAGCACCCAACGTAATTACAAAGCCAGAGTTGCCTGTTGGTGTATTAGAGGCAGTTGAAGCATAAACATTAAAAACTATAACTGATGTGCCTTGACTTAATGGTGTATTCAAGTCTGAAATGCGAGTTGCAAATTGCTTTATATAACTGGAGTTTAGTTGAGAAACATCCCCCTTAACTCCGTCTATAATCTGTTCGATACTTGTAGCAGTCCACTTCGTACTGTCGAACGGTTCTGCTGCACTAACTGCTGTTGTGCATTCATAAACAACATTGTTGTATATAACATAGTCTCCAACAGCGTATGTCTGTGTCTCGTCATACTCGTCATAGCCCTGTACATTCTGCAATGTGAGAATATCCTCGGAAGCTGTGTTAGCGTTAGCAACTACCTCATCAATGGCTTCTTGCACGTTATCTGCTGAGAGCTGGCTTGTGGTATTATCGTAGTTGATATCTCCTGCATCGGAGCTTCCACCTCCACCAGTGGCGTATTTAATACCAACAACTTTTGTAACAACAATCGTCACATTAGTAGCAGTAAATATCCTTAATAAATTATTGCCTTTGTTTAGCCATATACCAACTACACTTTCACCATTTGTATTTAAAAATCCATTTACGGCTATAACAGATGAAGCACTAGCATCGCCAATTGGAATCTGCTCTGTTGATACAATATGCTGTGACACATTAACTTGAATAGCTAATGCATCATATTCATCTACATTTACATCATTTAAAACAATAGGCTCTGCCCATTTGTTTGTTGATTCTGAACCACTCCAAATTGTTGTCTCGGTGTACCCTTCGCCACCTCCACCACCAGAGCCTTCGATGCCGTATATCGTGCCGTCTATGCTTACTGTGCTGAGTGTATCTGTTGGAGTGCCTGTCGGATTCGGAATTACGCTTGAACCACCGCCACCTCCAGAGCCTTCCTCAACTGCTGTTGTGGCTTCCCACTTTGTTGGGTCAAAAGTCTCTGCGGTGCTTATTGCTGTAATACATTTATACAAATTGCTCTCGTATGTCACGATATCTCCGACATCATATGTGGCTGTATCATCATACATCGGAGCTATCATATCCTGTGTTCTTCCAAGGTACTGCTCAATCAAATCAGTATTACTATTAAGTGGCACGATACTTGCTGGGTCACTTCCTGCTGGCTTTGTAAATCCAAATCTCTCTGTTATAGTTGCCATAATTACCTCCTTGTAAGAACATATGTAATCTTCATTGTTTTGGTATTATCTTTTACTATTTCGGATTCAAGGTTATTGATGGTTGCCAAATACATAGATGGAATAGCTATATCTCTATCTAGACTTCCATAGTCATTTCCTTGTTGTATCTTATCAATCACAGGAAGATATGCACCACTTCCTACATATTCACCAATCAACCATCTCGAATTAGTAGGTGCTAACTTCCCATTGTTTGGAGTAACCCAACATGACGTGCTGGCATCTCGGAAATAATACCTATCTCCAATCTTTAAGCAAGTATCTATGTTCCATCCACTTGTTTCATAATCGGCTATCCATTGTCCTGTATTGGAATCATATATGCTTGTATAACTGATGTCATTATTTGTATGGACTTGAGCAACCTGTAATGGATAAGTTCCGCTTATCATTATTGCGCTTCCAAGCTTTGGAATTGTAATCTCATTTGATACACTTCGATTAGCAACATCCACTACAATAGCTCCATAGTTTGAACCTTTATTTACAATGAACGCTATTTTGGCTTCCATAATCTGTAATGGATAAGGTGCATATTGAAAACTAATACTTGAATAATCACTTGGTAATGTAAGAGTATAAGTCTCATCATATGTGTTAGCACTTGCGCCTTTAATCAAATCTATTCCTGTTATATTAGCCCATCTCTTCTTAACAGTAATTGTCACACCACTCTTATTAAGGATGTAATAATACTGTCCGTCTGTACATCCATAAGCTTCTCCAATGAGCCTTGGCATATAGGTTTCTCCGATATATGGACGAACACGACTACCCTGCGACAACGTTGTCTGAGATGCATTTCCGATACCCATAACGCCACCTCTCTGAGATGTGAGGCATACGCTATTTATTCTTCCATTTCCTTGTGAGGTTGAATAATCATAGGTCATTACTATCTCATTAGCAGAGACATAGCTTTCGGATTCATTCCATGTGCCAAGCTCCACAGGGTCAGTATTATTCTGCACACCATATGCACCATTAGCTACCATGTTTATACTTGAAGGTGGATACTTAGTGCCCACATCTATGGTATCATCAAATACTAGGATTCCACCTACAAGAGAAGTCCATTGGTCACAAGCATTACTTATCACAGTACCTCCTAAAGAACCTAAAGGCTTAAACAAACCCTCAAGCACAGCACTCTGGAAAGTATTTCCGTGTTCTACTCTTTGAACCTTTCCGCTCCTCACGTCCTTTAGTTCAATTATTGTCTTACCTTTCATATTATCTCCTTTATCCCCAAATGAATCCGTTTTCGGTTGCATCCCAGTTGTAAGCTCTTAAATCATCCCATAGATAGAGCTTTGCAATCTCCTTGTTAAATGCAACAACCTCATCATACTCAACAACTTCCATATTCTGACCTATAATCGAAATGACACCAAACTCTTCTGTGATGCTGTCTCCGATTGGTACTTGGATATTGCTTCTTACTGTATCTGTGAATGCCACAACACTCATGTTCTGATTCTGAAGCTCGATAACATCAAACTCATCAGCACAGTCAATGTAGCCATCCCACTCCTTAACTCCGACAAGTCCTTGACCCCACAGAGTTGCTCTTATCTCATCGATATCAATATGAACTGAGCCTCCTGTTGGTCTTAGCAGTACATGCCATCTATGACTTTCATTTGCTCCTATCGGTATGAAATAAAACAGATTCAGTATATGGTCTCCGTCATGCCATCTTTCAATAGGTCTGAATGTCTGCGTAACATAATCAAGCCTATATTCTACTTCCAAATCAATCTGGTCTGCTGTCTCTACGTCACATAAGATTTCAGCTTGGAATATAACCTGCCCTGCTTTGACACTCGCAAACCTTATGCTGATTACTGTATCCCATCCTCCGTCTGGTATATCATACTCTTCGGTATTGAGGTATGAGTAGAATTGGATAGTGTCGGATTTTGTGTTAGCAAGTAAGCCTGCTATATCTTTATCCGTTTTGCTTTTTGCAGATGCAAGCGCCGGATCAGATCCGAAGCCTGAGAGTGTCAGCTCTGAGCCATATGTATAATCAATGGCCATTATGCAGCTTATCTCTTCTTCATCTGCTATACCTTCCGAGAATGTGATTACATCCGTCAGATCAAACATTGCTGTCGGAAGGATGGATGCCTGGAATGGCACATATCCAATCTTAACGATTTCGCTAAGAATATTCTTTCTAATGATATCTTTAATAGTTCGGACATAGTCCTGGACAAGCGGATTAGATCCAAGATTGTATGTCAGATATAAGTCCGGATCTGCTGCATAATATTTAGTCTCCTGTGTATCGAAGTCCACAACAGACATTCCGCTATAGCGTGTCACATATGCAGAGAAGCTTGCCCCAAAAAATCTATGGCTGCTATCAATCACATAATCAGCTTCGGTCTTGTATGGAAGAAACTCTATCTCTCCATCCCTATTAGCCACTACTACCGCTCCGAGTGTTTGAGCTATCCAATATATGAAGTCTCGATAGGTCTCAATATCATTATCTCCACTCAGGACATAGTTTCCGGCCACACTCTGACTAGATCCGTTTGGCCACTGCTCAAAGTCACTATTTGCAATGGTAACTCCGCAAGGATTCTCCACAGACTTAGCCATGTTATAGAGTGTTCCTTTTGTGGTGGTAAGAATGAAAGTCTTATCCAGCTTATACATATTGTCATAAGCAGTTATTTCCTTACCATCCGAAGTATAGTTGCATTCCTCAATGGTATATACTCCGAGAGGTATCCACTCATAAGTCCCATCAGCAAGCTCTAACCCTTCCTCAAGGGTGATCACCTTACCTTTCCAGTCATACCTATCAATATTGATATTTGATATGACTGTCATATTGAGGCTTCCGACATATACAGAACCTATCTTGACCTCATCACCTTCGGAACATTGCTTTGATATTTTGAGGCTTCCATCCAGGATGTCTTCGTCCGTTATGGAATAATTCCCAATAGAGCCTCTAAGCTTATACTTATGAACTGGAGCGGATAGAGCCTCCAAATATTCATTACTTACGTTATACATATCATACCTCCGTCAATGTCAGAGATATCTTCCATAGTCCATCTGTACCTTCTATGTTTTCGGAATCTTCAATAAGCTGCGGAGCAAATCCCCTGGCTCTGCATGTGTAATCCACATTCCTATAGTTAACCACTACTGTCTTCTCCTTGCAGATTGCTTCAAACTTATCGAGCCAAAATGAGGATACTGTCCAATCAGCCTTGAATATATGTTTATCAAGTCTAGTGGTAACTACTAGATCTGTTCCGGCTTCAGACTGATTAATGCTCTCAACCGCCTCAAGCTCAAAATCAAATCCAGTAGTTCTCGGAAGTATTACATTGTTAATTTTTAGAAACTGTCTTCCTAGCATTATCTTCCTCCACTTCTGAAATTACTTCTCTTAGTAGCATCTACCACAAGCCTATCAATCTGAGTTCCTCCGATATTAACCGGAATGACTATAGTTCCACCGCCTGCTGCAGCAAGGCTTCCGATAGAATTATTGATACCTGCAAGCTGTGATGTATAATCCCTGTCAGTAAATCCACCCTGTACGGATGTACCCACTCCGGTAACTGCATCCTGGACCATCCAAATGTTGTCCGTGATTCCTTTTGAGAATAACTCCATCATATCCGGTGCATATGTATGGAAGTTGCTAAGAGGTCCTTTTTCCGGCTCTGAGAATCCGATATATGATTTAACTGTTGAAGCTACACTACTGACCTTATTCCGAAGATCTCCGAGCTTTCCACTGATACCACTTATGAAGTTAGCCATCAGATCACGTCCCCAAGTAAGAGCTTGTGATGGTAAATTTTTAATAAAATCAACCGCACTGTTAATGCCATTCTGAATAGCACTCTTAATTGCTTCAAACTTACTTGTAACTCCACTCCGGATATTCTCCCAGGCATTGCTAAGTGATGTCTTAATAGCTTCCACCTTAGCTATAAGTCCGGCCTTGGCAGCTTCAAACTTACTTATGATCGCATTCTTAATGGATTCAAAGGTAGTTGTTACTTTTGTCCATATAGCAGTAACTGCTGTGGCTATAGCTGTTGTTATTGCTGTCCAAATATTAAGAAGGAATGTCTTAATGCCCTCCCATATAGCGCTGATTGCACTGGATAACGTCTGGAAGAGTGTTAATAGGATATTGACCGCTGCCACAAGAATAGCTGCCACTGCATCCCATAGACCATTCCACAGATTGACTATTAGCTCACATAGACCATAGACCAAATCCTCCAGGGCATCACAGAAGCCTTCTGTATCTCCCTTCACAAGGGCAGTGAACATCTTAACTATTGCAATGATGATATCAAGCGCTGGTTTAATTACATTCACTAAGAACTCAACCAGAGCCTTAGTAACCATCATGATATCGTCTCCCCACTCATCCCATATTGCTGAGACAAGCTCTATGAATGCAGAGAATAGTTCCTGGATAGCCTCGAATACTTCCGCAAACATATCCTTAATCTCTGACCATAGCTCATCTATATCGTTCTTGAAATCCTCATTAGTTTGATATAGATGCACAAATATGGCTATCAGTGCTCCGATAGCTGCTATGACTCCTATGATTGGAAGAGCTACACTTGCTATAGATCCTCCAGCACTTGCAACCGCTCCTCCGGCTGAGGCTGCAGCTCCTCCAGCTCCTGAAAATCCACTTATTAGTTTTCCAATATTTCCGACAAGTCCACCTATTCCGCTTGTAATGCTTCCTACAGAACTTATTAGCGTTCCTATAACCATAATGATAGGGCCTATGGCAGCTACTACCATGGCAGCCTTAATAATGAATTGCTTCTGCTCATCCGATAGAGTGCCCCACCATTCCTTAACTTCTTTCAGCTTCTCCGATAGATCCTCAAGCATTGGAGCAAGTGTCTCTCCAATAGACTCTCCAACATCAGCAAGAGCAAGCTTAACGCTATTCATAGCAGTCTGCATCTTGTCTGCTCCGTCAAGAGTAGCATCGTATGTATCCGATACACTTCCAGAAGTATCCTCTAACGTGTCAGCTAAGTCTCTAAAATCTAATGTGCCATTCTTAACTGCTCCATAGATCTGATCACCGGACTTTCCAAACAAATCATATGATGCTGTAAGTCCATCCATGGAGTCTGTACCGTTTTCAATGGTATCCTGCAAATCTGCGAGAGCTTCATTCATCGGAATTCCGTCAGCAGTTGCATTCTTCAGGGCTTTCCTAAGTCCATTCATTACTGTTTCGGAATTAGCTCCAGAAGTTTCAAGCTGACCCATAAGATCTACAGATTGTTCGATAGTTAATCCCATTTCCTGGAATGCAGTTCCATTTTGAACAAGTCCGCTAGTAAGTGAATCTACATTAACTCCATACTTCTGCACTGTAGCATTGAGCGAATCAAGAAGTTCATCAGCATGATCTGATTCAAGTCCGAATGCTGCAAGCCCCTTTTGAACACTATCTATGGAACTCGAAACATCTGTATCATTTAACTCTGCAAACTCAATGAACTGCTTGGACAGTGACTCAAGAGCCTCTCCTGTAAGTCCGAACCTTGTACTAATCTCTCCAACTGCTTCTCCTGCAGTATCAAAGGCTATCGGAATCTCTGTAGCTATATTAGCCACGATTCCTTCCATTTCCTCAAGTGCAGGTCCTGTAGCTCCGGTCTTCTTGATCAGAGTATCCATAGCGCCATCAACTTCATTAAATGCATCAAGCGCCTTCTTTCCTCCGGCCACTATTGGAGTGGTCACAGTTGCGGTATACTGAGCCCCAAACTTAGTCATTCGGTCTCCAATATCGGTCATTTTATCTCCGACACCTTTGAGCTTACCGCCTACTGCTTCTAACTCCGAACCTAAACTAGACAGCTTTGAGCCACTTCCGAGATTATCAAGCTCCTTATTGGTAGCCTCAGCCTCTGATTTGAGGTTCTCTAGTTCGGAAGCTGTTTTCGCAACTTCAGCTTGCAGAGTATTATACTGGTCCTTTGTGATAGTACCTTCCTCAAGTGCTTTGGCTGCATCCTCTGCTGCCTGCTGTTCTAGCTTTAACTTCTCCTCAGTCTGTTCTATAGCAGTATTGAGGAGTTCCTGTTTAGTCTTGAGAGTATTAACATTCTTTGGATCTAATTTAAGAGCTTGATTAACAACCTTAAGGCTCTGCTGAGTGCTCTTAAGGCTAGAATTAACCGACTTAAGACTCTTAACAAGTCCGGAAGTCTTACCCTCTATTTCGATTGTTATTCCTCTAACTGTACCTGAAGCCATTATGCTCCTCCAAACTGTGCTGCAAATGTGGAAGCAGAGCCCTTCTTAGGATACTTCTCACTATCATTTCCTCGTTCTATCACAACATCCATCACCATTCCGGTAGTTAAGCAGTCCATCTCATCTATGGTAAGCCCTACATCTTTAGCACGAAGCAGGTATAAGCCTACTGTAAATGTTCTTGTAGTGGCTTCTCCACGCTTCTTAGGGTGTGGATGTAGTCTTCTTATTCTGTATATATGTCTCCATTATTTCCTTGCTTGCATTAAGCAAGGCATCCGAGCCAAACTGATCCAGCCAATCATAGTAATCATCCTGAGTTAATTCACAGACTTTCCTCCAGCCTCCCAGTTCTGCTCTCTTGTTCATAACAAATGCCATCTGACTACATAGAGCAGTAGTAGCGCCAGCATCATCCTTATTGATCTTGGTCAATGTAGACATTAAATCAATATCGAATAGCTTCCTCATACATATATCTATAGTTCCAGTGGCTTCAAATTCAACTGCCTTTCCATCTAGTTCTATTGTTTTCTTCATACTCATTTCCCTTTCTTATTCAAAACAGCCCCAGAGCCCTCTCATGAGAGCCCTGAGGTAAGTTCATTAACCTTCCGGTTCGCCCTCTTCATCATCATTAGCCTGTGGAGCCTGATTAACTGGGCATATATACTCCATCAAAGAATGTACTATATCCAGTATCTCCCTTGTTAAGGAATGCCTGGATAGGATGAGCCTCTGTGTTCTGTCCGATAGTTACATTCTCAGCAGTAGGAATAGCCTTGATTGTAACTGTCTGAGTCTGAACCTCAACTCCATCCTCAGTAGTAGCTGATCCCTGGTTAGGTCTTGTAGCTGAGCACTTATAAAATACCTGTCTCTGACCGCCTACATCACCAGAATGCTCAATCAGCAGAGCGAAGTATCTTGTTGGCACTCCAGCAACCTCAACAAGTGCTCCGTTAGCATCCTCAACATCTCCGAAGATATCCTTCTTGAACTGTCTTGGAACAGATGCACTCTCAAAGTCTCCCTCATAGTTGTTATCTGAGGAAGTAACATAGTACACACCATTGTCAGCATAGAAATTATCCTGGCTCATGTTTGAGCTGAGGTCTATACTAACTGCTCCTGGCCAACGTACAGGAGTACCATATGAAGCTGTGACAGCTCCTGTCTGTGGGTCTACAGTCTCAGTGAGTGGTGCGTAGTATACATTTGTAAGTCCATAATGAACCTTGTTATCCACACTTGGCATCTCTTTATACCTCCATATAATAATAAGTAATAGTTAACTGCTCATCCTCAACGTCTGCGTTGTCGGATGTCCAATATATCTCATTTTGTTTGAGTATATTCTTGATATTCTCATGAAGCGCTAGGTCAATCTCTCTGCCCTCATAGACTCTGAACTCAACCGAGTGAATCTCATGATATACAGTGTTATCAGCTCCGAAGTTGTTTGGCTGCGCTATATGATAAGTAATGAATGGAAGCTTAGTCCCCTTCTTAATTCGATTGAAGCCTACAGGAATTCCAAAGGAAGACAGTAGACTACATATTTCTGCTTGTGTCATAATTCCTCTTGAATATCCTCCTTAACCTCTTTCTCAAACTCATCCTGCACCCATTCTTCAACTGGCTTGATATGCTTGATAGCTCTTGTCTGCTTTCCGGTAGCGTGTCCATGTATTACGATTTCGTGACCATTCTCAAGCAAGTGAGTAAGCTGGTACTGCTTGTTATGTACAGTAACCTTCTTGGCAGAATCCTTCTTCCGAGTCCAAGAATCTGCATAATGTCCACCTTTTCCAACTCCTCTTGGTGATGTAGCTTTCAGCTTATCAATAGCTTCCTTGCTTACCTTATCGGCAGCCTTATCAAGAGCTGTCTCAACGGAATGCGGTATCTCGGAAAGTATTCCTTGAATTTCACTCTGTAAGCTCATAGCATCAATCGTGATACTACTCATAGGTCACTCCACCCTTCTTCTCCAGGTACAGCTCTATCATGTCAGAGTTCGGAAGTCTGTAGGTACGGTATACTCCATATCTAGTATCTCCAATCTCTGCTATAGTCTCATCCTGGTATTCAAAGTCATAGATCGTAACTACTATCTCAGCGTTAATATCATTAGCTCCGGCATCAAACCATTCTCTTCGGCTTACTGATCTAAAATGTCCGAATACAACTCTTTCGGTCTCCTCATAATGCTGCTGTCCTATGGAATCAGTAGTGCTGGTTTCCGATATAAGAGATATCTCAATCAGATTGTCCATTGTCTACCTCCTCATAGTCAGAATATTTACTGCTCATTAAGAGTTCCTTCTTAGCAACATTGTATGCATCCCTAAGAGCTGCACTTCTATCTGGATCAGAAACCTGATACCAGCGACTTCCGGCATATAAGAGGATAGCCCCCTTAATTTTGCCGGTTATATTCGCTGGAATCACTATATTAGCAGTTGATGTAAGATCATCCTTCGCTTCATCAATAAGGTCATTGATCTGGCTGTTAATAGCCTCATTGTTAATTGATATCCTGTATGCAATTTTAAAATCATCTATTAAAGCCATATCTTTAACCTCCTATCTATTAGCCTTCTGGCTTAGCAATCTTAACGAATGCCTTAGGAGCTACAACTCCCATTCCGACATACTGACGGCCTACGATCTTAACGAGATCCTTCTCTGCAAGTGAAAGCTCATCAACAGTCATCTTGACATCATTTCCGCTTGGGAAGTTAGCCTGGAATCCGTATCCGATATCACCTATGATAACGAATGTCTCGCCAGCATCAGCAGCACTGAATGCTGGAAGTGCATCTGAATACAGAATGCGATCCTTAAGTCCGTCATAGATATCAGCTCCATACTGAAGTCCGAGTGCAACTGCCTCGAATGCAGCCTTAGTCTGACGGTTCATCACGATTCTCAGATCCTTAGCCTTACCGCTAAGCAGTGCAACTGCATTAACGATTGTATCTGCTGTTATAGTTGATACTGAATATACTGGAACACCAGGACCATTCTGTGCTGATGTAGAAGCAGGAGAATCTGTAATCTTTCCGATAGCAATCTCCTCAGCCTTTTCAACTATTCTCTGAGCAACTTCCTTGTAGATTTCTCCAAGAGTATCAATAGTTGTACCCTCAAGAGCCTCATCAGATACTGTTATCCACTTCTTAATGGATTCAGCTTTGAGTTCTACGGTACCCCAAACAAGAGTCTCTTCCTGTGGAGCGTTAGTGCCCTCAACATGTACTGCAGCACCTGTTGCAGATACTTCAAATCCAACCTTTACATTACCCTTGTATGATGTTCTCTTAGCGAACTGAAGGAACTGTGCATCCTCCCATGCATTCTTGATCTCTGTCTCCAGAATCTCTGGAACTGGAACTGAACCACCAGTTACATTCTCTGTAAGAAGTGCTCTAGCTTCCTCAAAGTCTCCGCTCAGGATACCCTTAACGAATGCCTTGCCATACTCTGGAGTGTTTCTCATTTCCATATTTGTCATTTTGGTTTCCTCCTCTTTTCTTTCTTCAATGACATCAGCCTCAAGCTTCTCAGCTATCATGGCTCTTTTTTCTGCTGCTTCATTGGCAGCAGCCTTAAGCTCAGCCTTGCGCTTTTCGATTAGATCAACCTCAGCGCTGAGAGCTTCAATGTCGGAATCCTCAGATTCCATCTCTACCTTGATATCAGCAATTCTCTGTGTGAGTGCATCATAATCAAGTGCTTTGATCTCTTCTGCGGTCATTTCTTATACCTCCAATAGTTTGATCTTGAGCATTAACTGCTCTTTTTGCCTGTTGCGCTTCTCAACTCTCAGTCGCTCCGCTGTCTCAGCCTCAATCACTCCGTCAAGGAAAGAACGAGTTGCTATATCTATTTCAGTAGTTGGATTAGCCGGAAAGCTAACCGGAGCTACGTCATATAGCTTATCAATTCCGAGTATTTTTCTTGTGTGAGTCTTCTGATCATATTCTTCTCTGTCTACCGTGAATGCGAATGACATCTGTGAGTAGTTACCCACCTTGATATCCTCATATAATGCCCTTGCAGCCTCTGTTTTTCCGAGGTCTACTCTGCAGAAAAGTCCATGATCATCAACAGATAACTCTATAAGCTTATTCTTAGTCCTGGCATATACAGGGCCACTATGGTCTACTCGGAAGACCACATCCGACATATCTGTGTTTTTAAAAGCTTCCGAATCAATCTGCTCTATATACTCAATCTCTGTGTCAGGATCTCTCCATAGAACATATGGTTCAAATGTTGAAGCATATCCCTCAACGATATAGCTCTCATCATTCTCCTTTTCTTCCTCCTGGCTTCTGATCTGCAAGTCAGCCATTCGGTAGTATCTCTTATCATTCATTCTTATTTCCTCCTAAGTCATTGGCATCCTTATATTCGCCTCTTATGGTCCTTACATCTCCACCTTCTACAGGTGCCAGGTTAAATATCTCCCGGGCTTCGTTAATACTAAGGACTCCTCTATCTGTAAGCTGTGCAGCTACATTCAACTTATCTGCATTGCTCATATACTGAAGCCTGTTAGCTGTGGCCATCACGAATGACCCCTGGCTCATTTCTCTTTCGGAAAAGAGCATCCTTGTCAGTACTTCCGAGAACTGAATTGCAAATACTTCAACGCAGCCCTCATAGAACGCTGCCCATTCATCACCACTTGCTATATTCTGAAGGATTTTCTCGTTAACTCCGAAGTAGTTGAATACATTGGTTTGGATCAGCTTCATCTGAGCATCATCTACAACATAGGAATTAGACTCCATCCTAGTGATGTTGTTGTATGTATTTGGAAAGAGCAGTAAGCCTTCTGCATCAGCATCTGCATTCAGATTTTCAGCAGTAAATCTCTTACGCTCCTTAGCCAGGTCTTCTGTCTTAGTGAAGTTGGATACCTGAGCCCAGAACTTATAAGTATTACTATTCTTGGTGGCATCCTTAATTCCTTCTCTTTGGAGCTTGATCAGAGACATTGTATCCAGGAGGGCTCTATTACTCTCTCCGAAGAAATCACTCTTATACTGGAATTTGGTCATTATTCCGATAAGACCAAGTTCAATGGCTGCAGTCTTTCCGTCATTAAAGCTGTATCTGATCCAAGGCTCACCCTCGACTGATATAACCTCACACTTAGCTGGAATAACTGGATAGATTCCTATAATCTCTCCATACTCTCCGAACACAGGAACAAGGTATGCGGTATTCTGCATATCAAGTATTGTTGAAAGCCTATACAGAAACTGTGACCAGGTCTGAAAGCTGTTTGGAGCATGCTTAAGCCTTGCTTGTAGCTTTGGCTTGCCTGCACCTTTAGTTTCAACCTTTAGCTTGCTAATATGCCTTGCTCTTGCATCAATAGCGCTTCTCACAAGCTCCGATTCATAGAGTGAACCGCTCCATGAGGTATAGACAGGTTCATAGGCTGTAAGCAGTTTGAACTTACCATCTACCTGCTGAGGTTTAGGCTGTTTAGATTTTCCGAATAACTTCTCAAAAAGTCCCATTTCTAACTCCTATTCATTAGTTGCTCTCCGATCTGTGGATACCACTTCTCTTTCACTACAAGCGCATCCAAGAGAGCTGCGCCACCATCTATATGGGCGCTTGGTGACATCTTAACAATCTTACTCCTCCGGCTCTCATTGTCTTGTTTGAGAGCTATGTCTAAGAGGTGTATTTTTAAAAGGTCATTATTTCCGACCTTCAACTTTCCATCCTTGGCTTTGCCTTCCATATTCTGTATGGTAGGTCCGAGATTATAACCTTGATATACATCATCCATATGGAAGCCCCTAGCGCTCAGATCTGATACCAGGTACTGTGCACAGTATCGGTCATATCCAACTTGGAGCGGTAGGATCTCATATTCATCCACCAATCTACAGAACCAGTTATAGCAATCCTTATAATCAACAAAATTATCTCCGGATAGCGAGAGCCACCCCTTTTGGATGTATTCTCTATATGGAAGACCATCCCTTGCCACTGCTTCCTCCAGCTTTTCTGATGGAAGCCAAAAATGACTTATAACATACTCAATTCCATCCTTCTCAATGACCACGCATGCAGATGTGAGATCCACAGTCTGCGAGAGGTCGATTCCTCCGACACAATAACTGCTTCGGAACTGATCAAATGTAAGCTCCTCACATTCCATTTTTTTGATGGTCTCAGTTGAGAGCCATGCTTGAGAACTATTCTGTTTCACATTGCAGTACTTGGTAAGGAACTCAGCCTTCTTACTGAGCGACCCCTCTGCAATGGCTATCTCCTCAAGCATATAATCAACAGATACGCTAACTCCGAGGTTTGGATTAGCCTTCTGCAATTCGTTAATATCATTCCACTTGTCAATATCATCTATCTGATAGAGTACCGGAAGTAATCTCTTCTCTTTGGAGTCTCCGAGTAAGAACCTTGTTGATCTACGGAATAACTCATCATAGATGCTCTCATTCTCATATCCAGCAGTAGTGATGCATAGCAGGAGCGGTTGTTTTCTTGCTCCAACAGAACTCTTGAGCACTTCATAGAACTTCAAGCCCTGGTCTCCATGCCAGGCTGCAATCTCATCACAGATTCCGACAGATATATTCAAGCCATCACTCTTCTTATTACTAAAAGCGAGTGGCTGTATAGATGTATTAGTGGACTCAATATAGATATCCGTTCTTCTCTTCTTAGCCAGATTATTCAACTCCGGCTCTTGCTTCACACTCTGGAAAAAAGCATTGTAACAAAGTTCAGCCTGTTGCAATTTCGGAGCAGTGAAGTATATTCTTCCTCCATACTCTCCATCCAGGAATGCACAGTATTCAGAAACTCCGGCAGCAAACAAGGTCTTTCCATTCTTGCGACCAACTACAAGCAGTACTTCTCGGAATTGTCTGTTTCCATCCTTGTCAAGGATTCCGAACAATACTGATAGGAATGCCTTCTGCCATAACTCCAGGACTACTAACTGTGGAGCAAGCTTTCCTTCATGGTGATGCACATATCCCTCCATGAAGAGGATAGCCTTCTTGGCCTTCTTAGGTTCATACACGAACTCCTTATTCTGAAGGCCATTAACTATATACTCGTAGATCAGTTTGACCCATCTTCCGACTGTGATAGTTCCGTCCTGAATCTTCTGATAGTATTCCAGGATATAATTCTTATCCAATATTCATCAGAGCTTCCAACTTGCTGTCGGTCTTCTCAGCCGGAAGCCTATCCCTTAACTTAACCATTAAAGCCACATAATTCTTGAATGTAGCATTGTAGCTTTGCAGATCTGCACTGGCTTTTCTTCCGAACTGGTTCTCTCCGTTCTTGTAATCCTCTGTAGCTCCGTTCTGATTGATAGATTCGGAAAGATCATCCAGCGTAATCTTCATAAACGCTGCGTTTCTCAGCAGAGGTTGGATCAACTCCAGCTCATTGCCAGGCAAGTCCTGGTATATCTTATTCAGTCTGTCGAACTCGGCTTTAATTCGCTTATCTTTGGTTGATTTAGCCACCTTCAACACCCCTTTCCTTTACTCTTTCCAGTTTTTCTAAAGTCCAGCACCGTTCACCATTTTGACATTTTTAATCTGAATGACCGGGGGGAGTACCAATCACGAGGTTTCCCTCTGCATCAATTTGATATCTTTTCTTTGCCTTTGCCTTTCCGAAATGTTCTTCATTATGGCAGCGCTGGCAGAGAAGCTCCAGGTTATCAAAGTTGTATGCGACTGCTGGATCATGTACGTTGTCTTCGTTGAGATGGATCTTATGATGCACTATGTCTCCAGGAGTGATGATGCCCTTGGCCTTGCAGCGCTCACATAATCCTCCAACGTGAATGAAGTATGCAGCTCTGCACTTCTCCCATTCTTTGTCATCATAGAACTTTCGATTGATGCTCCGCATATTATCCTCCACAAAAGAAATACCCCAGAGACTTATCTAATCTCTGAGGTACCTCGCATCCTAGGGGTCGCTTAATGGACGAGTGCTTTTCCATCTCACAAATACACATATACAATATAACATATATTTATCGGTCTTTTTGTGTGCACTTCCTTATTCTTTCTCAAGTCCGTAATCCTGAGCAAACACTTCCAGGGCTTTAACGTGAAGCTTCCGGACGTAATCATAGTCATAGTTCATCTCTACTGCAATCAGCTCAAAACGCTTGCATTCAATGTAACGCTTGTAAAGTACATCTATGTAGCGGTAGTCCGACATTGATGTTATCTTGAGCACTAGATCAGCACGGACGTTCTCATTCATAACGATGTCATTGTTCATCTTATTGCGCTTGTCTAAGCATTCAGCCATGAGCTTTTCGTTTAGGTTATCATCTGAGCTTTTGATCTTGTCCGAACTGTAGGAATGTGAGCCACCCTTTAGCCTGGCATCTATCCTTGTGATCTCGTTCTTCAGTTTTTCTATTGCTATCTCATTACGACGATAGCTTTCCAGGTAGTCCTTAGCTTTCATAACTGGCTCCTTAGTATTGCAACAATATGGTCATATGCCTTCTTCTTCTCTATCTCCTTGTGGAATGCGCTCACGTATTCTTCCTGCTGTACTTCCTCGCAGTCCCTTACGATACGAATTATCTGTTCGATGTATATCTGTGCTTCTATATTGCTCATGCTTGCCCCTCCTAATCTTCTTCATCTATCTCTACTTTCCGATATGGTGTCCAGTTGCCTCGCCTCTTGCTGTGGTTTATTGAAGAGCTTATGTTGTTTGCAGTCTTTCCGAGAAGTTTTGCTAATTCAACACAGCTATCCGCAACAGCGACTGGATGCTCATATTTATCATGAGTTACCTTCATCCATATTGTCATATGCTTACTCCTTCATAAAATCTTCAAGAGACATTTGCTCTCCATACTCCGGAGCTTCCATCTTAGGAGCTTCCTTCGGGCACATAGGATAGAACCGATAGTTATATATTTCCCTTGCGTAATGAATCTGTCTATCCTCTCCGATATAAACTTCCTTTGACGGATCTGTATCTAGTCTCCAGCACTCCTTCGTGTTAATGTTCTCAACCCATTCATCAATCATTCTTTGCTCCTTTGAGGAAGTCCTCCAGGCTCATTTGCTCATATACATTGTTATCCTTATATAACCACTCTGGATCATCTTCGAACATTGCGTGTTCCAGTAGATCATCTTCCGGTTCTCCGAATATCTCTTGAGGTTGGAAGTGTTCCGGCAATGGCATCCAGGCATGAACTGTTGGATTTGTTAATTCATAATATTTTCCGCAATATTCAACAGCTCCATGAATCAGCCAGAATGGTTCTCGGTTCCCATCCGGGTTTCCGAGCCAACATCCTATTTCAAATGAATGGTCAGATTGTAATCCGGAAACCCATATGCCGGAAACTTCAAGCAGCACATTAAGTCCGCTTGGTGGCATCTTGTCTTCAGGCTTTATCCATCCCATTGTGATCACCTCTTGTATGTTTCTCTAACAACCTTCTTAATTGCATCATATGGAACCTGGATCATAATCTCCCTGCTTTCATCTGCAAGACTGACAGTAACAAAGTTATCTGTGCGCTCGGCCCTTATTGTCACCTGAGTAAATCCAGTGCCTAACCTTGTTGTAACCACTCCAGTAGTTCTATCTATTGTCATTGTTATCACTCTCCTTTTGTTTCTTCTGCTTTGCCCATATCTCAGCTTCACATTTATCCGTACCTCTAACACATTTATCATTGTCACATAATGGACAACATACTTTGTATTTCATATTGTTGATTTCTTTATCTGTCATTCTTCTTCATCCTCACTTTCCCGTGGCTCCCACACTCCATCTTCTGAAGGATATGTGTCATACTGTCTATCAAGCCATGCTAACTTACATCTGACACAAGCCTCTTTATATTCCTTTGTATCGTATGTGTTGTCCTCATGCTCGTTTAAGCAATCATCATCTCCGAAGTAAGGGCAGTCGATATTGTACCTTGTCATTGATTCATATGATGCGCCACCATCATCAATACTTTCAGTAAGGCAAGCTATGATATAGTCTTTGTTAGTAGGTTTTTGCTCGTCATAAGTGTATGTTATTGTTCTCATTCCTCATCCTCACTTTCTGCCTTGTACTTGTCGATAATCAGCAATACTTCGTTGCACTTGTACATTGGGCAATTGTTAGCCGAAAAATAATCATTATCGTAATATCTGTCCAACTCTTCTATCTCAGCTCTCATCTTGTCAAGAACAGGCTCTTGCTCTAATGCCTTGATAGCCATAAGACAGGAATTTGCGATTTCACTACACATCACATCTCCAATGCCTCTACGGTCTTTGCCTTTGGGATACCCTGCTGTTAAGCTCGCATAATAAGCTCTTACTGTATATAAAGCCTCTATTGCCCTTTCCGTTGATAATTCATTCGTCATTCGCTATCACTCTCCTCTGGAATAATAACCTCTGTGATGTCGTATCTAATAGTCGGTATCTCGTCAAAATGAAATGTTGTCTGTATCGTCATATCTCTGTAATTTTTAGCATTGTCAACTATCTCGTTATATCTTTTTCTTAATTTCTCAATAGCGTTACCTCTTGTAAAAATATCTTTACTCATTCTTATCCTCCAATCTGTGACATATTTCACAAGCTATCCAACCTAGCAATACAGGAATAATATTTTTAATAATATAAATCATTATTCACGCTCCTTTTCGTTTTCATTTACCCATATCCAAGTCTGATACAATGACCAAGCAATAGGCTTTCTTATAAACGGATTCTTCATAGCCTTTTTGTAATATTCTTCAAATTTCTTTACTACTACATAAAATTTCATTTTGGTTACTCCTCAATAATATAAACTTCATAATCTCCGGTTAGCGCATAGGCCTCCGAAGTGCTGTCAACGAAGACATCTATTACATTGCTTGACATGCCACCGGTATCTTGAACAACTCTCTCGCCTATTCCCTCGATGTACACTCTTGTTCCCATCGGCAAGGAATTGCTTGCAATAGTAACTCCGGACTCAGGCATTACACCGGAAGCACAAGCATTACCTGTTGCAACGTATCCAGTGCAGCGATATGTTCCGAGATATCCATCTGATGGAGCGGAACTCGTAGGCTCTGGAGCTGGTTCCG
>Ga0310691_10002022_pt1 | contig 28588 bp, 33 predicted proteins | sample 176DNAGHGlowgp2_FD_203887 | JGI IMG/M metagenome (GOLD analysis project Ga0310691, IMG submission 203887) | Sheep rumen microbial communities from Palmerston North, Manawatu-Wanganui, New Zealand - 1766 DNA GHGlow gp2 (v2) (version 2) | ecosystem: Host-associated > Mammals > Digestive system >... | reverse complement strand
ATGTAAATAATTCTGGATGCTCTTTAAATTCCGGACTTTGGATTATCTTTTGTATCTCTTCTAACTTGGCATGCGCTAATGTTTCTGATGTAAATAATTCTGGATGTTCTTTAAATTCTGGGCTTTGGATTATCTTTTGTATCTCTTCTAACTTGGCATGTGCTAATGTTTGCGATGTAAATAATTCCGGATGCTCTTTAAATTCTGGACTTTGGATTATCTTTTGTATCTCTTCTAACTTAGTTAATCCCCATTCTATACCAACAGCAACACTTAAATTTCCATTTTTATTTTTAAAAGGAATATTTAAATTTTCAACATCTATAATCATGCTTTTTGGGACAGATAAAATTGAAGTTATTTTATTAATAATATCTAATCCATAATTATCTTTTACGTATTCATATGTTGCTTTTAATTCAAAAGGTTCTGAACTTAATACATGCAAACATGATTCAATATTAGAAAAATGAATATTACAATTCTTAATAAAATTAACATTCCATTTAATATTATTTACACTTCTATATAAAATACTTGGGCATTTCTCAATATTATTTGAAGATATTTTTAAAATATTTACAAGATAATTTAATGTACTACCTATATCTTGATACTCACCATAAGTTAATATGTTATTGTTTTTATTAACTAGTTTATCTAAATTAATTCCATATTTTTCACATAACATCATTAAAGTATATTGTCCAATCATATTATTACCTCCAATTTCCTTATATAGTATTATACCATAATTTTAGTTTTAAAATTACATCGTAATATTACTATTTTCCAAGCATAATAATATTTTAACTTTGTCCACTAAGGGAACAAAGTTTTTTATAACACATCCTAGTTATTGAAAACAAGTCATACACAAACATGTTTATGAAATTTTCAGTTATTTTTTACACTTTAACAAGAAAAATTATAAAATTTAAAAGTCCTTATATTTAAAGGGGTTTACGACATAGCAGTGTTACGCACTCCACATGATATGTATTTGGAAACATGTCAAATGGAGTAATCTCAACAATACCATATTTACTTTCTAAAGTTTTTAGATCTCTAGCTAAAGTCATAGGATCACATGAAACATAAACTATTTTTTTTGATTCCAAGTCTAATAAAATATTTTTAGTTTTATCATCAAGCCCACTTCTAGGTGGATCAACTACAACTACATCTGGATTACATTCAATATTTGATAAAACTCTACCTACATCACCTAAATAAAACTTTATATTTTCACACTTATTTAGCTCTGCATTCATTCTAGCATTCAATATAGAACTTTCATTTATTTCAATACCAATTACTGATTTACAATACTTGCTTAAAAAAATTCCAATAGTACCTGTTCCACAATATAGATCAAGTACTTCATTATTATCTATACCACAATATTCTAAAACTTTAGAATATAAATTAAATGCCTGAAGAGTATTAACCTGAAAAAAAGATAATGGTGAAATTAAAAATTTATATTCACCTAAACATTCAGTTAAAAACTCCTTACCAAAAATTAATTTTTCTTTAACATATATTGAACTAACTAAAAATTTAAGTTCATCTAATAATTTATCATCTATCTTACAATCAAAAACAACCATTATTTCATTAGTATTCATACTTGATTTAATTATTATTTCTTTACCACTAAAAGTATATTTAGATAAAACACTAATTACCTTATTAATATTTAAATTACATATTTTACACTCATCAATACATACTAAATTATTAGAATGTTTTTTATATAAACCTATACTATTATCACACTTTAAAGTAATCTTATTTCTATAATTTAAACTATTTGTTGAAACAATTTTATTAACTTTAATACCTTCACCAACATATTTATTAATAATATCTTTTACCTTTTGTTCTTTATACTCTAGCTGTTTATTATAATTCATATGCATTATATTACAGCCACCACATTCACTATAAAATGGACATATAGGTTCTACCCTATCCTTACTTTTTTTAACTACATTAATTAATTTACCTTCATAAAATTTTTTCTTAGATAAAGTTATATCATATTCTACAATTTCATTATCTAAACAAGAATCAATAAAAATAATTTTACCATCTATAAATCCAATACCTCTACCCTTATGATCAAGTCTTTCAATTTTTAAACATTCCATATTACACCTTCTATAAATGATTATATCATAAATATTTTAATTAAAAATGATAATAATAAAAAAAGGTGAATACAATGATAGATTTAAACATTATAGAAAAATACATAAAAGATAAATTTGGAAACAGCAGCGACATTATAACAAGAAAAATAAATTTAAAAGATAATGAAATACTATACGTATATTTAGAAAGTGTAAGTAGTGATGATAAGATAAGTAATTTTTTAATGAAAGATATAAATAAATATGTAAAAAATAATAAAAGTATTAAACAACCATTAATTAAACTACTAAAAAATACAATTCCAAATAGTCATATATTATTAATAAAAACATATGATGATATTTTTTATTATCTATCTAGTGGATATACATTACTCTTTATTAAAAATGAATTAGACGTAATAGCTATAGAAACAAAGACATTACTTGATAGATCAATAAGTACACCACTAATAGAAGCAACAATTAGAGGTCCAAGAGATTCATTCACAGAAAATAACGCATCAAACATAGGTTTAATTAGAAAAAGAATAAAGGATAAAAATCTATGGTTTGAAGAAACAAAGATAGGAAAGCGCACAAAAACAAAAGTAACTCTAGTATACATTAAAGACATAGCAAATAACGATAAAATAAAATCAATAAAAAATAAACTAAAAAAAATAAACATTGATGGAATAATTGATAGTGGATATATAAGAGAATATTTATCAAAAAACATATCATCATTTCCTACATTTAGAAGTACCGAAAGACCAGATGTTGCAACCTCTGAATTACTTGAAGGAAAAATACTTATAATGGTTGAAAATACACCACAAGTATTAGTTATACCAGGCTTATTTATGGATTTTTTACATACACCAGAAGATTATTATCAAAAACCTATTAATATAACTTTTACTAGAATCTTACGTTTAATAGCGTTCCTAATAACAATTTGTACACCTGGTTTATATGTAGCACTTACAACATTTAATCAAGAAATAATACCACAAGAATTACTAATATCACTAACAAATCAAAGAGAAGGCATGCCTCTTCCAACAACTGCATCATTATTCATAATGATAATAGTTTTTGAAATACTACGAGAAGCAGATATAAGACTACCTAATGCCATGGGCGCATCAATAAGTATAGTAGGAGCACTAGTACTAGGAGATGCTGCTGTTGGAGCAGGAATAGTTTCTCCAATCGTAATAATAATTGTTGCAATAACATCAATTGGAAGCCTAACATTTAATGACATAGATTTTGTAAATGCATTAAGATTATGGAGACTTATTTTCTTAATATTTTCTTCATTACTTGGAATACCAGGATTTGTAGTTGCAGGAATAATATTTACAATTAATCTTTGCAGCATAGAATCAAATGGGATACCTTATTTAACACCAATAAGTCCATTCTATTTAAAAGAACAAAAAGACACAATACTACGTTTTCCTAAATATGATTTAAATTTTAGACCAAGCTATTTAACAAAGAAAAATAAAAAACGAGGTGAATAAATGAAATTAAAACTTATAATACCCTTCATATTATTACTTCTTACAGGATGTTGGAATTATAATGAATTAAATGATATCGCACTAATTACAAGTATGTCAATAGATAAAGAAGACAACAATTTTTTAGTAAGTGTTGGAATTGCTAATACAAATAAAGATGAAATAACTTTATATAGTGGAAATGGCAAATCTTTAAGTGAAGCAATAAAAAACATAGAATTATACATTCCAAAAAAACTATACTTTAATCATCTATCGGTAATAATTATTAGCAATAATATAGCTAAAGAAGGACTAGAAAGATTAAGTAACTACATATTAAGATCAAAAGATATTCCTAAAAATACATTTCTCCTAATATCTAAAGATACGCAAGCAAAACAAATATTAAAATCAATTTCACCACTAGATACATTTCCATCAATTACAATATCATCAAAATTTTTAGATATAAATAATAACACACAAACTACAACATTTAATAATTACATACAAACAATAAAAAAAATAGGAATAGAGCCAATAATACCAGCAGTAAGCCTAGTACAAAACGAAGATAAAAACAAAACTAAACTAGACACAATTGCAATATTTAAAAAAGATAAATTAATAAAAATAGCAACAGAAAAAGAAAGCAAAGGTATAAATATAATACTAAATAAACAAGATGAAATTTTAATACCAATTACATGTAATAACACAATAATTCAAACAAATAAAATAAATACAAAAACAAAATTTAAAAATAATACTTTATATATAAATGTAACCGCATCAGGAATAATAAAAGAATTAGATTGCAATAAAAAAACAATAATAAAAGAAACAGAAAATGAAATTAAAAAAATTATTGAAAATTCTATAAAATTATCAAAAGAAAATAATACAGATATATTAGGATTTGGAAATACAATATATAAACACAACCCTAAATACTATAATAAGAATATATTTAAAAATATAAAAATAAAAACAAAAGTAAAATTCAACCTAAATAAGGAGGGTAATATTGAAAAAAATTAAAATATTTGAATATGATTGTATTCTCTTTTTTTTAACACAAGGACTTAATCTTGGAATAATAAGTACACTTATAAAAAAAGTTAATACAAATATAATCTTTATCCCTATAATTGGAATGATTATAGGATTTATCCCACTTATAATTTATATGAAAAATCTAGATTTAAATATAAATCAACTAAATACCAAGTTCTTTGGAAAAACAATTGGAAATATAATTAACTTTCTTATTATCATTCTTGTTACAATGTATGCTCTATCATCATTTTCAAATTTAATAAATTTTATTAAACTAGAATACTTATATGATACACCAAAACTATTTATATCAATTATATTTACTATACCAATTATATATATTCTATCAAAAGATATAACAGTAATATCTAGAACAATTGTAATACTATTTTTTATAGAAATATTTTTATTCATTTTAAGTTTTATAGGAGTTACATCACAGATAAATATAAATGAACTACTTCCACTATTTCAAACAAAAACAACATCTATTATAGAATCATCACTTATCTATGTTTCATATATTGTAATACCAATTTTTTTATTAAAAATATTTAAAAAAGAAGATATACAAAATAATAAAAACATAAAAAAACATATTATAATTTCATATATACTTAGTAACATAATAGCATTTATAATTATTTTCTCAACTGTAAGTGTTCTTGGAACTGAATTAATAAGTATATATAAATATCCAGAATTTCAAATACTTAAAAAAGTAACATTAGGTGGTTTTATACAAAGAATAGAATCAATATTATCAATACATTTTATAATAAATTTATTTGTATTTACATCCTTTTGTTTTTACTATATAAAAACTACTTTACCAAAATTTAAATTATACTCAGGTTTTATAATTATCATTTGTATTATTTCAACATACACATTTAAAAATAACTACATAAATCTTTCCTTTATTATTCCATTACTAATCTTAGTAACATCAAAAAAAGTAGTAAAACTACTTTATAAATAAATATGCTCCTAATAATCCAGCTAAAATTAAAGAAAGAACAATTAAAATAATAATTAATTTATTACGCTTCTTTAAATTCTTATTTAAATCAGCCATTGTTTCAAAATCATCTTCTTTAAAATTAAAACTTGAAGTATAAAATGATTTATCAATATCCATATCTTTCTCATATTTTTTCTTTTCATCATTAATAATTGTACTAATTGACTTTGTATCAATAGTATCAGTTTTACTCTTTGAAATCAAATCATCTAAAAGTGAACCAGTATCTTCACCACTAGCAAGTTTATTTAATGCACTATTATGAGTAATCGTATTAATCAAATCCTTTAAATCAACATCTTCAACAGATGTTTTTTTAAGATCAAGTCCTTTTAATATATCATACTCAGTATTCTTTAAACTTCTCATTTTATCATCATGATTAGTATTTGATTCCTTTGCTTTATTAAGCACGTCCCTAATATCATAATTCCTATCTTCATCCATCTGTTCAACCTGAACTTTTATAGGTTCTCTTTCAATTCGAGGCTTTTGACGTTTATCTCTTTCCTCGTGCATTTTAAGTAATTCTTGAACCTTAGATATATCTATGTCATTCCCATTTTCTATTGTAGCAATTCCCTCTACATTAGAATATTCACCCATTTCATAGATTTTTCTATATAATTCCTCATTATTTTTAATCCTTGATTTAGTATTAACAGGTTTATTATAATATCGTTCCATTCTACTATTCATATACTCACCCCGATATTATCTACATAATAACATATTTTAATATTTTTTTAAACCTTTTTACTTGCCATTTTACACTTTTTTTTTTATAATTTATTTAAGGAGGACAAAATGAAAAAATTATACGTTGATCAAGATGTATGCATCGGATGTGGTGCATGTGTTGCAATCGCATCAGATACATTTGAATTTAATGATGACGGACTTGCACAAGTAAAAAAAGAATTTAAAAATGAAGAATTAAGTGAAGAAGAAATTGATGCACTTGAAGGATGCCCAACAGGCGCTATAAAAGAAGAGGATTAACTCTTCTTTTCATTTTACTAAACTATATAATTTATGAACCTCTTTAATAGTTAAATACCTATACTGTCCACTACTTAAACCATCCAAATTTAAAAATGCGAATTTTTCTCTTTTTAATTTAATAACATTAAATCCAAGAGCTTCAAACATTTTTTTTACCTGATGATTCTTACCTTCACATATTGTAACATATACAAAAGTAACATTATTTTTAACATCATATCGTTTTATTTTAACAACACTCTTTAAAGTTTTATACCCATCAATAACTACACCTTTTGACATAGAAACTGCATTTTCTTTTAAAAACTTTCCTTCAACTTTAGCAATATATGTTTTTTCAATATGACTCTTAGGACTAGATAGTAAATTAGATAACTCACCATCATTAGTAAGAAGTAAAACACCAGTTGTATCATAATCTAACCTTCCAACAGGATATATCCTTTTTTCTATATCTACTAAATCTACAACTGTCTTTCTATTTTTTTCATCATTTACTGTACTAACAACATTTCTAGGTTTATAAAGAAGAACATATACTTTTTCTTCTTTATTTAATGTTTTTCCATCTATTACAATTGCATCATTAAAATTTACTTTTACTCCAAGACTATCAATAACTTTCCCATTAACTTTAACTTTACCTTCTAGTATTAATTCTTCAGCTTTTCTTCTAGAACAATACCCACTATTTGCAATAACTTTTTGAAGTCTATCCATAAAATCACCTATTTAAAATTTCCACACCTCATCATCAGAAAAATCTACAACTTTTTCATTTGATACCTTTTCATCACTTTTAACTACACTCTTTTTATTTTCAAGTGGAGCATATAATTCACTTGGTATATCTTCTTCAAGTGGAGTACTTATCTCTTTTACTTCACTTTTAACTTCTTCATTATTAAAAGAATTAAATATATCTTCATCATTTTTAACAGTATCAACAACAGCATCATTCAATCCCTTATTATAATTAGCTTTATTTTCTTTTTTATCATTGTCTTTAGAGTTATCACTATGTTCTTCACTCTTTTTCAAAAAACCTAATTTATCAGCAATAAAACCAATAAGCGCTAAAATAACAATGACACCAATAATTATTAGCCATAAATACTGTGACATAAATTCCTTACTAAACAATTCCATACTAGCCTCCCTATTTTATATACTAACATTTTTTATTCTTTTTAACAAGTTATTTTTCTAAATAATCCTCACCTTTAAATGGTTCAGTAAAAAGTAAATCCCTATAATTTTGTTGTCTTAAAACCTCATAAACCATTATAGCAACAGTATTAGATAAATTAAGTGCCCTAATTGAATCATTCATTGGAATTCTAAGACAATGTTCTAAATCATCTTTTAATATTTCTTTTGGAATACCTGTACTCTCTCTTCCAAATACTAAATAAATTGATTCATCTTTATTGCTATAATCAAAAGATGTATGTGGTTTCTTACCATATCTAGTTAAATAATAATAAGTTCCTTTATTCTTAGAACAAAAATCATTCCAATCTTCATATACAGTATAATCACATTCTTCAATGTAATTAGCTCCACTTCTTTTTATACTTTTTTCATCAAGAGAAAAGCCAAGTGGTTTAATCAAATGAAGTTTAGTATTAGTACCTGCACAAGTTCTCATAATATTACCTGTATTTTGTGGTATCTCAGGTTGATATAAAACTACATTAATCATTTAACCACCCATTATTTCCTAAAAATGAAGTAATATTATCACCACTAACATCTGAATAATTAGATGCATAAACCGCTGAAACTTTTCCATCCTTAACTAAAATTATATTTGGAACAGAAAATAAATTATTAAAATCTATTAATTCACTACAATATTTATTATAAAAGTTTTTTCTATCTTCACTATTTAATAGGGATAAATCAACACTAATTACTTGTGAATTTAAAGAATGATCATATATAACTTTTTCAAAATTATTTTCAAATTTCAAATAAGAATCATTTTTTAAATAAACTATAACATTAGGATTTTCATACAAATAGTTTTCTAAATTAGCAAATGAAATCTCATTATCAATTTTATTACTTACCTTATACATTTTACTAACATAAAGTGAAACACAAACAGTTAAAACAATTAAAACTATTGCAATAACATAGTTTTTTATAGGCACCTGTCTCATAATATCACCTAAAACCTTTCTTCTTTTACTTCAATTTCATCAATAGTTACATCAGGCAATACTACACCTTCATCTTTGCAAAAATCTTTAAATTTTTCCTTAAACGCTTTCAACTCTTTAATAATACTATCAGGATATATTCTCTTACTATTTTTAATCGCATCATATACATCAACAATATCAACATATTCTTTATTACTAAATAATGCATTTGAAAAACTTTGAGTTAAAACAGAAAATGCAACATCAGGATACATTGCTGATAATCCATATACCCTTTTATATTCAGAAGTAGCACTTACAATTGATTCAATTAATAACCTAGTAACATAATCATTATACTTAAATTTAATACCTGTTTGTTTTTCAATTTTAGGTAAACTACCAACTAAAATATCTACTGTTACACTTTCAGTTGGTTCAAGTACATCAATTCTTTCAAACCTACGTAAGAAAGCCCTATCACGTATAATATATGTATCATACTCAATAGTCGTAGTTGCACCAATTGCCTTTATGTCTCCTCTATCTAAACCGGGTTTTAGAATATTTGCTAAATCCATAGGACCATCACTGGCTCCACCAATTAAAGTATGAATTTCATCAATAAACAAAATTGTTTTAGACATATTCTTTAATTCGGAAACAAGTATATTCATAGTCATTTCCTCTTTACCATTAATATTAACTGTACCAATTAAAGAAGTTGAATTAATCTTAATTATCCTATAATCTTTTAAAGCCTCAGGAACATCACCTTTTTGAATTAAATAAGCAAGTCCTTCAACAATAGCAGTCTTACCAATACCTGGTTTACCAACTAACAAAGCAGATTTTTCTGGAGTAAGTAGAACAATAATTAATTTTTTTATTTCATCATCACGAGCTATAGCAGGATTTGTAACATATTCTTTTTTAGTCAAATCTTCTCCATATGAATCAATAACACTAAAATTATTTTCATTTAAATTAAATATTTCAATATTATCCATAATTATCCTCCAATGTAACCATTACTTTTAAACTTTTTTACTACTTTATCATAGGATGCTTCCCCAACAATTCTTTTATTAATCGCACTACTAGCGACACCTTTTTCAATAAAAATTGTTGTTGGTGTATATTTAAATTGAATCTTACTATTCATCGCATTTTTTTCATCTTCACTAAGTTCATAAACATCAATATAAAAAACTTCAACTTGATATTCTTTTATAACAGAATCAATTGTAGTTTTAAATGCCTTACAATGACTACAAGTACTAGATCCAATAAACAAAACAAAACTTTCTTTATTATCAAGTTTATTCTCTAACTCTTTATAATTAATCTCCTTATATGTTGTTAATTTATTTCCACATCCCGTTAATAAAATTAGTAAAACTAAACATAATGTTTTTTTCATTCTTTCACCTTATTTCATCAATACTATTATATAACATAAATCAAGAAAAAAAAAGTACATATTGTACTTTAATAAATAACTATTTGGTCTTGCATTAAATATAAATTTGGATTATTTTTGATTATATCTTCAATACTATTACCAGTATTATCTAAAATTTTACCTATCGTATCATTCTCTTCTGTAATATAAACATTCACACCTTCATTAGGTATTAATATTTCTTGATTTGGATATATAATATCACTATTATTTAACCCATTTAATCTTAGTAAAACAGATGGTTCTATATTACTAATACGCGCTATATCATAAATAGTATCACCTTTTTTTACAACATATCTAGTAAACATAGAATCATCATTAGAAGGAATTACAATATATAAATTATTTAAATCACTATTTAAACTCTTTAAATATTCAACATCTATTCCTAATTTATTAGCAACATCCTCTATAGTTTCACCCATCATTAATTTATACACTTGATACATATACTCACCTCATTTATAATATATTCAAATGTATAAATTTGTTTAATACACAAAATAATATAAATTATTATTAAATTCAAATTCAGAATTAGTTAACACTTTTCTTTTACCAAATAAATCATTATAAACAATAATATCATTTCCTTCAATTAAATATATACTATCACTAACATATTTAACACTCCTATAATCACTAACATGAAATAGATACATTAAATTTTTATTTAATTTATTTGATTTATAAACATCAAATCCTTCATTAACCTTTTTAAAATAAACATAATATCCTGTTTCATTATTACCTATATAATCATAATTCTTTTTATTAATAATATTTTTTTCTTTAAATTTTAATTCATTATTAATAGTTTCTAACATAGATTTTTTTATAAATTCACTACCATCATAATATTGTGTTCCTTTATACTCACTGCCTATTTCGTATATTTTTTTATCTTCTATATTCAATATATACTGTTTCTTATTACTTTTATCAACAATATATATATCACTATCAATTATACCCTGGATATACGAATCAAAAGATATTTCATAAGTTTTAACTAACCTTTTACTACCATCATTAATATCAACAAAATAAAATCCATTAAAATCATACTTTTCATTATAATTAGCAACAACATAAATATTATCAACATTACATAATATTTTTTGAGTATACACATCATTATCAAACAAATTAATATTATTAATTTCATCATTCATTAAATAAAGTCCCTTATAATTATTAACTGCAATATTTTTATCATTATTTTTATAATAGTACTTTATATTATCTTTTTCTTTATATGAATCATTATTATTAAACACATTAACATCATATAAATCAACTGTATTAATATATTCATCTAACTTCTTATCTTTATTAACAATAGTATGATATGGATATATAATACTATTATTCATACACATAAAATCTGTTTTAATTCCATCATCTTCAAAAATAGGCAATATACATTCATACTTAGAATCTTTATAATAATAAATATCTTCTACAATTTTTGTACCTCTTTTTAAAGAATACACAGAAAAATTAAAAGTATTTTTATTTGTTTTAATTATAAAATCAAAGTGATTCTTAATACCCTTAATTCTTTGATAATACTTTTCTGTAACTAACAATTTATTATCATCAACTTCTATATTGTATTTTAAACTATGTCCCTTACCAAACACTCTAAAGCACAGTTGTATTGCTAAATAAATAATAATTAGTATTACTAACAATCTAACTAATTTTTTCATACATACACCCTCTATAAAAATTATATATTTTTTACACAATTTTTTCAAGAAAAAAAGAGTTAATACTCTTTCTTAAATTTCTTCTTTTCACGAATCATATATTCTGAAATATTTGTTTCAATTTCTGGTAGTGCCTCTTTTTGAATATTAGATAATTTAACAACTTCTTTAATTGTATCAATTTCAATTTTACCCCATAAAATTCCCATTTTTACACCTAAATCATTAAACATATCTGGAGTAATTGCAGTAAAAAAATATCCAAAGAATAATCTCTTTTGAGCAAGTATTATTCTCTTATTTGTAAGTATAACAACAAATGTAGTAATAATATCCAAAGGATTATCATTTTTTTGTGCGCAAAAAGCATATAAAACATATTCATTTGGATTTAGATGCATTTGAGCAATCTTACAGTGTTTTTTTAATCTCCAACCAACTGTCATAGGATACTTATCCTTAAACTTTTTTACAGCATTATAAATATTATTTTCCATAGAATCACCTTCAAAAAATATTATATCAAATTATCACTAATCTTATCAATTATTTTTTGTTTAATTTTTTCATCATCTATATTTTCAATTATCTTATTAAAATTACCCATTATTATTAATTTTTTTGCTTCTATTTCTTCAATTCCTTTACTCATCAAATAAAATAACTGACTATTATCTAATTTACCAGTAGATACACCGTGATTACCAATTACATCTTCCTCACCACATAAAAGAATTGGAAGGGATCTAGATTTACACGTATTAGATAAAAGTATACACTTTTCAATTTCTTCTCCAATAGATTTTCTAGAACCAGTTACAAAATCTATTGTACCTTTATATGTCTTATAACTATTATCATCAAGTACACCATAGCTATTTATATATGCATTAGTATTCTCACCAATACACTTTATGTAATAATTACAATCTATTCTATCATTACTTTTTCCCATATAAATAGTATTTAAATAATTAATCGCCTTAATTCCAAGTAACTCACAATAGTAATTTGAAACTCTTAAATTACCACCTAAATCGATAAAATTAAATAAAACATTTGAATTATCACTTTGTTTATTTTCAATTGAAATAAATGAATCAACTCTACTTAAATTAATTACACTAATATTTGATATACAATTCTTACTAGCACTTACTATAATTTTAAAATTATTTATACCTTTACTACCTGTAAATAAGATAAATATATCACTTTTAGAATTATTTTCTAAATTAATATTTAACTCATTAGATATAAAATACTCACTATCAAATTCACAATTAACATATATTTTTTTATTACCTATAACATCAATCGAAGTTGAATTATATTCGCTAGATTTTAATCCTATATTACTATCAAAATTTGATTTAACAACACTTTTATAATCAATACCACTAATTAATAAATTACTACTTTTAATAGGTAAAATATCTAAATCAACTTTAATATCATTCATTTTAAAACCATTAGTAGTTTTTACATAAGTTTTATTTAAAATGTATTCCATATTATCCTATAGTCCCTTCAAGTTCTAAATCAATTAATCTATTCATTTCAACTGCATATTCAACAGGAAATGCACGAGCAATAGGCTCAGCAAATCCACGCACAATTAATGATTTAGCGTCATTTTCACTAATACCTCTACTCATCAAATAAAAAATTGTTTCATCAGATATTTTACCAATACTAGCTTCATGTGAAAACATTACATCATCATTTTCAATATTATTAACAGGTATTGTATCACTTCTTGAAATACTATCTAGCATAAGAGATTCACATGAAATAACGAGTTTTGAATTCTTAGCGTTTTTCTTAACCCAAGAATTACTCCTAAATGTACATATTCCACCATCTTTTGAAATAGATTTAGAATTAACAACAGTAGAAGTATTTATACCATTATGAATTACTTTAATACCAGTATCTAAGTTTTGTCCTAAACCTGCAAATGAAATACCAGTAAATTCACAAGTAGAATAATCCGATAATATAGTCATTGGATATAACATTGATATCTTAGATCCAAATGATCCCATAATCCATTCAATTTTACTACTTTTACCTACAATAGCCTTTTTAGTATTTAAATTTAACATATTCTTAGACCAATTTTCAATTGTAGAAAATCTTAAAAAAGCATTGTCACCAACAAATAACTCTACACAACCAGCATGTAAATTAAGTTCATTATAACCTGGTGCTGAACAACCTTCAATAAACTGCATCGATGCCTCATCTTCAACTATTATAAGTGTATGTTCAAATTGGCCTGCACCCTTAGAATTAAGTCTAAAATATGATTGTAAAGGTGTATCTAATTTGACTCCTTTTGGAACATATACAAAAGATCCTCCAGAAAATAATGCATAATGAAGTGCGATAAATTTATGATCCATAATAGGAACACACTTTGTAAAATATTTCTTAACTAAATCAGGATACTCTTTTATTGCAGTATCAAAATTTGTATAAATAACACCTTTTTCTTTTAATTCATTAGATATCTTATGATAAACCATTTCAGAATCAAACTGTGCCCCTACACCACCTAATTCCTTTTCAGATTCAGGTATACCAAGTGCATCAAATACATTTTTAATATCCTTTGGTACATCTTCCCAGTTATCATTCATCTTTGTACTAGAATCTACATAAGTAGCAATTGTACTTAAATCAAGTATTGATAAATCAGGTCCCCAATTAGGTAATTCTAATTTATTATACATTTCTAATGCTTTTAATCTTATATCAAGTACCCAATCAGGTTCACCTTTTTTTAAACTAATTTCCTCTATTATTTTTTTAGATAAACCAATTTTTTTATCAACATTTAAGTTCTCTACTTTTATATTATAAATATTATCTTGTAATTTATTTATCTTAGTTTTCATTATTTATGTATGAAGAATAGCCATCCTCTTCAATCTTACTAGCTAAACTTCTATCCCCACTTAAAATTATTTTACCATCTGATAAAATATGAACATAATCAACATCTAAATATTTTAATATCTTAGTAGAGTGTGTAATAATTAATACTGCATTATCTTTATTTTTATATAAACTTATACCCTTAGAAACCAATTTAATAGCATCAACATCCAGTCCTGAATCAGTTTCATCTAATATGGCAAATTTTGGATTAATAGTTAATAATTGTAGTATTTCATTTTTCTTTTTTTCTCCCCCAGAATATCCAACATTTAAATCTCTATTTATATAATCAGTGTTAATATCCAATTTTTTCATATTATCTTTAATAGTTCTTGAAAATTCAAGTAAATTTATTTTTTCATTACTTATATTACTTTTAACTGTTTTTAAAAAATTCGCATTAGTAATACCTGGAATTTCAACAGGAATTTGAAAAGACATAAAAATACCTTTTTTAGCAATTTCATTTGTCTTTAAATCATTTAATTTTTCACCTTCAAAAATAATACTACCTTTTGTTATAGAATACCTTGGATTATTTAAAATTGTATTAGCAAGTGTTGTTTTACCACTACCATTAGGACCCATAATTACATGTACTTCACCCTTATTTATTTTTAAATTAAGTCCTTTTAAAATTTCATGACCATCATCAACAGACTTAGTAAATAAATCTTTTATCTCTAACATTTAATCACTCTCCTTTATATAATCATATAACGTCTTACTATCTAAATAATTATTAACTACATCATTTAACTCTTTCCATATTGGAAAAGTCTTACAACTATGTTTCATATCACATTCAGTACTAATACATGAAACTGGTTCAATATCTTCTCTAGCAGCTCTTAAAATATCACCAATAATATACTCTTTAGGATTATTTTTTAATTTATATCCACCATTAATACCACGAGATATATCAAAATAATCTTTTTTATTCAAATCAAGCATTATTTTTTCTAAATATTTAAATGAAATATTTTCTTTTTCAGATATCTCCTTTAATGATACATACCTACCACTTTCATAATTAAGCGCTAAATCAAGCATTACAACAAGTGCATATCTTCCTTTTGTCGAAATTCTCATAACTCACTTCCCAAAATTAATTATACTACCAATTTGGTAGGAATTACAATAATTATATGAAAAAAACTATCAAAAATGATAGTTATTTTAATTTATAAACTTTCTGATTACATAATTCATTAAGCATATTTTCATAATCACCATAAATATTTATTCTATTTGGTAAATTATATTTATTTATAATATTTGAATACATAGTCAATAATCTCATTTTTTCTTCAGCAGTAGCAACCTTTTTCTCTAAGTTTTGATTATCATTAACCAAAATCTGAGTTGGTATTACTACCTCCTGATTTTCAAAAAAATACTTAGGATTATCAGGAGCCATTAATGAAGCAACAACATATTTTGAAGTATCTTCTTCTTGCTTAATACCCATCATAAAATATGGAGTAACAGCCTCATTACTAGAAATAAAAAGTAACTTTTGCTTATCATACTCAATATCATCTCTATTACCAATATAATTTATTGCGGCAAAATTGAACTTATCAAAATCAGTTAGTTTATTAAAAATTTCACACTTTATTGCTGATTTATAATAGTTAACCGCTTTAACAGTATTATCAGCATCATTATCATAAGCAGCAACTTTATCCATATTTTCAATAATCATTTCAAGTAAATCATAACTTGTAAAATCTGCTGCTGAAGTACCAAAAACATTTTCTCTATAATCATCAAAGTATTCACCTTTTATATTATTATAATCAATACCCATCATGTGACATAAATTTTTAGTCAATATTTCAAAATCTATCTCTTCTGAATTACTGAATATAATACTATATTCCTTATTTTTATATTTCTTATTATATAATTCATAGCAGTTTTTTATTTCTTCTAGTACCTTTTTTGAATATTCAATTCCTGGCATTGGTGTTTTATTTGCCCACATACTCACATATTGTAATTCCTTACTTGTAATCATAAAAAATCCCCCTCTTTTTTTAATTAGAATGTACTATATCACATTTTTTAAAAAAAGTAAAGTATTACTTATGATATGAAATATAATCTTTTCCACTACTTTTAGAGCAGTACAAAGCTTCATCTGCTTCTTTAATTGTATCTTCTAAAGAATTTCCTTGATTAAAAGAAATCCCATAACTTAATGTAATATCAAAATCTAAATCCTTTGTAGCCACATACATTGCATTCTTTATTATTTCAACTTGTTTTAGTGCTGATTTAATTGGATGTTTTTTAAAAACAACTAAAAATTCATCTCCACCATATCTGCAAATTATTTCATTATTACTATTATTTTTTAAAACTTGAGCAACAATCTTTAAAACCTTATCCCCCATATGATGTCCATAGTTATCATTTATATTTTTAAAATCATCAATATCGCATATAACAATAGAACTAAATGTATTTATATCGCTTAAAATCCTTCTATTATAAACCCCAGTTAATGTATCAATTTTTACTTGTTTTTTTAAATCATTTCTTTCTTCTATTAATTTCAATACTAATTTTTTTAATTGCTTATCATTAATAGTATCAATTTTTTCATATATCATTTTTAATTCATTATCAGTCATAAAATCACCACCTATTAAATGTAAAAAATATTGCTTTATAGACAATATTTTCTAACAATATTCTAATTATACACTAAATAATTATTACATTCAATCAGTATTTACAATATTATATGATTCTTCAATCATTTTAATTAGTTCTTTTGTTGAAATAGTACCATCTAAAACAGCAGTAATCCATTTCTTCTTATTCATATGATATGCTCTATAATATCCTTTTTTATTTAATTTATTATCGATATCATTACACTTTAAATTAATTATTTCTACTTCTCCTTCTTCTAAAGAAAATTTTGATTTATCTACACCCATAATAAGTGCAAACCACTTTTTATTAAGGTTATTTCTAAATATACAATCATTTGGATATTTTTTCCATAAAAATTCTGGGTTACTTCCATATGTTTTTGTAATATAATCACATAACATATTTGCTTGATCTGATTGAAAGAAAAATTCTTTAAAACAGTTTTTCTTAATATCAATTAAAATGTTTTTATATTCTTCTCTTACTTGATTTACAAATGAACCTTGTATTTTTTCTACCCTTAAATTTTCATATTCTAAAGAAGTATTTAAATCAATAACAGTTCCAAATACATTACCAGATTTATCAATAGTTACATTTGCTTTAAAATCATCATTCATAAATTTTTTAGAAATCAAATAATCCCCATTATTCTCTTTAAAACCATATTTTTCTAATTTTTTAAAATCAACTTTTGAATACTTAAATATTTCATATTCTATATCCATATTTACCACCTTAAAAATATATTGTATCACAATAAAACAGTCTATCGACTGTTATTTATTAATACCACTCATTTTTTTATTAATAAATCTTATTGCCCAAATAGAATTAATTTTATACAAAAATTTTAAGAATTTTGCATCACTACCTAAAAATAATTTAAATTTATTTTTCTTAATTCCATTTATTATTTGACTAGCACCATCACTTGCACTAAGCATTTTAAATGAACTTTCTTCTTTTGTAGTACTAACTGCTACATTAGAATTTTTAGTTATATTTGTATCCATTGCACCAGGTAAAACAATCATAACTCTTACATTTGTTTTCTCTAACTCAGCATACATTCCTTCGGTAAATATTTTTAAAGCAGCCTTAGATGCACCATATATTGTTTGTCCAGGAAAAGGAAAAAATCCACCCATACTTGATACATTAACAATATACTGTTCTTTTTTATCCTTTGTTAGATCTTCCATAAAAAGTCTAATTAAATTAAGAGGTCCAAAAAAATTAATATTCATAACTTTATTTATAGTATTATCATCTAATGAATCAACTTTTACAAATGGTTGAATAATACCAGCATTATTAATAATAATATCAACATCACTATAATCTTTTTTATAATCTTCTCTAAACTTTTTAATTGAATCTACATTACCCATATCAACAACGTAAGTTTTAAGTCGTTTAGAATTCAAATCTAATTCTAATTTTTCCAAATTCTCTTCATTAATATCGACTGCAGCAACATTAGCGCCTTCATTTAATAATTGCTTTGTAAGTTCAAGTCCAAGTCCACTAGCAGCACCCGTTACAATTACATTTTGTTTTCTTATCTCCATTTTATCACCCACTATTATTTTAACATAAAAAGGAAAATATTACTTATTTTTTTTAACTGATATTACATTTATAACAATACTTAATATTATTAAAATTATTGAAATAATTAAATAATAAATTATTAGATTATTTGTTGTACCATATATTTCTAATACACCCTTCATTATACTTCCAAGTGTTAATGAAATAATTGAAGAGTTATATATCTGCATTCCAAATTCACTTACATATAAATTAAATTTTGTTACATATAAAACTACATATACTAAAACTCCTAATATTAATGGGATTAAAAATGCGTACATCATATATATAGAATAAACTTCATGACTAAAAGATTCATAAATTAACCCAAATATTAAAAAAAATACACTAATACATACATACTTAATAATCTGTTTTTTAGACTTAATATCCAACATAAACTATATCACTTACATTCCTTTCACTTATTCTATTTCCATTTGTAGTAGGATTATTAATTATATTACCATTAAAATACATTGTTGATGATCCTCCACCATCTAAATTGTATGCAGTCCTACAACCAATTTCTTTCATGAATTGCGCTAATTCATATAATGATAATCCCTCACTTTCATTAGTTCTACCATCAGATACAACAAACACATAATGATTTTCTGATATAATTCCAATTGCAGTTCTAGGATTACTAGCCATTGCTCTTCCTACTTCTTGATTCATTGTTACTGATATCTCATTATTTTTTATTAATGCAGGTCCAAATGATAAAACATTATAAGCATCTTTTTCCAATAACTCCTCTAACGAAATATCATCTTCGTTAATAATCTCAAAACTACCATCTTTATAAATAACTAAATCCTCTTTATTATTTACTGCACTATTTCTATAAATAATTCCATTTCTTAATACATATCCTTTTTCCTGTACCCCGTAATAATCACCATTAATTGCAAGTATTGCATTAACTCTTTCAGCAATTAATGATGTTTTTTCAGTAATATTTTTACCATAGCTGGATTTAGCAAACGCTGTTTTTAATAAGCTTAAATCATTTATTTCTATATCTGCAACATATATTTTTGTATTATCCCTATAATACTCATTAATATTTATTGTCATATTTTCATCACTATACATTGAATTTGTTGATACATTTTCATCAATTAAAATATTTTCGCTAATTTCTTCTACATTTTGATATTTCTTTTCTATTACAAAAGTATCAAGTACAACATATATTGTAAATAATACTAGTATAAAGGTATATACCAGTTCAAAGTGTTTTTTCATTTTACCTTCCTTTTAAATACTTTTCTTTTTTGTATAAACCAACTTAAAACAAATAAAAATATTTCTACAATTATTTTAGCTATAAATTTATCAATTCCAAATTTAATAATTAAATTAAGTAAAATAGTATTTAAAACTAATATGAATATTGCAAGAAAAAAATATTCTATAAATGATTTTCTATTACTACTTTTAAATACTAATTTTTTATTTATAGTATAGTTAGTAGTTCCAGATATTATTCGCGCTAGTACATTTGATAATGTTACATTTTTAGTAAAAATTATAAACATTGTATAAAATAAATAATCAACAATAAAACTTACAATACTAGATAAAGAAAATTTAATAATTTCTTTATATACCCTAAAGGAGTCTTTTATTGAATTAAAATGTGAACCTGAGTTATTATCAATATAAATTGTTTCTATCTCGATTTCTGTTATTTTTACATTATTTTTTGAAGCATATAATAAAACATTCATTTCATACTCATATCTATCACCCTTGATACTTAAAATAAACTCCATTAACCTATTACTAAAGCACCTTAATCCAGTTTGGGTATCATAAACATTTATTCCTGTTGCAATATGATATACAACTTTAGTAATTTCATTTCCAAGCCTGCTTCTTATAGGTGTATTACAACTTCTTATTCTTTTTCCAATAACAAGTTCATCTTGATGTTTAACTGTATAATCACACAGTTTAATCGCATCTTTTACTGAATGTTGTCCATCACAATCCATAGTGACAACAACATAATTACTAAAATTATCTTTAATATACTCTAAACCATATTTTAGGGCATAACCTTTACCTTTATTTTCATTATATTTTAATACTTTTGAAAACTGCTCAATACTATCAAATATTTCATCAAAATCTTTATTACTACCATCATTAACCACGATTACATTAAAATCATTTTTATTTAATTCAACAACTAAATTCTTTAATCTATAATCTGGTTCATAAGATGGTATCAAAGCAATTCTATTCATAAATACCTCCTAACAGTTTAATTATAGTAAATTAGTCTTGAAATAATATTGAAAAAAAGTTAGATTTACTAACTTTTATAATGGTAATTCAACTTTAAAAACTGTATATCCATCTATATAATCAACATTTATTGTTCCATTATTTTTTAAAACAGTAGCCTTTGCAATTGAAAGACCCAAACCATATCTTTTTTCATTTCTATTTCTAGATTTATCTATACGATAAAACCTATCAAATATTTTTTCTCTTTCACTTAATGGTATTTCCTTACCTTTATTTTTTACTTCAATTATAATTTTATCCTTATTCTTTTTTAACTCTACTATCACCTTCTTTTTTTCTTCTGTATGTTTTATAGCATTATCAACCAATGTAGATAAAATATGCGTAATATCTTCTCTATTAAAATTATCCGTAATAATATCTTTTTGTATATCACTATCTAATTTAACTTTCTTTTCAAATGCCATACTTTCAAATGAAGATGTAACAAGACATATATGATCAGAAAGATTAAACTTTTCAGGATTTCTTAATTTATCTATATTTTCAATTTTAGTAAGTAACAATAACTCATTAATTAATTTTCCCATATTATCTGTTTCATTTTGAATATAAGAAAGCCATTTATTATTACCAATTTCTCCTTCTAAAACATCAGCATTAGCCTGTATAACTGCTAGAGGGGTCTTAAGTTCATGCGATGCATCAGAAATAAAATCAATTTGTTTTGTAAAAGTATCTTCAACCGGTTTAACAATTAAATTTGCTATTTTTTTAGCTAAAATATATATTAAAATTAATCCTATGACAGAACCTATTATTGAAGAAATAATAAATATTTTTATTTTATTTATTTCACTTGAACTTTCTATTAATACTATTGATTCTTCAGCTTCTTTTATATTATGATTACGTTTCTTATAAATGTAATTTCCAATTATTCCAACTTCTTTATTATTCTTTGATACACTTAAAGCATACTCTTTTATTTTATCAGTTATATTATTACTAGAATTTGCTACATTTCCATTATTAATAGATACAAAATATACTCCATTCATTTCAATCGGTTCATCTTTTTTACCATTTGGACCACCATTAGGTTCTCCAAAAAATCTATCAACAAAAAAGGAATTAGATCTTATAGTATTTCTATAATACGAAATTGTATAAGAAGTAACAATAATTATAAGAGGAGTAGATATAGCAAATAAAACTATCAAAGATATTTTTTTTCTTAATTTATTAATCATTTTTAACCTCCAATTTATATCCAACTCCCCTAACCGTGGATATCTTAACTTTTGATCCTAATAAACCAATTTTTTTTCTTAAAAAAGATATATATACTTCAACATTATTATATTCGGATTCACTATCATACCCCCAAATTTTATCTGTTAATACATCTTTTTCCATTATTTGTTCTTTATTAATAAGAAGTATCTCTATTAATTTAAGTTCTTTACCATTTATTGCTACTTCATTATCATTACATCTTAATTTTCCTGTAGATAAATCAAGTATTAAATCACCATATTTTAAAGTATCAGTATCTTCGATATTCGCACTTCTTTTTAAAATTATTTTAACTCTTGCTAGTAATTCCTTCATATGAAATGGTTTAGTAATATAATCGTCTGCACCATTTTCTAAACCATTTAATTTATCTTCCATCTGTGATTTTGCCGTTAAGATAATAATTGGCGTTTTTATTTTTTCATCTTTTAATGTCTTTAATATTTCAAAACCATTCTTTTTTGGAAGCATAATATCAAGTAATATTAAATCATATAAATTAGTTAATGCTTCTTCTTCTCCATCATAACCATTAGTAACAATAGTTACATCTAAATGATTTTGTTCTAAAATCTCACGAATCGCATCAGCTAAACTATATTCATCTTCAATAATTAATACCTTCATATAAACACCTTCCATCCAATTACTTTTATTATACCATAGGTTTTGTAAATATTACTCTTAAGAACATCTATTTATTTCATTTATCAATCCTCCTTTAGTGTAAACAATATTGTAAACTTTACTTACTTTTTGTTTACATATTAATTGTAGCAATCAACTCTTGAAATAATCTTGAAAATGAAAAAAAATTCAAGAAAACTTGAATCTTTTTTACTGCCTAATTATTATATTTTTTCCATTTGAAAGTACCGATATTGCACCATTTTTAGTCATATAATAATTTATTTTATTTGTATTTATTACCTTTAGTGTTTCTTCTTCACATCCTTCATCAGAAGAACAAGTCATAACACCATATTTAGGAGTAGTATTATCTAATAAAGAATTTAATCTTTTTAAATAATTTCCATGATAAGGTATTTTTATAAAATCATAAGTTTCAGTATTACTACTAATAAAATCTTTTATTCGAGCATTTTCAGAATCTCCCATAAACAAGAATTTATTATCACCATAGGTAACTGATACAATAAGTGAAGAATTATTACTTTCGCTACTTTCATATACTTTTTCAGGTCCATTTACAACTATACTTAAATTTTCAAAATCTAATTCATAATTATCAGAAACAGTTGTTGGTTCAATAGATTTACTTGCAAGTGAATTTAAATAATTTGTATAGTATACACTTTCCTTTACAGAATTACTCTGTAAAACTTCTCCAATCTGTATGTTATCAATAATACTTGATGCACTACCAACATGATCTTTATCAAAATGAGTTATAATTAAATATTCTAATCTAGTGATATTATTTTCTTTGAAATATTTTAAAATATCATCACTTAAATTTTGTTCACCAGTATCGATTAAAATATATTTATCATTTTTTGAAATTAATATTGCATCAGCTTTACCTGCATTAAAGAAGTATACCTTAAAATCATAATCAGCGCTTATCTTTTTTCTACCATAAACTATAAATAGAAATAATGTAATCAATAAACATGTTATTACTAATACTATAATTTCCTTTTTTGACATATTATCGCATCCCAGATCTTTGACCTCTATTCATATTTTCATTAGGTCCACCCATGTTTCCACCAGGTCCACCCATCATTTGATTTGTAATTTGATTAGTAGTACTACCATTAACAATAATTGTTCCACCAGTATAATTAGCAGTTCCATCATAATCAAATGGTGATTGAGCAGTTATATCAAGTGTTCCTCCAGTAATTAATATATCTCCATTTGCGTCAATTGCATCAGTATCACCTTGACCCATATCTATTTTTGTATATCCACCATTTATTTCTATTTTTACTGAATATTCATTAGATTTATTTCCTGCATTAATTCCATCATCTGTAGCGTTTATACTATTTTTACCACCATTTATTTTAACATAAGTACCTTCTATACCTTCAGAGGCAGTTATATTTAATGTTCCATCATTTACTTCAACCATACCATCTGCATGAACGCCATCATCTTTACTACTAATAGTTAATTCACCATTATTTATTACTACATTACCATTTGAATGAATTCCATCATCAGTTGTATCAATATTATATGTTCCTCCATCTATTGTAATTAATACTACTGCTTTTAAACCCTTAGAAGAATCACTACTTCCTGTTGTTTTAATATCAAATGTTCCTTCTTTAATAGTTAAATTAGTTTCAGCTTGAATACCATCCATAACACTATTAATATTAAATTTTCCTCCAGTTATAGTAATAAATCCTTTTTCTGAATCTTCATCATTTGTAGACTTAATTCCATCTCCACCAGATGTTATATTAAATGTTCCATCACTAATTTCAACACTATCTCTACCTTTAATTCCATCATCTACAGAATTAATTGTATATGTTCCTCCATTAATTATTAAATTATCTTTTGAAACTATACCATCATTATTAGATGTAATACTTAAGCTACCAGATCCAGAAAAAATTAAATCATCTGTTGAATATATTGCTCCATCTAATTCCTCAGTTGTAGTAGATTCAATTTTATTTTCACCAGTTAATGTAATACTAACTTTACCTGCAGATTCTACATTAATAGCAGGTCCATTATCACATGTTATAGTAGCGTTTTCTAATTCAATTTCTACATCTTCTGATGTATTAATTACAACACAACTACTATCACCTGTTATTTTGTAAGACCCACCTTTTGTAATAGTTTCACTAGAAGAAACAGTAGTTTTTTTACTACTTGATGAAGTATTTTTTAAATTATTAGATAGTACCACTAATACACCTATTATAATTAAAAGTACTGGTATAACTAATAATACTTTTTTATTTGTTAATTTCTTTGTTTCGTTCAAAATTATTTATCCTCCCTTCTTTATGTCCAAGTGAATATATTCCAGAGTAATTATTATTTATAAATAATCTAATATATCTGTGTTCATCACTTTCATTATCTTTCTTTTTTATCAAATATTCATCTCTTTTATCCATACCAAATATTGATACATGATTTTCTCTCTTATTATTACCAAGAGACTGCTTAAACAATGATAAACTATATACACTATTTTCTTCTATAACTTTAAATTTACCATCCGATTTTATTACTCTCTGTGGAGCATAATCATGATTATCAAATAATTCAATTTGAACTGGAATATTTGATTTATTATCTTCTTTTGTATCATACATTATATTTAAAATTGGATAATTAGTTACAACTAATGTATATATCCTATATTCTGAATCGTTATATAATATAATTTTAATATCCTCTTGTTCCAACTTATCATCCGTTATATAATCATTTATTGCAATACTAACTTTTTTGTTAGTAACATATTTAATTGAAGGATTATATTTTTTACTGGAATTAACTACTGAATAATAAATTATACTATTCTCATTATCAACCAGTAAATTATAGTCATTAAATTCTATGTTTTCAAGCTTTATACTAGTACTAACACTTCTACTACTAATAATTGAATTCCATTTATCATTATTTATCACAAGTTTATTATATCTAATATTTAATTTTAATAACAGAATAATTATTACAGACATACTAGTTAATACCAGTATAATTCCAAGTAGTTTTTTTCTATCCATTATACTATATCATCAGCATCATATTCAATAATAGAATATTTACTTATCTTTTCATTTTTTGATAATATATTTTTTAATCCTTCTATATCTTTTGTTGTAAATTCAACTGCATAATCATATCCCTTACTTTTATAATTCCTAGATTTAATTTTATAATTCATTTTATTTAATTTAAATGAATCTTTCAATTCAATTTCAATATCTTCATTACTATGAAGTATTAATACAAATGGTTTTCTACCAAAATTAACATGATCCAATACTACTAATACTACAGTAACCAATATTGAAGTTAATACTCCAACTTCAAATAATTGACACCCACATATGATACCAACATAAACACTCCATAATAAATAAAGCATGTCTACAGGATCCTTAACCGCAGTTCTAAAACGAATTATTGCTAGTGCTCCTATTGTACCAAGTGTAATAATTATATTAGATTGTAAGCATAAAATTATTGTTGATATAAAAAACGGTAATATAGCTATTGTAATATTAAATGATTTGTTATAAAAAGATCTATGTGAAACAAATCTATAAACTAAGAATTCATAAATTGCTAGAAACAATACCATTAATAATACAGATACTATTGTTACAGTTGATATACTCTCGTTTGAGTACATATTAAATATATTTTCAAATACTTCTATCATCTTATCTCCTATCTCATATATGAATCTAAAATTCTTCTTCCATAATAATATTTAGAAAAAGATGTTTGCTTAAATCCATATGATTCTACTATTTTTCTAATATATGAAGGTAATATCTCATCAAATTTAACTTCAAGAACATTAACTCCATTAGAATTTATATAATATTTAATATAATCTCCATCTAAAAAATGTTCTAAGTCATATGATGCTGATATTTTCATATCAAACGTTATTCTTACATTAGTTATTTCTTCTACATAAGCTATCCTTTCATAATCTATAATTACTTTTGGTTTATAGTCATAAAGCATCATATCTCTAGCTAGTTCTTTAATTAATTTTTTATCAGTATCATATAAAATATCTGTTATATTACCTGATACAATTAATTTATATTCATCTAATGTAAGTTTACAACTTTTTTTATGACATCTACCACTTAACTTTTCTTTTCTTTCGAGTACAATATAATTTAAATCATCATCATAGTACCTAATCCTCCACTTAAACCTTTTTGATAAACCTGAATCAGTTGTATATACAGATGTATCTTTATAATCATCAAAATAGAGTGAGTGAATGACATATCTACCAATAGGAGGTGTATGTGGATCTAATTCCATTACCTCTCTAATTCTTGATTTTAATAATGATAGTTCTTGATTACTTAAACTATATTTCCACTCATTACGATATTTTTTAATAACTTCACCCACTTTCTTGATAATTTTAACCTTTAATTAAACTATACGATAATATTTTTATATAATTCCTCCCTTCAACGATTTCATTTTAATATATAAATCTTGAAATAATCTTGAAATTTAAAAAAAATAGAATTTCTTCTACTTTTTAAACTTTTTTTATCCAAGTGCTACATCTAAAATCATCATTAAAATAAAACCAAATGAAAAGCCTAAAGTTCCTAAATTAGAATGCTTACCTACCTGTGATTCTGGTATTAACTCCTCAACAACAACATATATCATAGCTCCAGCAGCAAATGATAATAAATACGGTAAAACAGGAACTACTAATGAAGTTAAGAGTATAGTTAATAATCCACCAATAGGTTCAACTATTCCAGATAAAGTTCCATACAAAAATGATTTAATTTTAGAATTTCCTTCTTCCTTTAATGGCATTGATATAATTGCTCCTTCAGGAAAATTTTGAATTGCTATACCAATTGATAGTGCTATTGCTGATGAAATAGTAATTGTACTATTACCACTTACTGCGCCCGCAAGTGCTACACCAACTGCCATACCTTCTGGAATATTATGAAGAGTAACTGCTAATACCATCATTGCAGATTTACCTAATTTTGA
>Ga0310691_10002021_pt1 | contig 28594 bp, 42 predicted proteins | sample 176DNAGHGlowgp2_FD_203887 | JGI IMG/M metagenome (GOLD analysis project Ga0310691, IMG submission 203887) | Sheep rumen microbial communities from Palmerston North, Manawatu-Wanganui, New Zealand - 1766 DNA GHGlow gp2 (v2) (version 2) | ecosystem: Host-associated > Mammals > Digestive system >... | reverse complement strand
GGGAAGATCACCCAGGAGCAGTTCGACGCCCTGCAGCGGGAGATCGTCGACACCGAGCAGAGCCTGAAAAACCTGAAGGGCCAGATGAAGGACTTCGGCAGCGTCGCCGCCCAGCAGATCGCCGCCGCGGGGCAGAAGGTGAAGGACTTCGGGGACAAGATGTCCAGTGCGGGCACCACCCTGTCGAAGTATGTCACCGCGCCCATCGTGGGCGTGGGCACCGCCGCCGTGGCCGCCTTCAACGAGGTGGACGAGGGCCTGGACATCATCGTGAAGAAGACCGGGGCCAGCGGCAAGGCGCTGGAGGACATGGAGGACGCGGCGAAGAACCTGGCGACCTCCATCCCCACGGACTTCCGCACCGCCGGCGAGGCGGTGGGCGAGGTGAACACCCGCTTCGGGCTTGTGGGCGACGCGCTGGAGAGCACCAGCCGCAAGTTCATCGAGTTCGCCGACCTGAACGGCACCACCGTCACGTCCTCCATCGACAGCGTGCAGGCGGCCATGGCGGCCTTTAACGTGGACGCGGACAAGGCCGGGGCGATCCTGGACATGCTGAACAAGGCGGGGCAGGAGACGGGCACGGACATCAACAAGCTGACCGGCGACCTGACCAGCAACGCCGCGGCGCTGCAGGAGATGGGCTTCGGCATCAACAGCTCCATCGGCTTCCTGGCGAACCTGAACAAGAGCGGCCTCGATTCGTCGGCGGTGCTGGCCGGCCTGAAAAAGGCGCTGCAGAATGCCACGAAGGACGGCAAGAGCATGGACCAGGCCCTGTCCGGCCTGACCGGGCAGATCAAGGGGGCGAAATCGCAGACCGAGGCCCTGCAGATCGCCACCGACCTGTTTGGGGCGAAGGCCGCGCCGGCCATGGTCAAGGCCATACAGGACGGGCGCATCTCCTTCGACCAGCTGGCGAACAGCATCCAGGACTGGAACGGCAGCGTCGAGAACACCTTCGAGGCCACGCTGGACCCGATCGACGAGTTCAAGACCACCCTGAACGAATTGAAGATCGTGGGCGCGGACCTGGTCAACGCCGCCGCGCCGCTGATCAAGAGCCTGGCCGAGGGGCTGAAGAACGCCGTGTCCGGCCTGCGCAGCGCCTGGGAGGGCCTTTCCCCGCAGATGCAGGAGACCATCATCAAGCTGGCGGCGGTGGCCGCCGCCGTGGGCCCGGTGCTGGCGGTGGGCGGCAAGCTGGTCAGCGGCATCGGCAGCCTGATGGGGCTGGCCCCGCAGCTGGTGTCGGCCTTCGGCGCGGTGAAGACGGCGCTGTCCGCCCTGTGGGGTGTGCTGGCCGCGAATCCCATCGCACTGGTGATCGCCGCCGTGGCGGCGCTGGTGGCCGCGTTCATCTACTGCTGGAACAACGTCAAGGGCTTCAAGGAGTTCTTCCTGAACGCCTGGGACGCCATCAAGCAGGGCGTGAGCAACGCCGCCGACTGGATCAGAAACGCCATCGACAATATCGGGCAGTGGTTCAGCAACCTGGGCCAGAACGCCCTGAACTGGGGCCGGGATCTGATCCAGAATTTTATCAATGGAATCAGCCAGATGTGGGAGAACGCCAAGCGCAAGGTGTCCGACTTCGCCCAGATGATTAAAAACTTCCTGGGCTTTTCGGAGCCGAAGGAGGGGCCGCTTTCCAACTTCCACACCTACGCCCCCGACATGGTCGACCTGTTTGTCAAGGGGCTGAGGGATAACCAGCAGCTGGTGTCGAACCAGCTGGCGCGGACATTCGGCATGCCGGAGCAGCCCGCGCCGGCAGCCGGGACCAGCGCCGGCGGCGGCGGGGCGACCACGTTCACCACGCCGGTGGGCGGCGCCCAGGCCGCACCGCAGACGCCGCTGCTGGTGCTGGACGGACAGGTGATCGGGCGGGTGTTCTACCCCCACATTCAGGCTGAGGAGATTCGGCTGGGTGTCCAGCTGGCGAGGTGATACAGATGTTTACCATTGACGGCGTAGAGTACGGCGTGAAGTGCACGATCAATCGTGCCGCCGAGGTCCGGGAGAGCGACATCAGCGGCCTGACTCTGGACGGCTCATGGTTCCGGGACATCCTTGGCACCTATTACACCTACGACATACAGCTGGAAATGCCGCTGAAAAATAAGGGCCGGTATTCCGCCCTGATCGAGCAGCTGACCGAGCCGGTGGACGGCCACGCCTTTATATTGCCCTACAACACCGAGACCCTGGAGTTGACCGGCAAGGCTTCCGACATCGAGGACGTGTGGAAGCAGCTTCCCAGCGGCTACACCTACTGGGACGGCCTGAAGTTCACCATCGAGCCCAACGCCCCCACCAAGCAGCAGACCCTTTCCGAGGCCATCACCCGGGGCCTGACCCCGCTGCCGGACGTGTACGACGCCGAGATCGGCGACACCTACACCTTCACCGCCGAGGGGTGGGTGGAGGCGTCGGCCTTCCCGGACGCGGACACCACCGCGTATTAAGGGGGTGCCTTCGTGTATATCGATCTGGACTGGATTGAATCCATCGACCCGGACACCGGCGACGTGGTGATGGGCGGGGGCCAGTATCCCGTCAAAAATCTGAATTTCTCCCCCCAAGTGGACATGACGGGAAACTCCATGCCCGTCAACGAATACACCTGCGACGTGATCACCACCGACGAGATTCCCGTGGCGTGCATCGGCCACCGCCTCAGGGACGAGCTGGACCAGTCGTGGGCCGAGTGGCCGCTGCGCAAGGTGATTCGCGTAGCGGCCAACTGCTGGCGCGTGACGGCTTCCTCATGGCTCAGTGAGCTGGAACACACCGAGCTGGAGCCGCGCATGTACGAGGAAGTCACCGCCAGCGCGGCCATCGCCGAATGTTTCGGCGAGTACAACAACGACTATACCATCAGCCCGTCCATACAATTCAAGACCGTTTCGGGCTTCGCCCCGGCGCAGAACGCCCGGGAGCGCCTGACCTGGCTGCTGTTCGTGCTGGGCGCGTTTCCCGTGGACGTGTTCCGGGACGACGTGTATATCCGCGCCGTGGACGACACCGAGGCGCTGGTGCCCCCTGACCGTACCTTCATGCGCCCGTCGCTGGACACCGGCGACACCGTCACCGCCATCCGATTGACTGCCTACACCTTCCGGGAGGGCACCGAGGAGGAGTGGCAGAGCGACGACAATTCCTTCCAGTTCCCCACGCCGTGGATCGCCACGCCACAGGTTTTCGAGCTGACCAACCCGGACGCGGACGAGGACGCCCCGGAGAACGCGGTAGTGTTCGACAGCCTGTATTTGATCAACCCGGACAACGTGTCCGAGATCGCCCAGCGGCTGGCAACGTACTGGTTCAACCCCGTCGAGGCGAGCGTGGCCTGCGTGAACAACAGGCAATACCGCCCCGGCGACTTGGTGCTCGCCTACACCGACATCGACCGAATGATTTCCGGCTACGTGCAGCAGGCGACGTTCGCATTCGGCAAGCAGGCCCGGTCCACGCTAAAGCTGGCCGGTGTGACGAAGATTACACCGGCGAAGCTGACCGTGCGCTACACCTATCAGAACGGCATCATCGGCAAGGCGGTGTACTACCTGCCCGTGGGCTACACCTACAGCATCGACAACCCATACATCGACCAGACTGTGAAGGGCACGCGGCGGGTATACCGCCCGCAGGAGAGCGCCGTCACGGGCACCATGGCCGAGGGCGACAACACCGCCACGGCGGCCTACGACATCGCGCTGGAGTACAAGGGCAAGCGCCTGACTGTCTACAGCGTGGACGGCGTCACAAAGCAGGATGACACGGGGGTGATTTCATGAGCAAGGCACTGATTACCGAGGGTTATCTGACCGACATCGCCAACGCCATCCGGGCGAAGAACAACAGCGCCGACACCTACACCCCGCCCCAGATGGCGGCGGCCATCGCGGCCATACCCACGGGCAGCATCACGCCCACGGGCACGGTAAATATCTCCCAGAACGGCACCCATGACGTAACGGAATACGCCAGCGCGAACGTGAATGTCCAGCCGAATTTGCAGAGCAAGACCGTCACTCAGAACGGCACGGTCACGCCCGATCAGGGGTATGACGGGCTGAGCAGCGTGGTGGTGAATGTGTCTGGGGGCGGGCCTTCGGTTGACTTGAGCATATATGCCGAGCTTTTTAGATATGTGCTGCTATCCGACCATTCCGGTGATAAGTTTATACGATCAGATAGGAATTTTACTCGCAATTCCGCGGAACCTATAATCATGTTATGTGGAGGCTACTTTACCAGCGGCTCTCTTACATACACAGGTTATTGTGCCATTTCTTTTTCAAGCTCAGGCGTGTCTGGAACTTATTCGTCTTATGGAGACTTGACTGGGATAACAGAGAAAACAACACCGAGCGGAACACATTATTGGGTGCAGGTGATGAATGGCATGTATCCGGTGTCAATCGCCAGCGGACGGACGCAATTCAATGTAGGGGACAACCAGAATTATATATACGTGGATGCGTCTGGCTTGATTATAAACGCTGGAACAAAAGACTTCTATGGTAGTAATGACTTGATTTCAGCCATGAACGCGCTGATCGACGCGATATACCTGAAATACTACGCGACCTGACATTAGAGGGTGACAGGCATGAGCACGAATACGAGTATTAAAGAGGGCGGCAAGGGCCGCGCCTTCGGCCCGGTAGCCGCCCTGATGGTGCAGGGCGACGACGGGAAGTATCTGCCGTGGGTGCCGGAGAGTGAGCGCCAGCTTGACACGCTGAGCGTGAGCAAGAACGGCGTGTATCAGGCGAAGAAGGACGGCGTGTACGGCTGGCGGTCGGTCTCCGTCAATGTCCCCACCGATCAGGGCGTGACCGGCAAAGACCCAACCACAGGGCAACAGGTGGCCGTGGGCGTCGACCCGATCACGGGGGAGCTGACCGAGACGGTGGTGCCGGTTGAGATTCGGGTGGAAACGCCGCCCACGTTCACCGGGCCATACGGAGACCGGGCGTATATTGACTTTTCCGGCCTGACCATCGCGGCCTATGGCGAGGACGGAAACAAGATGCAGGACGTACCGTTCAATGAGTTGATATTCCCGGTGACGGCGACGGACATCAACCAGGCCCAGCCCGGAGAAGGGGAACGAGATGTGACCGGGACAGACCTGAACGCGCCGGTGTACCTGAAGCCGCTTGGCGTCGGCATGTATTTCAACAACCTGTTAGTTAAAGAGGTCAGCGGAACTGTGTATGGGCTGTGCATATACAATGGAATTAATTACGAGTTCGGAATGGCCGCGCACTTTGCAGGAACAATGGTAGTAGTGGCCCGTGATAATGGGAGCTTCCCTGAAACGTATAGGCTATCAAGCGAGTTCACATACGGCGGAAAGAAGTGCTATATTGGCACTGCGGGAATAATGGGTTTTAAGCCTCGCTCATCTGTATCATTCAGCGCAGGCCAGAAATACGGTGCTGTGGCAGCGCCCCGGCGACGGCGCGGTGCTGGAAACGGGCTTCTATATCGACGTGGTGGATGTCAGCCCCAACAACAACGACGGTAACTGAGGAGGTGACTGACTATGGCCCAGCGCGCAATCATCGGCATCAACGGCGACCCGATGTCCTTCGACGAGACTCTGTCTCGCATCCGCACCCCCGGCGTGGACGGCGGCAGCGTAACATGGGTGCCGGACGCGGACACCCGCTGCGACCGGCTGAATGTCACCGCAAACGGCACATACAACGCCGCCGAGGCCGGGAAATACGGCTACAACTATGTCACCGTGTCCGTGGGCGGCACCTCCGCCACAGGCACCAAGGACGGCGTGAAATACCGGGTCACCGTGGACGGCAGTGGCAATCTGGTCTACACGAGGATATAAGGCGGTGAAGACATGAACGAATCGAACGACCTGCGCATGAAGCTGGACGAAGCCCTGAAGAACCTGTGGAACCGGCTCATCAATGGCAAATTGTCCGAACTGGACGCCCGCGTCACCGCCATCGAACAGAGGGTCGCCGCGCTGGACGGCCAGTCGGCGAGCAGCAGCGCGACGAACAACGAGACAGAAGGATGAAGAACGGGAGGGCAAGATCATGGCAACCGATTACAAGAAATACATCCTCAGCACCGGCACCCACTACATCAGCAACAGCGGCAGCGGCGAGAGCGGCAAGTACAAGGGCGGCAAGGCAGGGGACCAGTCGAAAAAAGAGTGGTATTTGCGCAAATGGTACGACCGGCCCTGGACCTGCGTACTCCGCTGGCCGGACATCAATGTCGGCACCCTGATCGCCCAGCTGGGGATCGACGCGGCGCTGAACGATAAGATCGGCTACGACCAGGGCCAGCGCTACACCTACCAGGAGCAGCTGAAGAAGGCGGGCTGGCTGCCGGCGAGAATCACCACCGCCTGCGAGGAGGACTGTACCGCCGGGGTGAACGCCAACGTCCACGCGGCGGGGCACCTGTTGGGCGTCGCGGCGCTGCTGTCCATCCCCGAGACGGGCGTGCGCAGCGGCAACATGCGCAAGTATTACAAGGCCGCGGGCTTCCAGGTGCTGACCGATTCCAAATACCTGAAAAACGGCGACTACCTGCTGCCGGGTGATGTCCTTCTCTACGACGATCACCACGGGGCGACCAACGTCACCTGCGGCAAGAAGGTGAGAAGCGCCTACACCTACCACGACGTGATCGCCAACCCGGACAAGTACAGGCCGGGGCCGAAGCCGGAGCCCGAGCCTGCCCCGGAGCCGACGCCCACGCCGACGCCGACGCCCACCGAATACGGCCATGTGCTGGTGACCGGCGGCTCTGTCAACATCCGCAGCGCCCCGGGGGTGGAGTCAAAGGACATCGGCACCGCCCACAAGGGCGACCTGCTGGTCTACCAGGGCGTCGCCAAGGAGGCCGGCGGGCGGCCGTGGTTCCTGATCATCTGGAAGAACCAGAACGCCTGGATTTCCTCGAAATACTCGAAGCTGGTGGAATGATGCGCGCGCTTCACAATGTGGCCGCCGCGGTCCTGCTGACAGGGGCGCTTTTCTTTGCCCTGCTGATCCTGCGCCGCTGGGCGGGCTTCGAGGGCTTCGACCCGTATTTCATCGACTACAACCAACCGGGGATTGACATTACCAGCGAGGGGCCGTGAGGTGATGCGTCATGGACGTGACAAGGTGTATACAGGCTGCCGTAGCCCGTGCAGACCTGCTGATCTGCCAGCTGGCCGCGCTGCCGTGGAAACGCATGGCGGCGTCGGTGCTGCTGGCGTGGATCGTGATTCACATCTGCAAATGCGCTATGAAGGACAGGTGATATAATGACATGGGATAAGATTCTGAAGACACTGGCCGCGATCGCCGGGGCCTTTGCCGGTCTGTTCGGGGAATGGACGACCGCGCTGACCATCATGGTGGTGATGATGGGCCTGGACTATATTTCGGGCTGGATCGTCGCCGCCAGCGGCAGGAGCCCTAAGACGGAGACGGGCGGCCTCAGCTCCAAGGTGGGCTTTATCGGCATCGCGAAGAAGGGCTTCATCATGCTGCTGGTGATGCTGGCGACGATGCTCGACCGTGCCATCGGAGAAGGCACGACGATCTTCCAGAGCTCGATCGTGCTGTATTACATTGCAAACGAGGGCCTTTCCATTTTGGAAAATGCCGCCCTCCTTGGCGTGCCCTTCCCGGAGAAGATCAGGCGCGCCCTGGAGACCATGAGGGAAAAGGAAGACGAACCGCCCGACAGGGAATGAGAGAAGAAGCCCCGCGCCGTGATGGCGCGGGGCGAGTTTTTTATGGGAGCATGGTATGAAGAATTCATAGTAGATACTATGCTACCGCTGAAACGATAATTAAATATCCGATGTTTCCTCCGGAGTGACGCGGGGGTACAGGGTCAGGTTTAAATGGTCGGTGGGGGCGTTGTTTCGTTGGCAGCGTTGAGTTTTGGTGTAGGTGATGTGGTCGATCACGGAGCGGAGGAGGGCGTTTTTCTCTGCCGGCGTGGCGGTGATGTCGTAGGAGCCGAGGACAGTGCGAACCTGTGGGAGGATCGCAGCAATGGGATCCGGCTTCGGCGGTGCGTCCAGGGCGGCGAGGGCCGCTTGTACGTCGGCGAGGCGGGCGTCGAGGTCGGCGCGGCGCTCGCGGTAGGTGGCGATGGAATAGACGCCCTGTTCCAGGAGGTCGTAGAGGCGGGCGGACTGCTGCTGGAGCGTGGCCAGCTGGTCGGTGAGCTGGGCGCGGGCGGCTGCAGAGGCGCAAGCGTCTGCGAATGGGGCCGGGGTCGGGGCGTCACCCTTGGCTTCGTAGGCGTCCACCCAGGCGCGCAGGCCGTCCAGAACGACGCCCTCCACCACGTCGATGTAGGTGCCGGCGGTGGGGCAGCGCTGGGTCACACAGCCGAGGAGGCCGTTGCGGCGGGTCTTGTCGCCCTTGTATTGCATCATCCGACCGCATTCAGAGCAGACCACCAGCCCCGCCAGGGGGTTGGCGACCTGCGCCATTTTGTTTTTGGGGCGCTTCTCGTGGGTGGCGAACATCTGCTGCACATGATCGAACAGGGCGCGGTCGATGATGGGCTCGTGCTGGCCGTCCACCAGGATCGGGTCGGCGCACTTCGGGCGGGTGCTGACCCGCTTGCCGTCGCGGATGGCATACTGCGTGGTGCGCTGGTTCCACTGGACCTTGCCGATGTAGACGGGATTTTGGAGCATGTGGCGGATGTAGGAGGGCTCGAAGCGGTGACCGAGGTCGGTGCGCAGGCCCATACCGTTGAGCCGGTCGGCGATCACCGCAGCGCCCACGTCCCTCCCGTCCATGCCATGGGCATACCAGTCGAAGACGGCGCGCACGATGTCGGCCTTCTCGGGCACGGGCTTCAGGCTCCAGCCCTTGCGGCCCTGGAGCTTGACGCGCTCGTAGCCGTAGACCGGGCGGGCGCCCATGTAGCAGCCGTCCAGCGCCGAGGCGAGGCGGCCGCGCTGCATCCGCTTCTTGATCATCGCGTACTCCCGGCGGGAGAAGAACAGCTTGATCTCGAAAAATTCGGCGTCGCTGTCGTCGGCGGGGTCGTAGACCTTGTCTGGGGTCACGATCAGGACGCCGGCATACATAAACGTCTGCATGATGACGCCCTGGTCGATGCTGTCGCCGCGGCCGAGGCGGTCCACGTCCATGACCAGCACGCCGTCCCACAGGCCGGCGCCCACGTCCTCCAGCAGCTGCCGGACCTGGGGACGCTCTGAGATGGTGTCGCCGGACACGATCTCCCGATACCACCGGGCCACGCGGATGCCGAGGCGGTCGGCCAGGTCGGAAAGCTGCCTTTCATGCCGGGCGAGGGTCTCGCCCTGGCCGAGGGCCTCCAGCTCCATGTCGCGGCGGGACTTGCGCAGGTAGGCGCAGTAGAGGCCGTTTGGTTTGATGCTTCCCATATTGCCCTCCAGTCAAGATCATTGAATATCCTGCTTATCGCCGATGACGACGAAGCCCTGCATGTACTGGCGCATGGCATGCATATCGTCCAGCGCCATTGAAATGGCCCACATAGGCAGGGAGGCGAGGAGACCGAGGCACAGCCCGAACAGGCCGCAGACCAGCGTGGACAGGGCGACGACCAGGAACTTGGGCCAGTCCGAGATTTGAAGCAGCAGCTGGGCCACGTTCTCAGAGCCGACCAGGAAGCCGAGGATCAAACCGACTGTAGTAATGAGATAGCCGTAATAGCGCAGGCAGCGTACCACCCAATGGTGCCGGTCTGCGTCTTCGCGTTTCATGGGGAAGATATTCATGCTCGTTACCTCCTTCACAGTTTGGAAACGGCGTCCGCGTACAGGGCCATAGAGCCATACGCCTTGCTGATCTTGTTGCCGGTCTGGCGCGTGTAAGCTTCGATGGTGCTTTTCTTCGGCGCGTATGCAATGCGCTTGCCATCGGTGGCGGCCATGTAGAGCTGGAAATCGTAGATACGGCACATGTCGGTATAGGTCTGTTTCAGGCTCGTATGTTGCTGGGTCAAAAGGCCCATCATATCCATGCAGATATAGCCCTCCTGCCCGTCGTGCCAGACGATGGCATCGCCGTCGGGCATGGGCGTGAACGCGAACAGCGTCATCTTCGGCTTGTTGGTGAATATGCGGCCGCCGCTGATGCCGGCGAATTCCGAGTAGGTATAGACGGTGAGGCCGAGGGTATTCAGGTAACCGGCGGGGCCGACGCCGCTCTGGCTGTTCGCCATGGGGCTGGCGAGATGGAGCGCGTCGCCCGTGTAGCGGTCGAATATGCCGCTGAAGACATTTGGCGCGGTCGGCTCGTAGGTCATGCCGTGCCAGACAAACGCGGCATAGAGCAGCAGCGCCAGCAGGGTCAAGGCGATGGTTTTATCTCTGTTCATCGGGACAGCCTCCTTCATTCATTGGGTATCAGGCAGATCAGGCCGTTGTGGTGCTCGATGCGCCACCTTTTTTCATATCGGGGTCAGCGTCAATATAATCAGCCCATTTCAACAGAGATGCTTTGCCGCTGTCATTCAATCCGCGATAAACAAATATCAAACGAGATTCGTATTCGTCCAGCCCGTCAATGAGGCGGGGCTTGTTTTCTTTTGGATTCTCCGAAGCATCAATTCCGAGCAACCAATCAACGGTAGTGTTACAGATCTGGGCAATCTTGGCAAGGTTATTCGATTTAGGATCGTGTGCGCCGATCTCATATCCTGACAGGGTAGACACCTTGATTCCGAGCTTTTCGGCAAGTTGTTTTTGTGTTAAGTGCGCGGCGCGGCGCGCCTCCTTGATGCGGTTATACACTGCGGTCACTCCTTTCGCTACTATTATATGCAGCGGATAAATGATAGTCAATACCAAAATTCCGAGAATGTAGTATACATTTCAAGAAATATATTGACAAGTACGAGAAAACAGTATATAATATTGTCAAAGTACGAGATAATCGTATTTTGAGGAGGTGAGTAAGGTGGCGCTGGTACGTGAGAACATAGAAGCTGAACGCGGACGCAAGCAGATGTCCAAAGAAGCGTTGAGCAGGGAATTGAAAATAACTTCCCGCACTTATTGGAATTATCTGGCCGGTGGGCCTATCCCCTCGGACAAGCTGGTACACATGGCGAAGCTGTTCGAGTGCTCGACGGACTACCTGCTGGGCCTGACCGACCGCCGCACGACGGCATGACGAAAGCGCCGGGGGTGCATTCCCCGACGCTTCCGCTGGAAATTGTTTACCGACCACCATTTGCACCGGCGCGCCTGCCTGAGCCTTTCGGCTTCGGTGCCTCCAGGCCCGACAGCAGGACACCGGACGGGCCAATGCACAACCCGCTTCTTTTAACGGCTGTGTCACTTCGGCGGTATCAGCCCCGCCCGCCCTTTACGCATTCACACCCCGAGGGGCGTCGGCACGCTGGAGGTCAAAAGCTTTTTCAAGATCATTGAATCAGCTCCTTTCCGTCCCGGAGGACGCAACCATTATAAGAAATATTTTTCCGACTGTCAAGAGAAAGGAGGGGCAGGATGAACATCAACGTGAAATGCGCGATTGTAGCGGCGGTCGCCGGATTGCTATCGGCGATCATCGTCAACATTATTTTCAGAGTGTAAAAGATACAGCGCCGAGGGGCGCAAGGCCAGCGCAGGGAGGATGCAGGATGAAGAAGCCATTTCACGAGCGTTTCTGGTGGCTGCCGGCGGCGCTGACGGCGGCGGCAGTTATTGTCCACGTATGTGCAATATTAAGTCGATTAACGAGATGACCAGCGCCGCAGCGGCTATGCCGGTCGTAATCCAGAATTGACGGGTAGTGGCATAACGGTCTTTTTTCTTCTCGTCGAGGTAATTAAGGAACCGCCGGCCTTCATCGGAGACGATGAGCCGACCACCATGAGCCATGCCGTAGACATCGCGCAGGGTATCGACTTTAGAGATAAAGCCGAGGCGCTGGAAGGTTTTGAGGTGCGGCGAGTCGTCGGGGATCTGATTGAGGGCGGCGTAGCGGCGAAGGGACGCTTCCTCTTCGGGCAGCAGATGGACGGCAGAGAAATCAGGATGAGACATGATAACAACCCCTTTCGGGGGGATTATACCATGGCCCGGACAGCCGGGCAACCCCACCGACATACCATTGACCGAGGTGAACATCATGGCAATTGTGAAGACCATCATCAGCGGCACCGCCGTCGTGCACATCGACGACAGCTGCTGCGCGGGTGTCAGCAAGGAGGAGATGGCGCGGCGGTGGGCCGAGGTGGACCGGGTCATTTGGCAGATCAATCAGAATCATGCGCGGCGGATGGCGGAGAAGGAGAGGGAGGCAGGCGCTGCCCTAAAGGACTTGCCAAGCGGCGCGGCGGGGAACCCCTCCGACCCGGCAAGCCGGGCCACCTCCCCTTTCAGGGGAGGCTAAGAGCCCCGCAGACGTTTGCGGGATAGTACAAGGGAGGAAAGGGGCATGAAGTTCAAGAGCTTGCGGGAGAAGTGCACGGCGCGGGCCTATCGGCTGATCGTCAACCGCGCAAATGGCAAGACCCAGGAGGAGGAGATCAGCCTCGATTACACCGTCGCGCCGAAGCGCAAGCTGGAGAGGCGGGACGGCTTCGAGGTGGAATGGTTCCGCCCGACCATCACCCAGTGGCCCCATGGGTATGTGAATACGGTGGAGGTGGAGTTGCGTGCCGACGATCATCATGACCATTAAGCGCCGCCACCTGCGGAACATGGAAAGCGGCATTAAGCGCTACGAGCTGCGCAAGACCGTCCCCCGGCGGGAGCCGGGAAAGCCCGTCCGGGTGCTGCTGTGCGTCAGCGGCGGCGGCGGGGACATCGTGGCCGAGTTCACCGCGGACCGGTTCGTCAACCTGACCGGGGCCGATCCAGTGGAACTGGCCCGTCTGGCCTGCATCACCGCCGCCGAGGCCGAGGGCTATCGCCGCAAGGGCCGGGGGAAGCTGTACGGCTGGGGAATCAGGGATTTCAGGCTGTTCCCCGTGAAGGGCCGGCCCCTGCACATCAACGACATCGGGATGAACCGCCCGCCACAGTCGTGGCAGTATGTGCGGGTGCCCTATGCGGACATCAAAATCGACTGATACAGGAGAGGGTGAAGGAAATGCCCGAGACGAGAAGGGCCATGGTCACGATCATCCAGCAGGGCGACCCGGAGATCGCCGGGGCGCTGGTGGCGGGGGTGATGGCCGGGAGGGGCGAGGCGGAGAGGAGAAGGACCTCATCCGACCCCGGCGAAGCCGGGGCCACCTTCCCCACCGGGGGAAGGCTTTTGGAAGACCGGGAGGCTGTGGAGGCCGTCACCGTCACGGCGGACAAGTGGAAGCGGCTGGCGCGGCAGGTGCGGGTGGCCGTGGGAAACGACAAGACCGCCGAGGATTACCGGCTGATGATCGTCAAGGCCCGGTGCGAGTACGCCGTGCATCGCCACACCGGCCCCGCGTACACCGTCGCCAGGAAGCTGCTGCTGGCGTGGGTGATGGTCTGCCAGGCCATGCGCAGGGCGTACCGGGCGCAGGAGAAGGTGCTGAGACTATGACCAAGGCAGAGGAAAAGCGGCGAGAAAAGGCGCGCCAGCTGAAATATCGCAAGCCGGTGGTGCTGGAATTCCACCAGTTGCCAAGGAGAAGGTGTTGGAGCCATGACAAGGGCAGAGGAAAAGCGCCGGGAAAAGGCGAGGGCGCTGCGCTACCGCAAGCCCGCGGTGAAGGACCTGAACATCGCGGAGATACTGATCCAGCTGACCGAGATCAAGGAAGCGTGCGCCGAGGTGCACTGGTATTGCGACAGCGAGGACGGCTGGGACACGCTGCTGAACGCGCTGGACGGGGACGACGATGACGCCTGGGAGTTCAAGACGGCCTTCGCCGACCTGGAGGGCCAGTGCGAGCGGATGCGGGACGACCTGACCGACGACTTCAGCGCGGCCATGGGCGTGGCCGAGGGCTTCGACCTGTTCTTCGCCGGCATCGGCGCGGATTCCGTCACCGGCGGCATGATGGGCTTCGACGACTACGAACAGGATTATTTCGGGCTGGAGCCCGGCTGGGAGAGCCGGAAGGCCGAGGAGACTGCCGCCGAGAAATTGAAGCGCCTGACCAAGGACGAGTTGATCGACCGGGCGGGCCGATGCTTCAGGATCGCCGTGAACTTCCTGAGCCTGCGCCACCGCTACGACAACCTGAAGGCCGCCATGGACATCATTCGGGAACAGAATACCGCACTGCTTCAACAGGTGAAGGCCATCGAGGAGGCCTATGAGGCCGCCACACGGAGCGAGTACGAATGGGAAAACGATTCCAAACAGTTCGACCGGCTGCTGAACGCGCTGCCGGACCGGGCGTGGATCGAGTGAAGGAGCGAGGGCAATGCCGAGGAGGCCGTGGCGGGGAGCGTGGTATGTGTACAACCACCAGCGCCGGGAGTTCTTGAAGGGGCTGGACGGGCCGAAGGGCATGACCTGGACGCCGGGCATAATCCACGCCCACGCCTACCGGGATCCGTCCACCGCCCAGAAGTGCGCAAGCCGGCTGAATGCCAGGCTGCACAATCCGGGGAGCGCCTGCTGGCCCTGCCAGCCGGTGAGCGTGGTCACGGGCGAGGCGGCGCGGTGTTTGGATGCGATCAACAGGAGGGACGGAACCCCTCCACCGCTGACGCGGTCCCCATCCCCTTAATAGGAATCGCGCACGCACCGCGGGCGCAAGCGCCTCACGCACCGCGCACGGCATGGGGAGGCTAAGGAGTGAGATACCAATGAAGCAGGGGCGGCACGTCATACGGGACACGTGGTCGGGGCGTTGGCTGGAGGAGGCGACCATGCCCACCGGCGAGGCGCGGATCACCATCACGAAGTGGACGCGCCACCCCGAGAGGGCGTACCGCTTCCCGTCGCTCCAGGCCGCCCGGAACATGGCCGAGGCCCTGGGCGGGGCGCAGTTTGTTGTGGAAAAAAGGTTATAGGTTATAGGTTTTAGGTTTTAGGGGAATGGCCGACCGCTGACTAAACCTAACACCTAATCCCTAAAACCTAAAACCTCAAATATTACAAGGGAAAGGGGTAGAACAAATGACAACTTTAGGGGAATACATCTACAAGGGCATGGGGGCGGCGTCCACCGTGCTGGGGTTTCTGTTCGTGATCGTGGGGGCGGCGGTGGCGCTGTTCCTGATCGTATACGGGGTGCTGCTGATCGCCCAGGCCGGCGAGAAGGCGGGCAGGAAGGGGGTGCAGCAGCGTGGCAGAGCGCAAGCCTACGCTAACCAGCCATACGGACATGCTCAGGCAGTGGGGAAGCACGTTAGAAAGGGCCTGTGAGAGCATCATTGCCGACGTGCACGCCGGGAAGTTGCTGGACGACACCATGGAGCGGCACTTCGACTACATTCGCCACCTGATGGGGCGGCGGGAGATCATCGTGAATGAGATCATGAAGTACAACCGGCACAAGGGGCCGGGGACGCCGGGGTATATCGACCTGGGAGGGAAGGCGGGGAACGCCCGCTGCGGCGGGGCCACCTCATCCGACCCCGCAAGCGGGGCCACCTTCCCCTCAAGGGGAAGGCAAGGGGAAACCAGCGAGAGGAAGGAGACGGGCGGCGATGTGGCTGAGTGATTTCAGGGCGCAGTTCGGGCTGGAGCTGGAGACGCTGGGGTATTTCATCCGCAAGGAGGGCCTGAAGCGCCACCCGCCGCTGAGAGTGTCGGACGAGCTGCTGTACCTGCTGGAGAACTTCGGGAACTTCAGGACCGTGCCGAAGCTGGCCGACCTGATCGCCGAGGTCTGCGGGGCCACCGCAGAGCAGCGGGACGCGCTGGTGCTGGAGAAGTACAGGGGGACGTGGAAGCCGAAGGAGGGGAAGGCGGGACCTCATCCGTCTTTTCCAGGACAATGCAAGCATTTCCGGGAAAATCCACCTTCTACCCAAGGGTATGGCTACGCACACCCAAAGGGGAAGGCTTTGGGGGAGGGTCCGTACCGGGAACAGATGGATGGCAGAGCGGTGGTCAAGGTGAACCGATACGCCACGGAGCTGGCCCGCTATCGGACCGGCCACGACGCCGCGGTGCAGAACTGCGTCACCGAGAACCAGGTGACCAGGCGCTGTCACCACCGCTACCAGAGCGACGAATTCAAGCTGGCCGGGTACACCTTCCGCTTCGCCCGGGAGTGGGACGCCATGACCGAGGCCCAGCGCCGCGCCGACATCGCCCGCCTGAACGGCGTCACCACGAATCGAAGGGGCGACGGCAGCGCCAGGATGGTGACCGTGGTGGACCGGGCCGGGAATCTGTGGCACTACGACAGCGTCGCCAAGGCGGCCGAGGCCACGGGGATCCCGTTTCACGTGATGAACAAGCGGCTGAGGCGCGCCGAGGAGGCGAACAAGCTGGCCGCGGCGCTGGAGGGCATCAAATTCACCTATACCACGCTGTGGGACGGGCTGACGCCCGAGGACCAGGAGCGCGTGCGGAGGATGGGGAAGGATGTGGGATGAAGTTTCAGGCTTTAGGGATTGGGTTTTAGGAGAACAGGAGAACGACCAGGAAAGGAGTAACACCATGAACAAGTACAGGATCAAAATTGAACCCATCGAGGGCGCGGAGGGTGCGGAGCTCAGCGAATCGATGCAGGAGCCCATCGAGTGCGACGGCTTTGTCATCATCGCGAAGAAAGAAAAAGCGATCGAAGTGCGCAAGCACGATGTAACCCGAGAGACCATCAGCAAAGCCATCAACAGCGACCCGGTGCTGCTGGCCTCGTCGATCATCGCAAGGGCCATCGGGCAAGCGGAAGAGATCGAGAAGAAGGCCGTGGGGAAGTCGATCATGGAGAAGCTTTTCAACCTGTAGCAACAGACGCCGGGGCAACCCGGCGACGTGGGGGCCGACGGCGTCACGCGGGAATTGAGCCATCCCGCCCAGCCGGTTCAACCCCGGCAGGCTCCCGGGTTTTTAGGTTTTAGGTTTTAGGGGTTAGGTTTTAGGGATTGAAGAACGACAGAGAAAGGGAAAGGGGTACGACGATGGCAACGAAGACGAAGAGCGCCAGCCCGCCGCCGGTGGAGTACGCTTCGGCGATGGACAAGATCCGGGACGAGATGGCGAAGAGCAAGGACAATTACGTGCAGGTGGTGGGCGAATACCTGACCGGCTACCTGCTGGACCACCCGGAGGCCGAGGCGAAGCTGTTGGACAGCGGCAAGAGCATCAAGGGCAGCCTGGAGGCCGTGCGCAATGAGGCCCAGAAGGTCAAGGTTGGGAACATGGCTGTGCTGGATGACAGGACCGTGTTCGGGATCGTGCTGGGGTATTTTGGAATCAAATCGGAGCCGGATGTGATCAAAACCGGGGAGGATGTGCTCAAAACCCCCGGTAATGTGCACAAAACCGGGGAAAATGTGCCCGCTGCGGCGGGGACCACCTCATCCGTCAGCGCAAGCGCTGACACCTTCCCCTCAAGGGGAAGGCTTTTGGAGGCCGACGCAAGGCCCGCCCCCGTTGACCCGTTCGATTTGGACGCGCTGCTGGGGGTGATCTGATATGAAGAATCTGAACGCAGAAACATTCGGCAACATCATGAACGACATCATCACCGAGCGTGACATCGCGGTAGTGATCGAAATGCCTGCTGGCACTCAGGAGCCAACAATCAGCGGAGGCACAGGCGTCGCCACGATAGATTTGTATTTTATACTGGCCGCGCTGAAGCCAACGCTGAAGCGCCTGATCTGCGAGGCGGGCGGGCCCGAAAACCTGGACGTGAAGCGCTTCATCCACGGATCGCTGCGACTGGTGGAGGATGATATACTCAGCGATCTGGGAATCGACGGAGGTGACGCCTGATGTGCGGCATTCCCCTCCCACCCCCGAAGCCGCCGGTGGACGCGGTGACGGGGCGGCGGCTGTCCTTCGACCAGGCCGTGGCCCACGTGGGCGGGCTGGATCAGCTGCTGTCCGAGCACGGAAAGCAGCTGATCAAGACCAACGCGAAGCAGTACCTCTGGAAATATCCGAACAAGACCACCTGGTGCACCGCCTGTGGAAAGCCCATCGAGGGCTTCACGGGCAGGCACGGCGCGCTGTACGCCTGCCCCCGCTGCGGGGCGCGGGCGGAATTCCGCTATGAAGCCAGGGGCCACCGGCGCGTCTATGACGAGTTTGTGCTGTATGAGTGGCGGCGGTCGGTGCTGGACGCCGAGACGGTCACACTCACCGCCACGTGGGTCACCCGGGACAGCACCCGCGACCACGCGCCCCACCTGGCCCTGCTGCGCACGAACACCACGGCCATCTACATATTCCGGCCGAACCGGGCCGTGACGGTGTACAAGAAGGAAGCCTGTTACGGCGCGAACGGCTGGGACACCCGCTGGAGGCGCGTGGACGCCATCCACCCGGAGCACACCAAGAACGGCACCATGGGCGGCGCGGACATCGTCATCGACAACATGGAATTCCGCAAGGCCATCGAGGACACCCGGATCGGGCGCGTGTTCGACAGCCTGCGGGAGGCGTCGGGGCGCTGGGACGATTTGGAGCTGATGGCCGTGGCCAACTGCGCCCGCCGCCCGTGGCTGGAATACCTGGCCAAGTGCGGGCAGGCCGGTCTCGCCGGGGCGCTGATGCGAATGCCCCACATATCCAAGGAGATCGTGCCGAACCAGCGGGCGCGCCGCCCCATGGACCTGCTGGGCCTGACCGCCGGCCAGTGGGGTGAGGTCAAGCGGGACGGCATACCGCTGGACGTGGGGACGCTCAGCGCGATCCGGCTGCTGACCCGGCTGGACATCGGGCCGGTGAAGGTGGCCGACGCGCGGAACATAGTCCAGGAGGACGCCTGGAGCATCGGGAAGCTGCTGCCGCAGCACGACAGGTGGGGCGGCAAATCCATGGGCTACATGCTTAGGATGCTGCCGGACAGGCTGCGCCGCAAGATCGTCCGCCGCTGCATGAAGGAGCCGAGGCACATCCAGGAATGGAGCGACTACTACCGCCAGCTGCGGGAGCTGGGCGAGGTCAGCCTGGTCGGGGAAAAGCCGGAGAAGGGCCACCTTGACAACCGCCCCTTCGCCCCGGACGCCGATCCGGCGCTGCTGCTGCCGAAGGATATGCACCTGATGCACCAGCGCATGACCGAGCGGCTGGAGCTGCTGCGCAACGAGGCGCGGATCAAAGCCGCCGAGGCGCTGCGGACGAAGTTCGAGGGCGAGATACTGCCGAAGCTGGTGAAGAAGTTCACCTTCGAGGCCGAGGGGCTGGTGCTGAGGCCCTACGCCACCGCCGCCGAGGTCATCACCGAGGGCAGCGCGCTGAGCATCTGCATCGGGGGCTATGCCGAGCGGTACATGAGAGGCGGGACGGTGATCTGCTGCCTGCGGAAGGCCGACGCGCCGGACAAGCCATGGCGGGCGGTGGAGTTCGACGCCCACACCGGCGCGCTGCTCCAGGATCGCGGCTACAAGAACGACGTGGGCAAGTGGGAAAAGACGCCGGAGACCAAGGCGCTGCTGGAGCGGTTTTGGCGGGCGTTTGATGCGGCTCATTGCAAGAGCAAGGGAAAGGAGCGTAAGAGCGCATGATCGAGAGAGAGAATACAAACGAATTGCAGGGGCAGTATACGCTGGATGATCTGTTGCCGGGGGATGGCGGCAATCAGGACGCGCAGCCCATGGAGGGGTACGACGCGGAGGGGAATCTGTTGAATGTGGATGCCATCCCGGAGGAGGACGGGGAGGCGACCTCTTCCGACCCGCCGCAAGCGGCGGCCCACCTTCCCCTAAAGGGGAAGGCTTTGGGAGACGACGCGACAAAAGAAAGCCTTCCCCAGCAGGCGGAGCCTGCGGTTCAGGGGAAGGTGGATTTCCCGGAAAATGCTTGCATTGTTCCGGGAAAGACGGAAGAGGTCGCCTCCCCGCAGACGCCTGCGGATGACGAGGCCCGCCTGTCCGCCCTCGCCACCGAGATCAACGCCATCACCGAGCAGACCCGGGGCGTGGTGATCTCCGCGGCGCTGGCCGTGGGCAAGCGGTTGATCGAGGCGCGGTCGCTGTGCCAGGAGGGGCGGTGGCTGGAGTGGCTGAGCAAGTCCGTCGCCTATTCCGAGCGCAAAGCCCAGGACATGATGCGGCTGTATGTGGAATACGGCCGGGAAGGCAGCATTCCAGACAGCATCGCCGCGCTGGACTACTCCAAGGCCGTGGCGCTGCTGAGCGCCCCGGCCGATCAGCGGGAGGCCCTGGCCGAGAGGGCTGCCGACGATGATCTATCGGTGCGCCAGCTGCAGGCCGAGATCAAGCGGCTGAAGGCGGAGAAGCTGAAGGCCCAGATGCAGATCGAGGGGCTGGAGCAGCAGGTGGACACCGCCCAGGGGCACATCGAGCAGCTGACTGACGAGGGCAACCGGCAGGATCAGGCCATTGTGGACCGGGACAGGGAAATCGCGGCCAAGGAAGCCGAGCTGAAGGAGACGAAGCGGGTTTTGGCCGACGCCGCCGAAAAGGTCACCGTCGCCCAGGCCAAGGCCACCGCCGCCGAGTCCGCCGCCGAGCAGCTGAAGCGGCTGAGGGCCGAGGCCGAGGAGCGGGCCGACCAGAACGCCCAGCGCTACGGCGACGCCCTGAAGCGGGCCAACGAGACGGCGAAGCAGCTGGCCGAGGCGAAGGCGAAGATCGCCGCGCTGTCCGAAGCCGCTGCCGCCAGCGCCAACGGCCCCGAGGTCCAGACCGTCGAGGTCGTCCCCGAGGAAGTAAGGCGGGAGCTGGAGCAGCTCCGCCGCGACCTCGCCGAGGCCCGGGCTCATGTAGCGGCGGCGCCCGCGCCGCCATCGTCCTCCTCCGCCACCGCCGCCGAGAAATTCAAATGGTTCTACCAGAATCAGATGCAGCCCACCTTCAAAACGGCCCTGGCCCTGCTAAAGGAGGTCGCCCAGGAGGACGGCCACGCCGCCGACGCCTTCGCCACGGCCCTGACCAACGCCTGCAAGGTGCTGATGAATCAGCTGGGGGTGAACGAGTCGTGAAACGGCGCATACTGATCACCGCCGTCCTGCTGCTGGCCCTCACCCTGACCGCCTGCAGCGGATCCCGCCACTACACCTGGGCCATCATCCGGCTGGACGGCAAGACCGTCGCCGAGGGCCACGTGGACGCCTGGACACCCTACGGCGAAGGCGTCGTGAACATCGAGATCGATGGCAAGCGCTATCGCACCAGCTACAATAACGTCATCCTCATGGAAGAACCGCCCACCACCCACGACCAACCCAAGACCACGGAGGTACACGCATGATTAAGATCGACCTGTCTGATAACGCCAACTGCGCCAACCTCTGGCGCATCATTGCCCACTTCGGCGGCTACGCCCACCAGAAGGAGAAGGCCATCGAGGAGCTGACCGAGCTGGCCCAGGCCATTGCCCGCGACCTCCAGGGCGAGGGCGACCGGGAGAACATCATAGAGGAGATCGCCGACGTGCTGGTGACCGTGGCCCAGCTGGTGTTGATCTACGGAATCCACCGGGAGGTGGAGCGCGTGGCCGGAGAAAAGGTGGCCCGCACACTGGCGCGGATCGAGAAGGAGCAGAGGGAGGCGAAGGCGAGGTGAATCTATCCGCAATCAAGGCGCTTTGCTACGGCGGCAAGAGGGCCACGATCTACGGCGCGCCGGGCGGAAGTCAGTGGATTTCAAACGGATTCGGGGCGTGGCCCGTGGAGGGCATACGCCTGGAGGACGCGGACGCCCTGATGGAGCTGTGGAATCTGTCCGACAAGGCCCGGGCCAAGGCGATCATCATGTGGGAGGCAACGTCGGACCGGCGCTTCACTCAGGCCCCGTTTGAGGGCGAGGAAGAGCTGAAGGAGCTGGGCGGGGCGACGTTCGGCGACGATTCGCTGTTCATAGCCTTGCAGAGCAGCCGGGGCGTGCTGTGGATCGACGCCAATCTGCTCAAACCATTGCGGAGCGACTACCGACAATATTATGCCCGATGGGAGCAGGACCGCCCGCTGGTGGCCGTCTACGAGGACCTGGCCGCCTGCAAGGCGCTGATTCTGCCGACGGGCAACACCGTGGCCGACCTGCTGCAGGACGCAGCCGGGAAGATGCAGACCAATCATTTTCACTGGCGCGACGCAGAGGATGAGGCCGCCGAGGCCGAGCAGGAAGCCGAGGCGAAGTTCCGGGAACAGGGAGGCGACACAGAATGATGACCATGATCGGAGAATTGACGAACCGAGGCCGGCTGCTGGAAGAGCTGGCGGAGCTGTCCAACGAGGCCCTTTATATGGCCTTCGCCGACAACCGCATCACCCGCGCCATCGACGACGCCATGTGTGACGACTGCAAGGCCGAAAACGGGCGCTGCATGAGCACCGGCGACGACACGCCATGCCCGTTCACACTGGACGAATGGCTGGACCGGCCCAACACCGGCCGGCGCATCCTGCCGCCGACATGACCCGGGCGGCGCTTGAAATCGTGATCTTCATCACCGTTTGGGTGGTGTTGCGCATGATGGACCGATAAAGGGGGTGATTGTATGAAGAAGCTGCTGTAAACAGACCGAGGTCGCGGGCGGGCATCGTTGAGCACAATCAGCGTTTATAAAACTGACAAAATAATACGGATAGGCTTTACAGGGATCCATAATGCGCCCGCCCGCGATCACCATTGAACGACGAACGGAGGAGAGAGGATGGACAGGAGGGTCAGGCAGCCGGAGAAGTACCCGGTGGACGGCCGGGAGATGACCGCCCAGGAGATCGCCGACATGCTGGGGATCACGAGGCAGGCGCTGTGGAGCCGCCGGTCGCGGCTGGGCGGGTGCAGCTACCAGGCGATCGTGAACATGTTCCGGGCGGGCCAGCTTGGGAAGACCAGGGAGCATCGATACCTGATCGAGGGCAAGTGGATGACCACCGGGGAGATCGCCGGGATGCTGGAGATCAGGCCGGGCACGCTGAGCAACTGGCGGTGGCTGAACCATGGCAAGAGCATGGAGGACGCCATCGCCCACTTCCGGCAGTACCAGACCGGCGAGCGCCAGCGCCGCGGGGGCGACCGGGGCGGGCGGCCGCCGTCGATCCAGTTCACGGTAAGCGGGCGCGTCTACACCGTGGTGCAGGTGGCGAAGAGGTACGGCGTGGCCCCGCAGAGCGTGCGGCACTACCTGAAAAAGCACGGCGGAGACATGGCGGTCACGCTGAAGCACTACCGTGAGCGGGAGAAGGAAAAGCAGCGCCGGGCCGAGGCGGCGATCATGAAGGCGCTGGGGTTTTAGAGGTTGTTGGGTTTTAGGTTGGAGTCGCGGAACCTGTCCCCGTGACTCTGTCACCGTGACTCAGGATGGAGTGAGGTGAGAGAGATGGATAGGGCGGAAGTTATCAAGGGGCTGTATTTGATAAGCCTTGATACACGTCTCAGAGGATTCAGAGCGAATGGAAAATTATATCATGATGTTGCAACAGATACCATAAAACTCCTGCAACAGCCGGTGGCCATCAGCCGATGGGTAAAAGTGACTGGTGATTTTACGACGCCCGGCGGTACGCCGTATTTTGTTTGTGGACGGTGTGGCGGATCAGGACACCTTTACGGCGTGGAGTATAGCAAGCGCAAGGTTCTTTGTGATGGGTGCGGGAGTGTGAATATCTATCCATGGGAACAGGCGCACGAGGTGGGGTCGTCGTTGTGGGAGGAGCCGAAGGGGGCGGATAAGGATTGACGGAGAATGAGTCATGGAACCTGTCCCCGTGACTCGTTCGGAAATTCAGAGTTGAGCGCCCGGACGCGCACACACGTTCGGGCGTTGACCTCCAAATTTCTACCATAATAAACCAGGGGCGAAGCCGAAGCCCCTGCGCGGGCTTGTATACCGTATTTATAAGTCAGCGTTCATACGGAGGATAACATGAGCCGATTCCAGGACGCATCGGGGTACGAAATCCTGTTCGATCTCCCTGCCGGGGAATACAGCCCCGCCGAGGTGGGCGGCATCCGAACGCGGACCATCCGGGCCGGGAACACCATCGAGGTGGAGTGCTACCCGCTGACCCGGATCGGCGCCGCCGCCGTGAACGAGTCCAAAGCCCGCCGCCGCCAGCGCGCCGCCCAGGAGCTTGCCAACCGCAAGGCCGCGGAGAAGAAGATGCGCCGCTACGTGGAGCACAACTTCACCCCCGAGGACTGGTTCATAACCTACACCTGGGATTATGGCATGATCGACCGCTTCGCCATGTCCGCCGAGGACGCCGACCGGGAATGGCAAAGGCTGGGCCTTCCCGACCAGGAGGAGGACGCCCGCCGACAGCTGAACAACTACTTCCGCCGCGTCAAGACCCGGATGCGGCAAAAGGGCCAGGACCCGCGCCAGTTCATGCACCTATATGTGCTGGAGCTGACCCGCCCGAAGACCGACGGCCGCTGGCACTATCATTTCCACACGGTGATCCACGCCCCGGGCCTGACCGACCTGGAGCTGCGGGAGCTGTGGGGCGCGGGCTTCACCCGGACGGACCGCCTTTCCTGGGCCGACGAGGGCCCGGCACGGCTCGCCCACTACCTGACCAAGGGCCTCACCACCGAGGAGATCACCCCCGACGGCCGCCGCCTGCGCCGCTGGGGCCACTCGAAGAACCTGAAGACGCCCCCGGAGACCGTCTCCGACCGCAAGCTCTCCCGCCGCCGCGCCGCAAGGATCGCCGCCGACGTGCAGCATGAGGGCCGGGCCATATTTGAAAAGCTGTACCCCGGTTATCGCTGCGTGGAGACGCCCGTGGTCAAGTACAGCGATTTCGTGCCGGGGGCGTACATATTCGCCCGGCTGAGGAAGATCGAGAGCGACCCGCCGTGGGTGCGGGCGAGGAGGAGGGATTGAGTGTTGATACTGATGCCGGGGGATTGCCTGGAGAGGATGGCGGAGATCGACGACGGCTATGTGGACATGGTGCTGTGCGATCTGCCATACGGGACAACGCAGAACAAATGGGACAGCGTGATTCCCTTTGAGCCGCTGTGGAGGGAGATATGGCGGGTTTGCAAGGCAAACGCCGCGGTGGTGCTGTTTTCGCAGATGCCGTTTACGGTGGACGTGGTAAACAGCTGCCGGGGGAGTTTTCGGTATGAATGGATTTACGAAAAGACGAACCCGGGCGGATTCCTCAACGCCAACCGGATGCCGATGAAATGCCATGAAAATCTGCTGGTGTTCTACCGGCATTTGCCCACGTACAACCCGATAAGGCGGAGGGGGTTCAGGGCGTATGTGAATAAAACGCAGGGACAGGCGTCCGCGTCAAAGAATTACGGGAAATTCTTAACTAAGCCGATTTATTCAAGCCCGGATGGGACGCGGTGCCCGGTGGACATCATACGCTTCTCAAACAGCAGTTACGGCTATGACACCGGGCTGCACCCGACGCAGAAGCCGGTGGCGCTGTGCGAGTACATGGTGAAGACCTACACGAACCCCGGCGAGGCGGTGTTGGACATGTGCATGGGCAGTGGCACCACGGGCGTGGCCTGCGCCAACACCGGGCGGGAATTTATCGGCATCGAGCGGGACGCCGGGTATTTTCAGACGGCGAAGCAGCGGATCGAGAGGCGACTGGTGGAAATCGCCCGGGACGGGATCGCGGAGCAGGTAGGGATGTTTGAAGGGGGAGGCTTGGGAGACGGGGATTTGTTTGACCTGGAGAGATTGATGGAGCAAGGGAGGGATTGATATGCCGAAGCATCCGGCGCGGTTGAAGAATGCCGGGATAAGCCAGGCGCGGTATGAGGAGCTGAAGGCGGTCTGTCGGCAGTATCGGGAGTGTCGGCGGCGGCTGGAGCTGGCGCGCGCCGGGATCGTCGACCGGCCCGAGGGGCGCGGGGCGTGGCGGCGGCCTGATCCCACCGGGAACGCCGCGCTGGCGCTGGCCGACAACCCCGACGGGCGGCGGGTGCGGCTGATCGAGCAGTGCGCCGAGGCAGTGGCCGAGCCCGTGACCGCCGCGGCGATCCTCAGGAGCGTCACCGAGGGGCAGCCCTGGAGTCGGCTGCGGCCGCCGTGCGGCGAGAAGCAGTTCTATGTGCTGCGGCTGCTGTTCTATATCGAGCTGGATCGGCGGCTGTGAAAATCGACCAATCAGCGTCACTAAAAACGGGGTATAATGTCAGCGTCGAGAGGCGGGGCCCGACGGGGTTCGTGACCGTCCGCGTAAGACCGAGCGCCGGCCTTTCGACATCAACCCCTTTCTTTCCCCCAAAGCCCGCGAGACATGTGCCGCCTCGCGGGCGTCGTTTATGGAGGACGACGTGAAGCGCAAGTATACCGAACCGTTTTATCGGACGCGGCGATGGGAAAAGCTGCGGGCCGCCGTGCTGAGGCGGGATGGGTACATGTGCCAGGAGTCGAAGCGATTCGGCAAGCGGGCCGAGGCCACGACCGTGCACCACGTATTCCCGCGGGATGAGTTCCCGGAGTACCAGTGGGAGCCGTGGAACCTGATCAGCCTGGCCGGGGATGTGCACGACCAGATGCACGACCGGGTGAGCGGGGCGCTGACACAGAGGGGCGCCGAGCTGCTCAGGCGCGTGGCGAGAAAGAACGGCGTGGATGTGCCGTGGAGGTATCGGGGATGAGGGTGGCTTATCTGTGTGACGGATATGGGTGCAGGAGCAGGTGGCCGACGTGCCGAGAATATCCGCAGGGACATTACCTTAGGTGCACGCATACCACGGACCCTGAACATGCTGTGAATGGACCGTGTGAAAGGCCAGAGCTGGAGCCGGAGAGGTTCACGGTATTGGCGCCGGGGGTTTTCATTGAGAAAGTTTCGGGTTTTTTACAAAACGATAACGGAACGGGCGAAAGCCGACGGGAATGAGCGCGCGTAACGGATTCTTTACAAGATAACGCGCGCGCGCAAGGCCCCCCGGGGCGGCTGCGATAACCCGATCCCCCGGGGACCGGTGGGGGCAGGTTTTTCCAAGTGGGCGGGAATTTTGGTAAATGGGGTAAATCGGGCCGAGGGACGGCCTGATATGGGCCGAGGGGTGGCCTGAAATGGGTCGTAGGTTTGACGGGAGTTGAGCGAAGGGAGGCGGGAGCGTGGAGAAGGCGCGATGGGTTGAACGGATCACGGCCAGCTGCGTGGCGGCGGGGACTTACCGGGAATGGTTCGCCGACGTAATCGATACGCTGGCCGCGATCCTGGAGCGCCGGGACGAGGCCGAGGCGCTGTTCATCGAGCAGGGCGGCGAGGTGCTGATCGAGCACACCAACAAGGCCGGGGCGACCAACTTCGAGCAGAATCCCATCCTTCGGATGATCAACGATCTGAACCGGGACGCGCTGGCCTACTGGCGGGACCTGGGCCTGACCCCGGCGGGGCTGAAAAAGATCGACGAGGCGGCAATGAAGCAGCGGAAGAAATCCGCGTTGGAAGAGGCGTTGAAGCACCTTGGCAGCTAAGGCGACGCGGGCGAAGCGCTACAAGAAAATCGCCATCGCTTACGCCAAAGCCTGCGCCGCTTCGACTGAGATCGCCTATAAAACCGCCGCCGAGGCGCGGGCCGCCGGCATCAACGTCTGCGGGGCTGAGGTGGCCGCTGCGGCGAAGCGGTTCCTTTCAGACCTGGAGCGCAAGGACCTGACCCTGCGCACCAAGGACCCGGACTTCGTCTGCAACATCATCGAGCGGATCATGGTCCACAAGCAGGGCCAGGCGCTGGACGGCACCCCGCTGACCAATACCCCGTTCAGGCTGCTGCCCTGGCAGGTGTTCATCGTGTACAACCTGCTGGGGTTTTACTATAAGGGCAGGCGGGAGCGGCGCTTCAAGGAGGCCCTGATCTTCGTACCCCGAAAGAACGGGAAGACCTTCTTCATCGCGGCGCTGGCCTTCGGGTTGGCCCTGCTGGAGCGCAAGAGCGGCGCAAAGCTGTACATCGTGGCCGCTTCGATGAAGCAGGCCCTGGAGAGCTTCGAGGACATCCTTTACACCCTCCGCTACCGGGGGATGGCCGGGGAGTTCAGGATACGAAACAACAATGCCGAGCACAGCATCCACCTGGACTTCCTAGACGAGGACGGCAACCCGGACGGATTCATCCACATCGAGGCGCTGGCCTCCAACCCGGACGCACAGGACAGCTTCAACGCGCCATTCACCATCGCCGACGAAATCCACGCGATGAAGAAGGCCGCGCAGTATAACCGCTTCAAGGAAGCGGGCAAGGCCTACACCAACAAGATCATGCTGGGGATCACCACGGCGGGCGACAACGTCAATTCGTTCTGCTACCGCCGCATGGAGTACGGCATCAAGGTGGTTACCGGGCAGGTGCAGGACGACAGCCTGTTCGTGTTCATTTCCCGGGCGGATCAGGACGAGAAGGGAAACGTGGACTACCTCAACCCCATCCAGCACCAGAAGGCCAACCCCAGCTATGGCGTGACGATCCGCCCGTCGGACATGATGCAGGCGGCCATCGAGGCCCAGAACGACCCCCAGCAGCGGAAGGACTTCCTGTCCCGCTCGCTCAACATCTACACCACGGCGCTGAATGCCTGGTTCGACCTGTCCAAGTTCAAGCAGAGTGACGGGA
>Ga0310691_10002020_pt1 | contig 28606 bp, 56 predicted proteins | sample 176DNAGHGlowgp2_FD_203887 | JGI IMG/M metagenome (GOLD analysis project Ga0310691, IMG submission 203887) | Sheep rumen microbial communities from Palmerston North, Manawatu-Wanganui, New Zealand - 1766 DNA GHGlow gp2 (v2) (version 2) | ecosystem: Host-associated > Mammals > Digestive system >... | reverse complement strand
TTCTTCTTCATAACGTTCTAACGCTCTATCTAATAATTGCACAGCTTGCATTATATCTTGTTGTAATCCGATTGAAGGTAACCATTCGCATTGAACATCTCTACCCCATGGCCAACATTCTTTTGAACGAATTGGATCACCAAATGCTTTATAAATACAAGATATTGCAGCCATTGCATATCTATCTGAACGTATCTGTTTGTGTTCTAAAATTTCAGTTAATGTCATATAATAATAGATATAATTTAATTAAAAATTATACTTTTAACTAAAATTGGGATTGATTCTCGAGAATCAATCCCAAGTTAAACTCTTTACTTAATTTCAATTGTCCTTACATTTACTTCTTTTTTAGGATCTTCTTCTTTCTTAGGTAATGTAATTGTAAGAACACCATCATTATTACTTGCTGATATCTGTTCTTGAATTACATTATCAGGAATATTCCAAGATTCTTGATAAGATGATTTACTCCATTGTTTTACATGATATTTATGATTCTCATCTTCTTGACCTTCTTTTGACTCGTTAGTCATACTTACATAAATAACATTGTTTTCAATTTTGATGTTTGTCTCATCTTTTGTAAATCCAGGATTGGCAATTTCTATTTCATAAGCTTTATCAGTTTCCTTTACATTAACCTTTGGGGAATTGGTAAAGTTTGTTGGAACAAAATCACCGAAAAATGATTTAATAGGATTAAAATCAAATAAATCTTTTGGTGTGAAAAAATCTAAAGCGTTTGTCATAATAATTACCTCCAATTGTAATTAATTTATTTATATTATAGGGACTCTCAAGAGAATCCCATTGAGAGTTTATTTTGTTTCAGTAAATGGAGCACCTGCTTGGAAAGGATTACCACCAAATGGATTTTGCCCACTTTGACCACTTTGACCACCAAACATATTATTAAACATATTTGGATCTACTTGTGGATTGCCGTTTGCATCCTTAGGCATATTCTCTTGATAAATACGTGTTATAATTGGCCCGTATACTTTTTCAAGTTCATCCTTCTTTGCAAACATTGTTGTATCATCCTTTTCATCAATTGCTTTCTTTGCAGCTGCAACAATATCTTCAAGTTGCTTACGTTCATCTGAAGTAAACTTATCCTTTAAGTTATCATCATTTAATGAACGTTCTACTGAATAAATATATCCTTCAGCATTGTTCTTTTTATCAAACTCTGCTTTCTTTGCAGCATCTTCAGCTTTGTGCTCTTCAGCTTCTTTCTTAATTCTATCAATTTCATCTTGTGAAAGTGAATTAGAATCAGAAATTGTAATGTGTTGCTCCTTATTAGTAGCCTTATCGACAGCAGTTACTGTAAGAGTACCGTTAGCATCAATATCAAATGTTACTTCAATTTGTGGAACACCACGAGGTGCAGGCATAATACCATCAAGTTGGAAAGTACCAATAACCTTATTATCGCGACTCATTGGACGTTCACCTTGAAGAACTACAATTGATACACCTGGCTGATTATCTACTGCTGTTGTAAATATCTGTGATTTCTTAGCAGGAATTGTTGTATTTGCTTCAATAAGCTTACCCATTTGACTACCGTTAACCTCAATACCTAATGTAATTGGAGTTACATCAAGAAGCAATGTATCTGATTCCTCAGGATTAACAATTGCTTTTGCTTGAATTGCAGCACCAAGTGCAACAGCTTCATCAAAGTTAGATGATTTATTCAACTTATCACCAAATGCATTTTTAAGTGCTTCTTGAACTTGTGGCATACGTGATGAACCACCTACAAGAAGAATATCAGTAATATCTGCTGATGTTTTCTTTGCCTTTTCAAGTGCACGCTTTGCAATTTCAATTACTCTATCAGTGAACTTCTTTGTCATTTGTTCAAACTTTGCACGAGTAAGATTTGTTACAAGCATTTGAGGAACACCATCCATAACAGTAATATATGGGAGATTAATCTCTGTTGATGTTGATGTAGACAATTCACATTTTGCTTTTTCTGCAGCCTCAACAAGACGGGCATATGCCATAGGATCTTTTCTCAAATCAACGCCTGCATGATCTTTCATAAACTCTTCAGCAAGCCAATCAACGATTTCATTATCGTAATTTTGACCACCAAGGAATACATCACCGTCTGATGCAAGTACTTCAACCATGCCTTGAGATACTTCACAAATTGATACATCTTCAGTACCACAACCAAGGTCATTTACAAGTACAAGACGTTCTTTATCTTCTTTATCCATACCTGCTGCAAGAATAGCTGCAGTTGGTTCATTGATAATACGATGTACATTCAAACCAGCAAGTTCACCAGCAAGTTTTGTTGCTTTACGTTGAACATCATTGAACCATGCAGGAACTGTGATAACACAATCCTTTACTTCCTCTCCATAATAATCTGAAGCTACCTTTGCAAGATCTGCTAAGATATATGAAGAAATCTCTTCAGCAGAATAATCTTTGTCTTCAATTCTAACATAAGGTTTATTGTTCTTGTTGATTACTTCATAAGTAATCATAGTAAGCATTTTTTGAACATCTGAATCTTGCCATTCAGCACCCATAAATCTCTTAATGAAAGATACAGTGTTCTTAGGATTCATAATCATACCACGTTTAGCTGAACCTCCAATTTTACGTTCGTCGCCTTTAATAAAAACTACAGATGGTGTGGTACGAGAACCTTCTGCGTTTGCAATAACTTTAGCTTGTCCGCCTTCAATAATGGCCACACAGCTATTACCTGTTCCCAGGTCAATACCAAATACTTTGTTGCTCATAATTTAATAATTTATGTTATATTTTTAGTTGCTCAAGGAAAGTATTTAACTAATCCTTGTATTTTATAATAATTATTAATTTATAAAATAGAACTATTTTTAAGAATTTTTTTAATTTTTTAAATCTTTTTTATAATCAATCTTCATTGGTTCATGATTACTATCACACATTATATTACCTTCTTTATCTGTATAATATGCTTGCTTCTCATATATTCCTCTTGTATATGGGTCACAAGAATATGCAGCTCCATCACCTAATCCTTCAACATATCCATCTTTATAGCCAAATTCACGAGCTGATTTATACATTATCTCAAACCAAGTTCGTAGCATTTCTGATGGATCTATATCGTTAGGATCTGATGGCTTGAAGTCACAAACTTCCATAACACACATCATACAATGATCAACCCAACCTTTTATTCCGTCTGGTGATTTCATAATTATACTTCAAATTGTTTGTGGAATTTATTTAATACTTCCATAAAATCCATTGAGAAGAATCTTGTTACATCATTAGTTAATTCTTCAGGAATTGGTGTATTATTATCTGCTGCGGCAAAAGCACCTGCAATTGCAGCTTCAGTATCTGCATCACCACCAAGACTTACAGCTTTGCGAACGCAATCTTCATATGATGTAGAATTATACCAGCAAATAAATGCAGCAGGAACTGAATTTTGACATGTACATTCAAACTTATGATTCTTTTTTAATGTTTCATATGATTTACTTAAATCATAATTACATTCACGCTCAATATATTTTTTAATATCCTTCTTATCATAATCATGTCTAATAAGCCAAATAATTGCAGCAGTTGCAACTGCTCCTTTAATTCCTTCAGGATGATTATGTGTAATCTCTGCAGATATCCTTGCAAGTTTTGCACATTCCTCAATAGTCTTACAATAAAAACCAACCGGAATAACTCTCATTGCAGAACCATTACCGTATGAATTATATGGCTCACGTTCTTTATTTGCAACCCATTCTTTAAACTTTGTTGCATTACCATAATTATACATTCCATAATTAAACTTATTACACCAATAATGTAATTTATCAATATACTCATCTTTAGTATGATTTGTGTTCATAAGCCAATCAGCAGTTGCAATAATTGCTACTGAGTCATCAGATGGATTAGCTTTATCATAAATCATATTAAAATTATAATCCTTAGTCTTTTTGATTTCATAGGAAAGACCAATACTTGAACCTATAACTGCTCCAATAATTCCGTTCATAATTTACTTATATTTAATATTATATCTTATACTATCTTCAATTTTATTCCAATTTTGTGGATTTTGTTTTATATTTCTTATACGGTCTTCAACCCATTTTGGATAATGATAATACTGTGGTAAACCATCAGTTGTTCCTACTAATTTTTTTGTTTCTTGATTATATGGAAGAATATTATAATAATTAATATCTCTTACATCAGATTGAGATATTGTCATTAATTTTTTTTCACAATAATCAGATTCATTTGTCCAACCTGCTACAAAATCGCATTTCCAATAATAATGATTGCCTTCTACATCATAACCATTACAAACAAGTATTTTATCAAATTCTTTAATTTGTTGTGGACCTATTTCTTTAGATATTAATTCATATTCTTCATCATCATAACTTTTGAATGTATATCCATCTTCAAAGAAATATTCTGTCCAATAATATGTTTCATTATATCTACCGCTTGTGTCAACATCTGACATTCGTACAGCTTTACAAATACGGCCAACAATTTGATTATTTTTTAAATATCTTACAATATCACCTACTTGAAATTTATCATTTCTATAATCCATAATTATACATATTTTTTATCTGTTTCATTAAATATAGGCTTTACATTTTTTATATTTACCATCTGACAAAATTTACCAAACATATCATAAATTTGAACTTTAGGCAAATATTGATTAATAATTAAACAATAACATACTTTTCCTTTATGTTTAACCATTTTAAATTCATTACCATGTTCATCTGAAAATGTTATTGAATTATTATTAGGCAATGTTTTTAATATCTGTGTTGTTTCTTTCAAATAATGAGAAGGTAACATTGAAAGCATTGCAGTATGTTCATCAATATTTTTATTTACAATTGCACTTGCTTTATATTTTTTACCATTATGTTCCCATTCTTCATCACTTTCAATAAATTGTTTATTTACAATCATACAAGCATTTTGATATGATATAACTGTCATATCTTGATCATTATACTCATAAAGACGACGATCCTCTCCAGCTTTCCAAGGAGATAACTGAAGAAGATGTGTATCCATTATTTTATAAATCTTACCTTCTTTAGATTGTAAATATCCGTCTTCTTTCATTTATATATTTCTTTATTATATTGTTTCAAGATATAATTTAGAATATAATATCTATACTATATCTTTTATATAATATAGAAAAGGTTGAACATAAGTTCAACCACTTATTATATTTATGAAATTTTAATTAACCTATAACGATTATCTTTAGTGGTTTCCCATTCAAGAATAAACATAAGAGATATATCGTTTCCTAGATTCATAGTTATCATATCACCATTCCCAGCAATTGGAAAAACACTTTTCTCTTTAATAAAATTTACAATTGTGTTTTTTGATATCAAAGATGTCCACAAATAATTTCTATTAAAAAAATTATCAATAATGTTTTTCTTAATTTCGTCGTACATATTATTTAATATTAAAAAATGATATTATTTCTATTTCTTTAACTAAAAAGTTTTCAAAATCATTTTGAAATTTTCTTTTATTTATTGTATCTGCACGATTTTTAGCATATTCATAATCATTGTATATATTTGCTTCACATATATTTGATGTAAAACAAAATTCACAATTATCAAATTTAGGAGATGCTAAATATTTTTTACCATTTGTTACAATATAATTCATTTAAATTTAATTATTTGACCATTCAATTAAATTCTCAGGAATAAATGAACGCCAACCTTCTGAGTTCAGATCATAATATCTAATATTATCATCTGTAATTTCATAACCAGTTCCTTTAGGAGCGTTATCTTCTCCCATTACTTCAATATTTAAAGTACCCTTTGCAGAGCGAATTTCTCCATTCTTTTTCTTATATTTGAACTCAACCACACCCTTATGAAGAGCATTTTTAAAATTAGCAATATTAACTTCTTTTACTTCTGCCATAATAAATTTCTCTTTTTGTTCTTTTGTTGCTTCTTTATATTCAGTTGTATAAGCCATACATACTGGTTTCTTATCAAGTTGAAATTCATCCCATGATGAATAGCAATACAATGAATGCATTGCAAATGGGTGCCCAGATTCATTTATATGTGTAATACGAAATATAAGTGAATTATTATGTACTAATGTACAAATTGTACCTGGCTTAATATCATTGAATTTCTTTCCCATTACTCAAACTCTCCAGTTGATGAATTATACTTGTAACCTTCAAAATATTTATCTCTTTCAATTGACAAACCAAATGGCAAACGAATTGACTCAAGTTCGCTAAGTGTAAAATATCCAAGTTCTTTCTCATAAAGGTCTACAAGACCAAAGAACTCCCAGTCATCATCATTCTTCTGAGCTTCAAAAACATACCAAGTACCAATACCGCATGGATTGAAAAACTTAACAAGTACATCCTTAACTGTATTTCCATCGGTTGAATAAAGCGGTGTATTTAACAGTTTCTTCTCAATTGCCTTTGTAATAAGTTTCATATTTCAATAATTTAATATTATAAATTTTGTTTAGAAATTAGGATCTCTATATGAATCTGCTTTACCTAAATGTACTGAAGATGCTGACCACATATCCTTACCCATTTCAATCCATCTTTTGTTTTTACGATATGTATATGGTTTTCCTTTACCCTCATCAGAGTTCCACATATAATGTGAAATCCTATTAGGATGAAGATAATTAATATTGCTATCAAGTTTTTTAATTATGGAGTACTCATAATCAAAATCTTCAAGAAAATCAATACGAATTGTTCGTCTATCAATAACCTCAGTTACAACAACTGGATATCTATCAGATCCACAAAACAGTGTTCCACAAATTCCAATCTCAGGATTACGAACTGACATTGAGCAATTCATTGATTCATTAATCAGATTATAATGCATATATTTAATATTTGTTTGATTATAAAATTAATATAGTATTTATTTTTTATAATTCAAACTTTAAGTATATAATTTTCTATCAATTACCACTGGCAATCCTTTACGTTTATATTCTGTTCTATTAATTCTTCCAAGAACTTCATCAACAGTATCATGAATTACACAACCATTATCTTCAATATTTGGATATTTCCTATGAAGCTCTTCCATAGCAATTTGATATTCTTCTGGGTGATGTTCTCTATATTCTAAGTATGTCTGAATAATATCATCTACCTTTGCATAAGCATCAACATTCTTATCATGAGCAAATGCAGGAGCAATTTGTCCCATGTCACCAAGATCATTTACACCATTACCATCTGTTGGACGAATTCCAAGTGCATGATTAAGAGCTAAAACCCTATAAAAATAATTCTCACGAATTATAGCATCTTCAGATAATATACTATCTACAAGTTCTCCATATTTATCATTATAATAATCTCTAATATAACTTGCAAGTTCATATATTTCATGTTTCCAAAGACCACCTATTGGATTGAAGTCACAAACGTCTCCATGAATTGTAAAAAAACCAAGATAATGCTCAGTAAGATTATCTGTGTCCATAACAAGACCTGAAGTATAATTTGCTAAATCATAAAGATAAATCATACGAAGACGAGCCTTGATATTTCCTTGCCCAATTGTCGTTGGCAAATGACGTTGTGAACAAGTAGCCTTCATTAGCATAAATTCCTTCTGAAGATTTTCTGTCCAATATTGATCTTCTTTACAGAATGCTTTCATACATGTAGTTGCAGAATTATTCTCATCAATTGTATTTGATGTACAAGGAAGACTTACTCCATAAAATTTCAACTCAGGATTTCTCTTTTCTACTTCTGAACAAATAGCAGCAGTAACAGTAGAATCAATACCACCAGAAATTCCAAGAATCATTGCGCAAAGATTATGACTCTCAAGATATTTCTGAGTCTCATCAACCATTGTATTAAAAACTTTTGCGTAATCCATGTTTATCGTGTTTCAATAAAAATAACTTTACCTTCAATTACTCCCATTACAGAATTCTCTTTAAACTCCTTTGTCTTTGGAATATAATTTGAATCCATTGGTTCTACAAGATACCAGATTTCATCACCCTTCCAAGTGCATTCCAATAATTTTTCTCCTGGTTGTAACTTAATTGTTGTTGTTCCACCAAGAGATTTTGCTAATTGTTGTTCACAAGATGTCAAACAAATTAATGACATCATAATAAGAAAAAACTTTTTCATAATTACTTCCACTTGTTCTTTACCTTCTTAATCTTTTGTGATTTCTCGCATGACTCATAACGATCATAATCTCGTGCAATGTTCTTCATAAATTTAATTTATTTTTTAATGTTCAACATATCTAAAATGATAACCACAATGCTCACATGCAAATACTTCAGCATCTTCGGAAATAGACTTCCTAATGTCAATTATGGTTTCTTTACCACATTTTGGACAATTAATCTTAATCATATTTTTTATTTTTATTGTTTATTAAATTATATATACAATATAGTACATACAAATGTTTTTTCAAATATTATTTAATAAATTAATATGATTTAAAGTGTTTAATTTATGCAAAATTTGTTGTAATTCCAAGTTCATAACAAGCATGATCAAACTCTAGATTATTACCCATGTGCTTACCGAGATCGTCACTAATTTTAATTGTCAAGAACCAAGGCTGATTATCATTCATTCTGCATCGAGACATCTTCATTACAATATTTTCTGATGCATATTTATTTCCATTCATATCATATACATCACATGTCAGATTTGTGCCAATACCAAATGAACATTTAATACCCTTCTCTTTACAATACTTTAGAATTTCAAGTGCCTTTGGAAAATCAAGAGCATTAGAGAATACAATAGTCTTTGAACGATAGTCAATTCCCTTAGACTTATAGAATTCAATTGTCTTATCAGTAAACTCATATTCATCTCCAGAATCCTGGCGAACACCATCAAATAGCTTTGCAAGTTTCAATGAGAAATTACTGAAGAATACATCAGTTGTATAAGTATCGGAAAGTGCAATACCCAAATCTCCATCATAAATATCTACCCAGTTCTCCAACGCCATATAATTGGCATTCTTATATCCAAACTGTGCTCCATGGAACATAAACCATTCGTGAGGGTGTGTACCAATTGGCTTCATATCGTACTTCATTGCAAAATGTACATTTGAAGTACCTACACAAGTCTTTGAATTCTTCTTCAAATATTCACAAATCTTATCCTGAACTTCATAATTAAAACGACGACGAGTACCAAATTCAGAGAAAAGCATTCCTGCATCATTTGCCATATCAACCTTTTCCTTAAGCTTGGTCAACGTCAATTCCCAATTAATAGGCTTATTTTCATTATTGACTTCAGGAATTGCAAACATACAAGGAATTTCATAAAGTGAACACTTATAACACTTATCAGTTACCTCCATGCAAAGTACACCATCTTCATCAAGATATACTTTAATTCGGTCATATTCAAATCGGAATGAATACAACCACTCCCAATAATATTGAGCGATAAAATCTACACGATGCGCAGCTAGCAACCAATTAAGCTCTTCAATAGTAAGATGTGTATTATTGCAAATATCCTTAAGAAGTGCCTTAAATTTTTTCAAAAATTCTGGTGTACGCTTAATACGATTACGATCCTTAAATGTAAATGTACACTCAGCATCCGGGAACTTCTTCATATATGCATAACTAGTTGTAAACTTATACAAATCAGTGTCCAAAATAGAAAATGTTTTCATAACTATTACTTTTAGATATTTTATGATACTTTTTAATACTTAACTTTTATTATATAATATATTAAACTATAATGGTTAATATATAAAACATTAATAGTGTTTTTTGTTTATTATATTTTACATTTTAACCATTATAGTGTTTTATAGTGAAATTAACTATTTTCAATTATTTTTTATGAAATTAACTAAATTAAATTAATTAGTGAACAATTCCATATACCTTTTGAAGATTGTGTGATTCAATTACTTCATTTAGAGTTGTACCATCATCAATTGATGCAACGCCATCCATAAGTACACTAATCTTAAACTTGCGCCAATGTTTGATAAGTGTAAGAATTGTTTCTTTTACACAGTAATCACCGGCAATTCCACAAACAACAAGATTTTCATTAATAATACGAACGCCAGATGAACTATCAAAATTCTTAAAATAACAATTCTTTACAGATGGCTTATCGTTAGGATGCAAATGATGGAATGTTGTACACTGTTCAAATGCTCCATATTCCTCGTGATTAGGATCTGTTCCCTTATCAAAAATATTAATAGTAATACCAAACTTTGAAAGCTCATCGTAAAGTTCCTTATTAATTTGCGCGCCTGGAGTACCTTGCTCACAGTGATTAGGCCATTGTCCACCATTTACACTAAATGACTTATCCTTTGATGTATGCCAATCTCGTGTAAATATAATTTGTGAAATCTTCTTTTGATTATTTTTTACATAATTAATAATCGGCTTATTAAGATTTTCTCCACCCTTTACATAAAGAGATCCTTCTTGATTATCAAAATCAAATTGCTTATCAACAATAATGACTGTAATATCGTCATCATGGTTAACAGGAACAACTTTAACTGCTGGCTTTTTATTAAGCTCAGTTTTACTCTTACTAATAAGCTTTTTAATATTTTTTCTGTTTTGCATATAAATATATTATTTAAATTATCAAAATATAATATAGAAAAATTATTTATTAGTTTTCAATCAACATAATGTTTTGTAATAAAATCTGCTAACCGAAATCCCCAGCCAAAAAATACTGCAGGCCATAAAAATGTTGCTAATGCAAGTCCTATACATACATTTACATTGTTCTTTGTATCTTTTGACACAATAAAAAACCAATTAATTAAGGCTACAATGAGCCCAACGATAAAATAATAAGCAAATTCCATCTTACATTAAATTTTTCCAAAAACTTTTTCTCTTATCAATATTAATATTAGAATATCCTAAATAAGGACTTCCATATCCGTATGCAATTGAAATAACATGGTCAGAATTTGTAAAAGTATTGACAATATACTTATTTTTCTCATTAGGCTTTGAAAAGAAATACTGAATAAATGATAAATTCGTATATTCATTTGTTCCTTTCTCCTGAGAATAACCTAATGACTCAAGATATGATTTAAATTTATTAAAACTGATATGCTTCATTACTTATAAAACTTAAATTCATAACGAGGATAAAAAGTCTCTACAATTTTTACTTTATCACCTTTATTATATGTATGATGAACATAAACTAATCCAAATATTTCATCTCTATATGTATATGTTTTATTACCATAAGATATTGTAATATCAAAATCAGAATTCCAATGTCCACCTTTACCAAGAAGACCAACATGATGCTGACTTCTAGTAATATTTGTTACAACACCATTATAATGTATTGGCTTATGAAATTTATGAATTACTGAATCTGTATTATATAAATCATATTGCTTATAATAAAGATATTCAGGAGTTTCTTTTACGAGAACATCAGACTTGGTAAATATCAATCCACCAATAAGACTTATAATAAAAATTCCAACAATAATAAGGAATATTACAAATCCACATCCAATTTTCTCTTCAGTATAATTGTTCATTTTTTGTTTATTTGATTTACAAAAATAATATAGTATATTATATAAAAAATTCAATATTTAAACACAAAAAAGAGGACTTACTTAAGGCCCTCTGTATACAAATAAATCACGTACGTTTTATTACTTATTTGTATCTTTAATTATATAACGTTATAATTAATAAGCAACGATTAGTTTAAGGATAGAACTAATAACCAGGGCAGTCCAGAGTTGCTCCTACTCAGTAAATAATGCGTTTACTTACCAAACGATACATGTTCATGGTACATATACAAAACCACTTGTGATAAGGTTGCACTTGAAAAACCGTTGTCTTTCCAACTGTCAAAGTGTGGAGCTAGCCGGACTCGAACCGGCGTCTTACATACATTCCTAATGAAACTTTTCATTCACATGCTCAGTCGATTTTGGGTTCGACAACCACAGAAAGGATGTTCATTGTTCTTTATTTAAGTTAAAGATTCATGTAGAAAAACTCTTGTGAGGGACTTCTGTTGCCCGACCCGTAGGTTCCCTCTGCGCCGGCTTTGCTTATTTATAACCTAACTCTGTAAAATGGTATCCCTGAGGGATTAAGCAGCCATACGATACTCCCAGCTGTTAAGCCAAGCTTCGTCAACTAATTCATCATTAGCATTTATTGTTTTGTCAAATTTAAGGATTCAACGCTCCTGCATGATTTCATTATTCACATACATAATCAAATCCAAATAACCCCATTATTTAAAAGAACGATTTAATATTTAATAAATAGATTTGTTTAATAATAAATTCAATTTAATGATAATTTTTTAATTCATTGGATATTTTTTCATATTCATTATGCATATTATATGATACCCACATAGTATGCATAAATACGACATACATAATAAGTTGAATTATGTTCATTATAATATCTGCTGCCGTATGACTCATAAATGTGAGCCCGCATAATGCCCAAATAAATATTGCATTCATTAAATAAAATATTGGTTTATAAGAATATTTTGTGAATCCGTATTTATATATTTCAATTATTTTATTCATGTTTTTTAATTAATCTAAATTTATCATATTCCCAATGATCTGTTATTAAAATATATGGGCATTTATCTCTATATTCTCTAACTGTGTTATAAATGTCATCATCATTAATCCAAATTTCTACATTACACTCATAATCATCATATATAAATGGTTTATATGTTGAATATAGTTTACTAATTTCATACTTAAATGACTTAACTAGTCTTTCTAAAGTTGTAATATAATAATCTGCTTTAATAAGATTATTCTTTATTTTAAAATTTTCTTCCTCATCGATTAATCGTAAAGACATATCATGTGAACGACCACGATTTTGAGTAATGAATACATGTTGCCTAGATGTTAATCCTGCATTAAATGGAATATAAAATTTAGCCCATGTTATCTTATATCTTTTATTGTGTTCATTAAAACCGTTTTCATTAATTAATATATCAAACTCCTTAGCGGGGGTTTTGAAATAATATAATTTTTTTAACGCTTGTTCAAATTTTTGTCTATCTTCATAAGATATCATATATATGTTATTCTTGCTCTATTTTTAATTTTTCTTTAATTTCATCAACAGCTATTCTCCAGCCATCCATACAATAATTTACTTCATCTTCATATGAACTATCAATATTACACCAACTGAATGGATATATTTGTCTTGCTTGATAATATAATCCATTTTTATTAAACAATCTATTCCAAATATATTCCCACATATCAAATGATATATTATGTTGATCTGTGTACAGTCTATCAATTAGATGATTTGCTCTTTCATATAGATTAATAAATTCTTTATATTTTTGTTCTATAGAATATTTATCATTTAATTGTTTATCAATGACATCTTTAATTTTTCGCAAATTATCTTCATCAAAATCATCTATACGATTAACAATTTGATTTGTTATTTTATCTTGTATATCTTTATCTAACATAATTAAAACACATATAATGAACTATTTCTTTTATCAAATTTTTCTTTTTCGTAATTATTAAATGCATCAATTGCATGTTTCTCAACGGTAAATATACTAAGTTCTGGATTATCTATAAATGTTTCAACACCAAGTTCACCCCAAAAATTTCTATTAGTTTCATATAATTGAACTGAATATTTTACATGTTGAATATATGATAAAGGAGGACTATATATATTAAAGATAATTTTATATTTTCCATAAATATCTTTTATATATACATCAGGATAACATACATTATAATTATAATTTTTGAATAATATTTCTAAATATTTTTTATGTATTTTAGCTAATTCTTCTTTATCCTTATCTTCACTAATTAATACTGGAAATTTAATTAACTTAAAAAATAATTCAGTGCTTTTCATATTACCAACTTATTTTTCTAGTATCTGGATCAAATGGTCTATCGCCTTTTATAATATCACCTATATGATATCCAAGCTGAGTTAACTTTTGCATTGTATGTTGTTCAATATTTGCAGATACATAAATATAATCTTGCTTTCGATTAATTGCTGCATCTATTTTACCCATTATTTCATCAAGTTCTTTTTCATCGTTTTCAATAACTTTATTTAATTTTGCTCTTGCTTCTGATGCGGATAAAACTTTATTTTTTCTTGGATGAACTTGTATATTATTTTTTCTTAATTCTTCTCTATATTCGTCGCTTTCCATATATTCATCCCACATTTTATTTTCAATAATATTTGTCATAATTTTCCTTTTTATATTTAAATATACACCCTATAAGTATACCAAAAAACCAAATTGTATATAATACTAATGCAAGTATTGTCCATCCGTTTTCTTTATGTATACATAACTGTATGATATCAATTAAATATAGTACAATTGAAATTTCAAATAAATATGGATATGTAGTATGTCCATAATTCATGAAATATTTTGAAAACTTTATAAGATTAATCATAATTTAAAATTTTATTGAGTTATCACAATTAGGACATGTTATTTCCTATTATTTGTGGCATATTGTATTATTGTAATATTCTCTTGCATGATTTTCAATAGTTCTTAAGAATAATCGTGGTTCATTATTAAATGAATAACAACCTATGCCACATCTTTCCGTATGACCATTTGCATAATAAATATTATAATAGATATTGTTATCAGGATTACATAATTGTGATAATGAAATAAATACAATTTCATATTTACCATCAACCTTCTTTGAAACAATACTATTATTAGAATTTCCAAAATAATTAAATTCAGCAAATATCTCTTCAATATAAGACATATCTACATTTATTGTTTTTTCTTTTAAAACAACTGGAAATTTAATTACTTTCAAAAATACAGTTACATCATTCATATTATATACTAAATAGAAAATTTTCTTGTTCTAATTTAATTCTTTTCCATTCTTTGTCATCAACTATTTTACGGAAAGAAACAACATCATTATATTCATCAGTAAATTTAATCATTGAAAATCCTGAGTCAGTACATGATTGCCATTCTCCATAAGGAATAGAGCCATCTACTCCATCAGCATTCAAATGAAACTCATCAATACTGATATTGTTTTCTTTGCAAAAGAAGATAATCTTATTCACAAGCTCCTTATGTAATTCACGAAACTTGCGAGTAAGATTATCATCTTGACAAATTTGCATAGGATATTTCTTATCCATTATTAATGTTCTTTTGTTTCTCTTTAATTAATTTCTTAATATTATTTTCAACCATCTCATCAATGCTTGTTAAATTTGGAACTCTGATTGTATATCCACATTCAAGACTATGCAAATAATCAGAATTATTCTGTGCCATCTCAATTGCTTTATATGTCAATTGCCTTGTTTCCTCATCTGAATATCCAAACAAATCAGAAAGAATCTTATAATGTTTGAACCTCATATTACGAGCATGAATTTTGACTGTCTGATCTCCGCATATCATTTGTTCAATATCATCAACACCATCACAAATTAATGTAATCAATGTACCGAAAAATCCATATACGCATAACAATACAAATATAGTAACTGTCCATCCGCTTGTTACATAAAACTGATTTTCATTATTGAACTTATCATAATTATGATCATCAGTCTCATATTCATAATTCTTTACATTAACAGCATGACCAGACTTTGTAAGATATGTAAAATCATACCAATTTTTAATACTTGCAATTGACCCAGAACCACCATTATATCTTATAGTATCAGTCTGTACAAGTTCTTTATGTATAACATCTCCCTGATATTTATTAAAATCAGGTGGGACATTAATAAAGATATTTGCAACAAGCCAAATGCAGATAATTAACGCTGTTACAATAGATCCTCTACTTAAATAATAAACTCCCATAATTCTAATTAATTACCATTTACAATTCCTTTTGTATACTCAAGAATATAATTAATTGCTCCGTACTCAGGATTGATAATACCCATAAGCATTGCATCATAATCAACACTAAAGATTGTTCCAAGACCTACAAAAAGCAAAATAAGTGGCAAAACAAGTCCATAAGTAATAGGCTGACCATTCTTTGTATATCTACGCCAATAGAACATGCCCATAAAGAAAGTTATAATACCAGCAAACAAAATACATGCTTCCTTAACACCAAGTACAAAATATTTCTTTACAAGTACTCCATATACATGTTCTGCAGCAACACCAATTGCCTTACCAATTGAAACAACTGCTGACTTAACGTCAGGATAAATACTTGCAGCACCAGCCTTTGCATCTTGATAAACGGTACTTACAACAGCTTTACCGTCATGATAAACAGAGTCAACCACTGTCTTACCGTCATGATACAATGTATCTGCACTATTAACTAACACATCACCAACACCTGCATAAGATACACAAGTAAATGCAAAAAGCATTACAAATAAAATCAAAAATTTCTTCATTGTTAAATTATTTTTTATCATTATTATTTAATCCAAATTTCAAACATATTCCAGTAAAAAATGAAAAGCAATATATACTTAACGTGGCTGCAATACTCTGTTGTACTGAAAGATGTGGAAATGCATAATTAAATAATACAATTCCAATCATAAGTATAAATGCCAATATAAAATAAATACAGAATTTCATTAATCAAATATTTTTTCAATTATATTATTAAACCAACTCCCATTACCAATATTTACAGAGTTAACATTCTGTGTCCCTCTAATATTACCACAATCAGTATTTGCATTACCAAAAATATGATGAGCAGAAATATTACCACAGTCAGTCTGTGCATTACCTTTTACATCTCCACGAATTTTGATGTTGCCTGTATCAGAAGAAGCATCTCCTTCAACATTTCCTTCAATAGTAATATTTCCAACATCTGCTTTTACCTCAGCACAATTGCCTTCAATTTTAATTTCAATGTTTTTCTCTTTCCAATCATTAAAATCTTCGGCAAGCTTACCATTGAAATAAACTTTATTGTTTATTACCGATACACTACAACCATCAGGTGCAGTATATGTTCGTCCATTAATGTTTACTTTATTCATAATATTAATTCACTTTGATATGTCCAATATTTTATACTATACTTATCCTTTAGCCAATCCCAATTAGAATGCGCTGTACTTTCATCTCCATTATACATTGAATAAGTATTTTTTAAAACCCCAAGTTTATTATTATTTGTTTGATAAATAATTGGTTCAAAAATACTTGATGGCTCAATAGATGCAGATACCCACCGAAATTTTGTAACTGTTCCGAAATCTCTACTCATATTTTACTTAATAAAATATCTTAAATATTCATAAATAGTTTTCCAATCTGTTTCTGGTTCAAATCCAAACTTATCATCAATACCAATATTGAAATAATATTTAGATGACAAATCAAGTGTTTCAGGATCTGTTGACTGTCGCTCAACTTCAGGATTGCAATTCAAATAATCAAAATAAATTTTATTTCTATTAAATTCAACTCCATAATCCAATGCTGCTCGAATAGTTGAACTTGTCCAAAGTATCAACTTAATATTTGGATCTTTTGACAGTAACTGTAATGCTTCTTTTGCATAAGGATAAAATTCATATTTCTCTTCATTTAGATAACTTGGTGTAAAAATAGTACCATGTACATCAACAAGAACATAAATGTAATCCCAATGTTTTGCTTGTGCACGTTTAAATGCAGAATCAAATGCCTTTATAATATTCATACATATTTAACAAGATAATAATCGTCTTCATCTTCATCCCATAATTCATATCCACGACGAATATAAAAATCGTAAACCCAACTCTTAGGTTTATTTACATTCAATCTAATTCTTTCAATATCATTATCAATTGCAAGTGTTTCAATTTCATGCAGCATAATTGTTGCTAAACCTCTACGACGTGCAGCTTCATAAACTGTCAATCCTGAAACAAATAATGTATTTGGATTATCATTATCAATTTGCGCTTGAACATGACCCATACCATCATTAGTAATGATATGCCATACAGTTCCCCAAAAAACTTTATTCTTATGTATTACAAATTCCATAATTTAATTTTGATTAATCTTCAATATGTCCAATAAACCAACCTTCAGATTTTGAAAAACTTTTATTTCCACAATTTGTCATTTCAATAAGTGAATCAAATGGAAATGTAGCAAAGTAATGTGCAACTTCCTTATCATTTTCAATTGTGATAATTTCAATCTTATTGTCAGGAAACCAACTTACTTCACTTACATTATTTTCTTTTCTATTGAAATAAAGTAATTTCAAACCTCCATGCTTAAGATTATCAAAAACCTCTTTAAGAGTAATTGAATTTTCCTTAATAATCTGATATTTCATATTATGTTTGTTTAATTACAAATTTAATATAGAACATATTTTTTAAAATTCAAATAATATAAAGAAAAATGGAACTAGAAATTAATCTAATTCCATTTGTAATCCTAATAGGAGTCAAACCTATACCTAATCTTTAGGAGAGATTTATGCCTTCGTTACACCATAGGATCATACATCTCCTCTTAATTTTAATGTATTATACAATTCTTCAATATGTTCACATAATGTTCTATAATATCTCCCATACGTTGTTTTCCAAAATGCTTCAGGATCATATTCATATCTTGTTACATATTCAAAAAGATTTTCTCCTCTTTTATATACATCATAATAATTCTTAATATCTTTGATAGTCCAATATAATTCATCAAAATGCCCTGGCATCGTTATTAAAGGACGATCCCATCCTTCAGTATGAAATAATAAAACATGTAAAGCATTTCGATACTTATAAATACCTCCGCGTTGAATACCAAACTTTTTACAATTACGATTTTTTGGTATTTTATTCCAACCAAATTTTCTCTTATCTTTTAATGCTTTCATAAATTGAAATTTAATTAAATGAAGCTATGAGAGTTCTACCACGCTTCTGAGGCCCATATTATATTTATAGTGCTCCAAAGGTATTATATACCACCTACCACGTCTGATTGGAACTACGGCCATCCAAGCACTTGTGAAGGGGTGACGGGATTCGAACCCGCGCTATGTTTAAGGTGGTACATAAAACGCGCTTCCTTACTTGATATTCCTATCATTTTCAGTGCTTCCGCAAACTTAACTCCTGGATTTTACTCCTTCAAGACAATTTTCCACCACGACACTCGTTTTATCGCGCTCTGTCCATGTTCTGAGCTACACCCCTGTATGTACTCCCGGCGGGACTCGAACCCACAACCCTTCGCTTCGTAAACGAACGCTCTATGTCCATTGAGCTACGGGAGCATAAATAAAATACTTGGTGCGCTGTTACGCAAATGCTAATTTCAATTTATAATCCTTTTGATAATCTCATTCTGTGTCGCGATTTCATAATTACATACTTATCAAGGTGTTTATAAACCTAATTTAAGTCATATATTTTAGTTCCTTAGATGATGGCTGCTTCCAAGCCTACATTCCAAGTATTTTTGTACTCCGGATGGGACTCCAACCCATGACCTGAATATTAGAAGTATCCTGCTCTACTGCAACTGAGCTACCGGAGCATAATTGTGATCCTGGAGGGATTCGAACCCCCAACCTGAAGGGTAGAAACCAACTGTTCTAATTCCGTTGAACTACAGGACCAAATGCGGCTACGCAATTTATTTTTACAAGGAGCCGTAACCTATCTCCTCAACCTTTATCCTTTGGCATCTGCAATTGCATTGTACACTACACTTACAAATAAAGTTTTAATTGAGAATCTTGCAAGTAACCTAATCAAGCATTCAGTGGATTCGAACCATCATCCCCTCTACCGGGAGGTATTTTACCCTTAAACTATCGTAGTCTATTTCGGCATTCTCAATTGTACCCCCGGTAGGATTCGAACCCACATCTTATGATCCGTAGTCACATGTTCTATCCTTTGAACTACAGGGGCATTTCGTTAATAATTAACACCTTGACTTATATTGTAATCTTTTCTAATTTCATCAAATGTCTTATTATATGTTGGACAATTCTCTTGTACATTTTTTACAAATTCAAGAAAACGATTAGTATACTCACCATCTCCATAAAGTTTGATTGCTTGTGATATAAGTCCACGACCAACTCCATACTGTTTATAATAATGTTCAATTAATTGTTCCTTTGTCATAAATTAATACTTTATAAACTCAATTGTAGCAATTTCTTTACGATTCAATGTAAAATATTTATTTTCTACATGGATATGATTTCCATTTTTACCAAATACTTCAGATTTTGTTTCAAGAACTAATTCAACAGTATTACCATTAAATTTAGCTGAAATAATCTTAAATGGTAAATAACCAATTAATGAACCGCCAACTTCTCCCCAAGGTAAAAAACCTAAAATTTGTTTTGTCTCACCAATTCTTTTCTGCCAATCGGCCCAAAATTTCTTTGTCATAATCTCTTAAATTTATATTTTTGAAATTACAACTTGGAACTTTTCCAAGAGGCCGCCACCCAGTTATAGGTCTGGGAACCATATTTAAATATTACCCAAATATTACGTCACACATATCAGATGCTAATTCATATACGTCATCATAAAGACAAATCAAAAGACTACCTATCCATTTCTCTTCGTTATCATAAATCTCAATATATTTTCCACTCTCTCCTAAATGACATGTAATAATACCAAAATTAAATATAACAGTATCACCAGGATTCATATTTATAATCTCCTGAAGCTTATTTAATGTATTTGGATTAAAATTCATATATTATTGAAAATTATTTAATTTGTCAAAAAATAAATATTATTTAATTTTGTTACAATTATAATATAGAACTTATTACAAATATTTCAAAGAACTACATAAAAAAATCAGAGAAATTTCATAAATGAACTTTCCCTGACTGCTATTATATTGATGTTTAGTTTATAATCTTACTAAAGTTTATTCATAACAGATTAGGGCAAGTTCTGTAACTTGTCGTCTATTGCGTCTGTTTATGAATCTAACTTTTTTCATTGTACTTTATTGTTTTTGTTATTTAATAATAAAAAAATAGTAATGAAATATTTATTTTTTCAAAAAAATCTTATCAATTTCCATTTCTAATCCTTCAATATTCATTGCTTTAAGTTCACTTAATGGAAATTCTTCAGTAAATTGTGCTTGACTCTCAGATTCTAATAATTTTTTAATTTCTATTTCTCTCCTGAAATTCTCTAAGTTAATTTTGTCTTCCTTATTCATAACAATTTATCCTTAACCACTGCTAATGGCCAAAATATACATAATAGTAATAAAGTTAAAACAGCCATACTATCTTGAGCTTCTCCTTTATTTTTTAAATCAAGATATAGTTGATTATACCATTTATTCCAATAATAATAACTACAATATATTCCAATTAATAAATATATAATTTCAACACAAACAAATATATTCATATTATTTATATAAATTCATATCTTTAATATAATCATTAACCCAGAAACAAGTTTCTTCTTCAATAGATTCGCCGTTCTTTACTTTTTCTCTTAATTGTGTAGAATGATAATTAGCATCAGATTTAAGTTCTACAAAAAATGCAGACAATTTATTTGTACGAACCATTTCATAATACTTTGACATATCTTCATCTTTCTTATAAACTACAATGAAATTATTATCATAAAGTAATTCAGAAGAATGCTTCCATTTTCCTTCAATAATCTCATTAAGTGTTTCTGTTGTTATAATCCACCAAAAGCCTTCTTTATTTTTATTAATGCATTCATCATTACCTGAATTAAACCAATTAATTAATTCATAAGTATATTCTGGATGTGGTTTAAGTTGATCTTCAATATCATCAGGACAAACAAAGCCAGCTCTTATCAACGGACCAAACATAAAATACACCATTTGATATCTTTTAATAAATGGCACGGTAAATTTATTTTTATTTGGATTTTGATAACATGGAATAACATGAATCTTTTCAATATTTACAGATTTCATTATACCACTTTCAATAACACTATTAACAACATCATAATGTCCTTTATGTGGTGGATTAAAACTTCCAAGAAAAATTGCTCTACTCATCTTCTATAATTATTAAAATATCTTCTTCCCAAAGTTTAGATCTAAAACATTTAGGTTCTATAACATATAAAGGTTTATTTGTAAATTTTGGATATTCAATATCAATTATTTTTGTTTTAAAATATTCATAATGATTTCCTCCATACTCAGGATATTCATGTATCCAACTTCTACCTATTATAGTATTTCCTATATGATATTTTTTATTCATCTTATATTAATTGAATTACTCTTTATATCAAATTGAATAACGGTTGCTTTAACCTTATTATTTGCAAATGTAACTTCACAATCAGGATATACTTCTGCAAATGTATTCATTAGTTTTGCTACATCTTTAATATTCATATTTATTATAACCTAACCAAATAATTTTTTCAATGAATTTAATAATTTTCTCTATTATATTCATTAATACCTTCTTCAATCAATTTATCTGCTTGCTTCTTTAATTTGAATCTGCGCTTTTCATTTCCAATACGCATAATTGATTTTCTTTCACGTCTTAAATTGATGTCTCCCCAACGATGATCAAATCCTACAATTGAAGAACCAAAGTAATCAACACCTGTCATTCTAAACTCCTTAAGCAACTTACGATTACGTTTCTTATTAGGATGACGACATGCCATTCTGGTTACTTCTTTGCTACCATAATTATTTCCATCTGTTGTACCTGAATAATCATATGACTTACTTTCTCCAGGTTCTATATCACCCCAATAACTAGTTTGATAACCATTAGGAAACTCATATTTAGGACGTACTTCTCTTAATTTATGTCTTTGATTGTATGTTCTACTCATAATCTTTTTTCTGAATATCATCTGAGTCAGTGTACATCATATTATAATTATGAAACTGATTATAATAGAATTCAATCAACTTACGCTTCCATTTTGTAGGAGCATAAAGTTCAATTGTTTTACGATGATTGAATGCCCATTTATAATTATCAATTTCATCAATAGGAATCCACTTAACACTATCGACTTCGTTTTCCTCACCACCTTCTTTTGTTACATATTGGGGAATAATCTTACCAAGAAATGCACGGTGACGAATTGTTACATTTCCATTATTGCATTCTTCAGGTTCAGTCTCAACATGAACAACTTTTAAATCATCAGTATTAATAATAAATCCGCATTCCTCAAAAATCTCACGCTGTATACCTTCCTTTGAATTTTCAAAACATTCAAGAAATCCACAAACAGCATTCCAACATCCTTGATAATCAGGAGTACCTTCTCCACGAAGATTTGCAAGAATTGAATATTTACCATCTACAATTGCAAAAATAAATCCAGAAACAGCAACAAAACGTCCACTAAAAACTGTCTTTGGTTGACCATGACACTTATAATTTAGAATAGGTGCATCATCATTTGCAGGATAAATTGGTTCAACATCAGCAGGAAGCCATGCCTTCCATGGAAAATTCTTGCCAAACTTAGACTGACGTTCTTTAATGTTCTTTAAAAGTTGTTCTTTATTAATCATATCTTATTTAGTTTATTTTACTTAAATTTAAAATAGTATAAAAAAATATTATTTCAATTTATGAATTATCAATAATCATAAACTCAAATTGTAGTTCATATTGTTCATTATATTTTGCCATTGATCCCCAACCCAATGAATGATCATACCTTGTCATAATACGTGGCAACAAATTAAATGTACATTTCTTATCTCTTATAATTGTTTGACATCCTGGGAACTCATCAGGATAATCTTCAACCCAATAAGTTTCGTCTGTTACTGGGTACCAAACGAAATTCTTATAATCTTCGCGTTTCATTATTTCTTAATATCAAATCCACACTCTTCAAGTAATCTAACAACTCCAATATTAGAGCCATCATCAAAATCAAATGATGTCAAAATAGGAATTCTATGTCCACATAAAGAATATGCTGAATACTTTACTGTATGCATATTACATTTTTGACACAGCTGTTTAAATCCATATAAAAACTTCTCCATATCTGAAGTTCTCCGATATTCAGGAAGTTCAAATGTATTTTTGTTCTTCCTTATTTCGTTTGCTTCTGCAATTGCTTTCCAATTAGGCTGCATTGTATCAATATTTTCTTTTGACAAATTATCCATATTACTTAAATTCTTTCCAATAATTATATTTATCATCTAAATAAATCTGATATTTCATTTTTGCTCCATATAATGCTTTCTTTACAATTGTGTTATAATCAAGATTCATCTTACGTATTTCTTTTCTCTGAGATTTTGTCATACATATCCAAGGCTTAATATAATTCTCAAATATGTCTTTATCAATAAATGATATAATACCTTTACCATCTTTCTTTGTAAATTTTGATTGAGCAAATCCGTATTTACAAGACCATACAATAAAACGCCAAGGAATATATCTTCCATTCTCATCATAATCTCCCCACATATCACGTAGTATTCGTTCACCACGAATTTTTTTATACCTTTGATATTTATGCTTCATAACTAATTATATTTTATAATGTTATATTAGAAAATGTAAATAATTACTCTATGTTTAAAATGTACATTTTCAATGATAATATAATTTACAATTTAATATCAAGTTTCATATTCAATGTAGGATCAATCTCAATCTTGACTGTATCAAATCCTGAAAATCCATTCAAATATTTATGAACATTATTACTCCACCAAATTCCAAACTGCATACAATCACGAAGCAAAGCATTTTCCCATGTACGAGGACTTGGTCCATAAGGATATGAATAGTTTTCATTTCGATAAATCTCTACTCCAGTTTCTGACAAATCAGCATGTTTTGCAAAAAATACAAAATTCTCACCAAACCATCTAAATGGTTCTTTACGCTCTTCATCAGTCAAATAACCTTTACGAAATGGATTTGAACGAAATCCCTTACCGTGTTCAAAATAACTATCAATATTCTGTGTCATAATTAATGCCATGTATCGTGTTTTCTATCTGTTAATTCTATATATCTTTCTCTATTTGACATTGGTGTTCCATCAGGATAGCACTTATCTGAATACCCGTTTGGATCTGAACATGCTTTGATAAATAAATCTGTTTCGTAACTCATAATTTAATTATTAATTTGTTAAACTTATAAACACTTTCCATAATATTTTATAAATATTCTGTGAGCTAAAATTTCTGCAGATAATCCTCTTAAATTAGTATTTTGTATTACCCAGTTTTCAATAATTATATGTCTTGATTTTATATATGAATCACTTAACATTAAATAAATAATTTTAAAAATGAACAACTAATAAATATAATTATTGGAATTAATAATCCTAATGATGATTTATCCTTTTCTGTCATAATTAAATTGTATCTAAATCATAAACATCATTATAGTCTTGCCAATCATAGTGATGACCACACCAAATTCTAAATGATTGCCATTTACACCTGAACCACCCAAATTGAAATACATAGTATTTTAACCAAAGACCAAATGGAACTGTTACAAAATTATAAAGCTTACGGAACATTGTTCCAAATTCATAACAAGATTCATAAAAATCTCCTTTCCAAGGAATATCTGTTCCTGGATATGTTTTACGAGGGCTATCTTTAAGACAACCTGTCTCTAAAAGTTTATCAACAGTTTCTTGTCCAAGAGTTCTTACAAAATCATTCTTTGGATGCCTAAAATAGCAATTATCCTTTTCAAGCTTAAGATAAATATCTTTCAACTCGTTATAAGTAAAATACTTAAAAAACTTCATATATTTTAACTTTATTATAATTCTACTTTATATTAATAATCCCAAGTTTCAGGCATTGCATTAGAATAATCTTCAAGAAACCTTTGTTCCATTATATGATCGATAATAGCAAAATCTACAGCCTCTTTATATTCTTTTGAATTAGGAGCATATCCTGAACACCAATCAGTATCAACATCATAAATCTTCTTTGTTTTTGTTGACATAATACGAACACCATTGAAATGAATTGTTACATTCTTTTCAAAACGGCAAGTCTTGCAATTGAATTTCTCTTTAAAGAATCGTTTCATTGGTCGTGGTGCAATAATACAAACAAAATCTGCACCATCTTCAATTTCATCTCGATAGCCAATTGTAAGATAAGCTTCCCTACTCTTTCCTACCTCACGATTAACACTATTGTTTGAACGAACAATTACAAAATCTCCAACCTTAATATTATTCATATCTTATTATATTATCAATATTTAATTACTCAACTGTCATATCCATGATAACTGGGTTGTTCTTGAATTTCTTCTGCAACCATGTTGCCCCAGTGATTTCGTAAATCTGCTCCTTAGGAAGCTTCTTAATAATAGGAACGAAAACAACATCGAGAATAATTGCAACCAACATCCATCGAGAAATAGGATTCTGAACAGCAATAATGTTAATTACAGCCAAAAGATAAAAATTAAAAGAAATCCAAATTTTGTTCATTTTATTTTTATTTGATTACAAATATAATATAGAACATATATAAAAAAATTCAAATATAATTTAATTTTTATGAATTAAATGAAATAAAATATTATATAAATAATTTCATTTATTTATAAATTATATTATTAAAAAATTTATGAAAATTTCTAAAGTTTCATTATATAAATATTTTTTAATGAATAATTAAAAGTTCCTCTAGCATCATCTATATTGTCTCTTATTATTAGTTTATAATAAAGAATATTTAATGATGCTAGAGGAACTTCTAGATATCAACAGGATGTTATTATATATAGCTTTACAGTAATATTATTTTACATTATGCTTTTTCTATTTTTCCTTTATTTGTAATTATCCATGATGATGCAGTATCAACACATGCAAATTTTCTTTCTTCATTAATATATGCATCATCAGGGTTTGGTTTGCTCCATCTTGAATGGCCAAATATTTGCCATATCCCTGGGATCTCCATTCCATTGAATCCCCATTCTGATAAATCTTCCCAGATACAGCTGCCAACATTATGTTCACCCCCACGAGCATATGAAGCCATCCAAAGATTTGCTTGTCCTTGCCAATCTAATTTCATTTGATTTAATTCTTTCGCAGTTGGCTTCATTTTTGATAACATTTTTGCAAATGATTTACGATCTTCATTTGCTTTTTTATTCTTAATATTGTCAAGTGTTGTTTTTCCAATAAAATGCAAATGATCTAGCCAAGGCTTACTAACACCCGCATGCGTATAAAGAAACTTTTCTCCATTAATGATTTCTTCATATGCAACATCAAACATTGTAAAATTTTGTAAAAACATATTTTTAATGGTATCATAATTTTTAAAATCTACTCTAGATTTAAATTCAGCATCATACCAATAATGCATATCATGATTACCTATTAATAAATGTATTCTATTATCATCTTTTGCTATATTTATAATTTCTTGAAAATTACTAATAGCATCTTCTCGAGTTACACCTTCAAATTGATATGGATCAACATAATCTCCTAAAAATATAATTACTAATTTAGGATATTCTTGTTTATTATATTTTAATAATGTTTCTTTCCAAAATTTTCTCCCATGAATATCTGGTATAATTAATGTATGTATATTATCCATTTTTATTATTTTTAATTAAATTATTTTTTAATATAGTATATATAGTAATAATATTATGAGTGATACAAATGGAATAAAAATCAAAGCTAGAAAAATATCAGATATAGCAACATTAACATCTGATAATTTTACATTTGAAAATCAAGGCGATGATTCATATTTATTGATTAGCTACAAACCAACAGAGGGTACTGCACAAAATTTTAAAATGTCAATAAATACGATTATTGATAAAATAAAAAATTCTATTGAAAACATAAGTATAACAGATACTAATTTTGCAGTGCAATTAAGCAGAATTGTACAATCTAATAATGATGTAAAAAATTTATTTATATCTTTAATTAAAGAATATGGGAGTGTTATATTACAATCTATTACATGGAATTGTACATTACCTTCCAATGCTAACGCTGGTTCATCATTTAATTTTAATAAAGGCACAATTACTGCTAATTATAGTGATGGAACAACTGTAGATGTAACTAATGATGCAACAATTAATATTAATAATGGAGCAACGATTTCAGGTACTACAATTAATGTTCCTTCAGTTACTAGAGATACAGTTATTACATTAACTGCTAGTTATAATGGTAAAATAACAACAAAGACATTTACTGCTAAATACGAGGCTCCAGTTTTAAATATAAATTATTTATTTAGTTATGCATCAGAAGAATTACAAGAAGGTATATTTACAAAAGATGCAAATGGTACAATTATTGATGTAGATGTTACAGCTCTTAAAGCATTATCATGGACACAAGAAGTTACAGGTAAAGTTCCTACAACAAACAAAAATGGTCATGGATTTTGTTTACAAGATTATAATAC
>Ga0310691_10002019_pt1 | contig 28617 bp, 16 predicted proteins | sample 176DNAGHGlowgp2_FD_203887 | JGI IMG/M metagenome (GOLD analysis project Ga0310691, IMG submission 203887) | Sheep rumen microbial communities from Palmerston North, Manawatu-Wanganui, New Zealand - 1766 DNA GHGlow gp2 (v2) (version 2) | ecosystem: Host-associated > Mammals > Digestive system >... | reverse complement strand
GTTTGCCAGCAGGTCGGTGATGGTGAGTGGCAGGTGCTGAACGACTGGCTGTGCTTGGCGTGTGTCGTACAGCACAATGCCCTGGTTGGTGCCAAAGGCCAGCTGGCTGTCGGGCAACAGGCAGACACACTTCTCTGCGTTGTAGTTCGCTTGCAGGTTGTGCTCGTTATAGATGTATTCACAGTGTCCGTCACTGATACGGTAGCGGGTGATGCCGTTGGTGGTTGCAACCCATAGTACCTCGTCGTCGGTAGCTATGAGCGACTGTATCTCGTTGCTTATCAGCCCGTCGGCCACTGTCAGTTGGCTGAACGACTTGCCGCCGTCGTCGCTCCGGTAGAGACCGTCGCCCATCGTTCCTACCCACAGTCGGCCATGCGTGTCTTCGTAGATGCAATTGATGTCGCTATAGCGAATGTCTCTGCTGGTCAGCACCTGCCTGTATTGGCTGCTGTCTTCCAGCAACTGTTCGGGCTGAAAGCCATACAGGCCCGTCCGTGCTCCCACCCAGATGGTTCCGTCATGACTCTGGATGATGACCTTGGGTGAAGCCTGTCTCGGCAGGAAATGACTGACGCTGTCGCCTATCAGGTCCAGTTGCGCTTCCTCGCAGCCGGCCCATATCCGGCCGTCGCGGTCACAGAACAAGGCATTGATATTGTTGCCCGACAGTGTGGCGCTGCCGTCACTCTCTGCATGGCGCAGCCAGGTGCCGTCAGGTCGGCGCAGACCGTTCTTTCTCGACCCTATCCATAGCCGTCCGTCTTGGTCGGTGCAGATGCTGTGTATGTCTACGCGCTGTCCAGTGCCCGGCTTCAGGTGCTGCAACCGGGCATTGCCCTCGTAGACGTCACCCTGTGTGTTCACCACCCAGAACAGCGAGTCAGCCACCTGATAAATCATCCGAATCTGATTGCTCCTGATGCTTCCATCGGGAGTGTCCAGCAGACGAGTCTCACCCTGCTTCTGTTCCACCGAGAGGCAAGCCACTCCATGAAATTCCTCGGCAGCCCAAAGGTTGTCGTTGCGGTCGAGACAGATGTCCTGTATGTCGTCCGTCGTAATCAGTCCGCTCTGTCGGGTGATATGCATCAACTCGCGGGTCTTGCGGTTGTAGGCTGTGATGCCGCAGCCGTTTGTCGACACCCAGATTATCCCTGTTCGCTCAGAGGTCAGCACTTTGTATTTAGGACTGCTGGTGACGGTGAACAGGCGCTCGTCGAACACCTTCATCTCGATGGACTCCTGCGTTTTCCGGTCAATGAACCATATCTGCCCCGTCTGGTCGAGCACGATGACGTTGCCCAGGTTGTCGTTGATGAAGTTGCCGCCGCGGGCCAGAATGTCCTGATAGGGAGCCAGCAACGCTTCAGGGGCTTCGCGCCGCCGCATCTGCTGGTAGAGGGCTACCTTCTGGTCTGGGGGCATGTCTACGAACTTTTCCTGCTCCGTGTCGTACACCGAGAACAGGTTGCCCTGCTCGCCGAAGAGCATCCTTCCGTCCGTCAGGGCATAGCAGGCGTTGATATGGTTGTTGTTCAGCAGGCGTAGGTTGCCTGTCTCAGCATACCGATAGGTTGTGAAGAAGTAGCCGTCGAAACGGTACAGCCCGTTGGGGCTGCCCATCCAGATGAATCCCTTGGCATCTTGTGCCAATGAGCGGATGTTGTTGTTCGGCAGTCCGTTGGCGGTATTAAACTGCCGCGACGACACCGTCATGGCATGAGCCGCGAGGACACAGAACATCATGAATAATGATAGCAACAGCTTCTTCATGGTAGCAAAGTTTCCGGATTCCATAGTTCTCTTTTCCCATCGGGGAAGACTATCTCAAACTGGGAGTCTGCTGTAAAGTGGATGGTAGTACCATCGTCGAGTTGCCGGGCGTCGGGAGCACCGTTGAGCGGATGTCCCAGCTGTAACATGAAGTTGCAACGACGTAGGTACATAACCAGTGGCTTCAATTCTTTGGCGTTCTTGCTACGGCGGTCGAACCATGTACCGAACCACGGGCGCACGGCGGGCTTGCTGTTGTCACCTGGCTGGGAAATCATCACATGCAGGATGGTAGCGTTGATGCCGGCATGGAAATAGCGGTCGGCAATGGGCTTCAGTTTCTCGAAACTCCAGTCGTCTTTGGCCCACTCTGGCCAGCCGTCGGTGAAACTCTCAGCCCACACACGGTTTTTGCCACTGCGACGGGCAGCCCCATAAGCCGCATCCACCTCTTTCTGTCGGAACTTGCGGTCGTCCACCCAGAACTCTGCCGCCACCTCGTCGGCAGCACTGCCGTAGCTGATGCTGTTGGCTGGGAAGGGGCTATGGGCGTAAGGCTCACACCACGTGCGAAGTCCATACTCATGGGCCTTCTCTGTCAGTCCGCCCATATACTCTGATGCTACGAGGTCGGCTATCAGACGGTCGAGGTCCTTTTTACATTCTTCATTTGTGTAGTCAAGTTCGTAGCCATAGCGCTGGCGGAACTTTACGAAGATGGAGTCGGTGTAGTTCTGCTTGCCGCGCTCCCAACTGTCTACGACGACTGTGGTCAGCGTTGGGCGCTCTTTTTGTGGGATGCGGCGGAGTATCTTGCCGATAAACGCCTCAAAGTGCTTTTGGACATGAGCTTTCGAGAGTTTGTCCACCTCAAGTCCTTGCGCTTCGGGGGAGCAGGGTGAGCACATCACGTCGGTACCCTCCTTGGTCTTGCACACCTCAATGCCCTGCGGTGTCCAGTTGCGCATAGCTTCTTCGGGCTTCACCCACGGCCCGCCTGATTGGCTCCAGCCTGGACAGTTGAAGATGCCCATTTCGATGCCCAGTTCACCAGCCGTCTTCAGGGCCGTGCGCAGGTTCTTCCACCATAGACGACTTTGGAATTTGTTCTTGCCAAATGTCTGCCCCTCCCAGGGATTGTCATAGGTCGTGCGGTTGCGGATGTCGGTGGCGAGGAAGGCCAAGGTGATGCCGTTGTCCTTCATCCATTGCAGGTCGGCTTTCACGCCTTTAGGGTCCACCTGTTCGTTCACCCAGTAATAGTAGCATCCCACCCGGATGCTGTCGGGCGGGTTGAGGAACGACTGCCACAGGTTGCTTCGTATGGAGTCGTTAAAGTTGGAAAAGGGAATCTCTACACCCCACGTTGGCAGGGTGCAGAGATATAGCAATAGAATGCAAAGTGGTTTTATTTTCATGCTGCAAAGTTACGAAATTCTTTTCAAATGCAGCTTATATACTATGACATTTTATTCCGACCTTTGCAGCGTGATACCCATCAGACCTATCACCACATCGTTCGACAGGGTGCAATTTACGGGTCTTTTCGTGGCAAAAAGGGGCTATTTTATACAAAAATGGATAAAATCATCCATTTTTGCACATTCTTACCACTATTATGTGCCATTTGCTTTATATCTTTGCAGCAACAAACAACAATTCTTTTATGAGACATCTTATCACATACCTCTTGCTCTGGGCATCCATCTTCCCCAGTATGTCACAGTCATCTTTAACCTATGGCTTCGACCATCCGCAGGACTCTGCCCGCACGAAGGTGTGGTGGTTCTTCGGCGAGACCGAGACCACCCGCGAGGGAATCACCGCCGACCTTGAGGCTTTCAAGACAGCAGGCGTCGGCGGCGTGGTCTACTACGACCAGGTGCACGGCAAGGGTGAGGGGGCCGATAAGGTGTTCGACGACCACTGGTGGCAGTCGCTTATCTTTGCCTCGCAGGAAGCCAAACGTCTCGGGCTGAGCTTCGAGGCCAACATCGGCAACGGCTATGTGGCCGGTGGCAAGTGGATTACCCCCGACCGCAGCATGCAGCGACTGACGGTGAGCGAGACGCTGCTGAGTGGAGGCAAGCATCACCAACTGGCACTGCCCGACTGTCCGCGCGGCTGGCACCACGACGTGGCTGTGCTGGCCCTGCCCTACAGGGAAGAGCTGTTAGGCACTTCGCGCCTGCTGAACATTGTGCCCACTGGACGACGCGACTCTGCGCTGGTGTTCGACTTCGGCAAACCGTTCACCGCCCGCAACATCAGCTATGAGGCCAAGGCGCAGGGCAAGGCACGCACCTCGTCGATGCAGGTGCCACCCTTCGCTCCCCGAACGGAGATGACGAAGGGAGAGTCCACAAAGTGGAACTTCTTTGGCTGTGGCTACCGCGAGTTGCCCAACATCGGCAAGCTGGAGGTCTCTGACGACGGCACACACTATCGCCCCGTCTGCGAGCTGCGCCCCCGCTACCAGAATCTGGGCGGCGTGAAGCAGCAGACCATCGCCTTTCCCACCACCCGAGGACGCTACTACCGCATCACGCTGACCGACCGCACCGTACCCCTCGACAATGTGGTCATCTCGGCCCGTGCCTGTGTGGATGGCTGGGAGGCAAAGGCCAGTCTTGTTTCGGATTATATTGACAGCGAGACTACACCTTATTATAATATAGAAGAGATGGTGCAAGCCGCTGACATCGTAGACCTGACCGACCGCATGGCGCCCGACGGCACGCTTGCCATGCCCGAGGACATGAAAGGCGACTGGCTGGTCATGCGCTTCGTGGCGGTGACAACAGGAGGCCACACCAAGCACGGCCGCAAGGAAGCCTTGGGGCTGGAGTGCGACAAACTCTCAGTGGAAGGCGCCCGCCTGCACTGGCAGAGCTACACCAAGCCCGTCATCGACAGCATCCGTGCCCACGGCGGTGCCCTCGAGGGCATCTGCATGGACAGCCATGAGGCCGGCCCACAGAACTGGACGCAAGACATGCCCCAGCAGTTCCGCCGTCTGCGTGGCTACGACCTCAAGCCCTTCCTGCCCACCATCGCAGGGGGAATGATTGTTAGTGAAAAGGAAAATCACTCTTCAATTTTAAAAGACCTCCGCCGAACTATCAGCGACCTCATGACCACCAACTACTTCGGCGAGTTCAACCGTCTGTGCCGTGAGGAGGGGTTGACGCTCACCGCCCAGGCCGTCGGCGGTGCCCTCTGCATGGCGGGTGACAACATCGAGGTGAAACGTTTGGTCGACAAGCCGCAGGGCGAGTTCTGGGGCTATCAGACCGAGGGCAACTATGACATCAAGGACTGTTCGAGCGCCGCCCATGTCTATGGCAAGCAGATAGCCAGTGGCGAGGCGTTCACCGACATCACCTACAAACATTCGCTAGCCGATATCAAGAACCTGGCCGATGCGGCATACGCCTTCGGCATCAACGAGTTCGTGGTGTGTGCCGTGGCCTATCAGGCCGATGCGTCGGGCCGACGCCTCAACACGGCCAACGGCCGCCAGTATGTACTGAACCGTCTGAACACCCTTTGGCCGCTCAGCCGGCCGTTCTGGGACTATCAGGCCCGCTGCTCGTGGATGCTGCGGCAGGGCAAGCCCGTCAGCGACTTCGCCCTCTACCTGGGCGACGATGTGCCGAAGCGCATCCTGAGCCACCTGCTGCCACCCATCCCGCAGGGCTACGACTTCGATGCCCTGACCACTGACGCCCTGCTGCACCGCGTGCAGGCCGTCGACGGACGGCTGGTGCTGCCCGACGGTGTCAGCTACGCCATGCTGTTACTGCCATCCGACGAAGCGTTGACGCCGGCCTTCTGTCAAAAGGTGGAGGCGCTGCAGGCCGCTGGCGTCAAGGTGTGGGACCCACATGGCCGCCTACCGCTCGGCCAGGCGCTGCTCGCTGCCGGACTGCGACCCGACGTCGATGCCCCCACGGCCCACCACCTCTATTTCTGCCACCGCACGACCGGCGAGGCCGACGTCTATTTCCTGAATAACCATAGCGATGAGGCCGTCAGCGGTCGCTTTACCTTCCGCGTTGCAGCCTCCAGCGCCGAGCTATGGAACCCCGTGACCGGCGAGCGCCGCCGCCTTGCATCTGAGAGCCGTGACGGACTGACCAGCGTCTGCCTGACGATGGCCCCGCGTGAGTCGTTCTTTGTGGTGCTGTCCAACACGCCGTCGACGGTTCCCCACGTGCAGCAGGCTGAGTCGGCATCGCTGCTGCTGACGGGCCCCTGGCAACTGCAGTTCAATCCTGCCCAAGGTGGCCCTGCCAATCCTGTCAGCCTCGACAGGCTCACTGACTGGGCGCAGCGCACCGACCCTCAGCAGCGTTATTATTCCGGCACGGCTGTCTACACGACTACCTTCACGCTTGGCAAGAAAGACCGCACGACGGCCTGCTATCTAGCTTTCGAGCGGATAGGCTGCGTGGCGCAGGTCTTCGTCAACGGTCAAGAGGCCGGCACGGCGTGGTGCTCGCCGTGGGAAGTCGACATTACGCCCTTTATCCGTAAAGGCCGAAACCGCCTCGAAGTCCGTGTGGCTAACTGTCTCTGGAACCGTCTGGTGGGCGATGCCAACCGTCCGGAGGCAGAGCGGCTGATGCAGCAGACCACGCCGCTGGCTAATCCTGCCGACAGCCTCCTGCCTTCAGGGCTAATGGGCACCGTAAAGTTATTATCTACTACGTATTTCTCGAAAGGAGCGAATCGATGACCACCATGGATTAAAATGGTGACCGTCATGGTACTAAATTCTCTCGATAATTCAGCGCTAACTCATGGAGATAATTTAGCCAGGAGCCGCTTTATGAAATTATCTCCATGCCTGGCGAAATTATCTCCATGCCTGGCTGTCGTAAGTCGGCACTTTATTGCGATAACTCGACTCTTCACGCGCGCGCACGTATAAGCGAAAATTGGCCAGGTGCTTGCGCCTGGGGGATGGGGGCTGTAACCTGAAAACGGCTTTACCCACACAAATTCCTGCAGTAGCTGTAAAAACGCGACGTGACGAAACATAATCTCAGTTTAATAATACAAAATTACCCGTTTTTGTACGATTTTACCCTATTTGTTTGTGGCTGTCAGGGTAATTTTGCGGTCAGACAAACAATCAAAGAACAAAAAAGTAACTAACAACTAAAGAATTATGGAAAAGAGACTTTTACTGCTTTTGATGTTGCTCTGCTGCATGGTCAGTCTGCAGGCAACCAACTATTATTATTCGCACACGGCCCGCTATAAGAGCACGGGCGCAAGTGTCCTTACAAACGGCGACTTCGCTGACGGCACGCAGGGATGGACGAATCAGGACGGCCAAACGGTCAATGCCGGAATATGGTCGGTTGAGAGCGGTATGGCGCCTGACGGTGGCAACTGCATCATGAGTCTTAAAGTGGGTTCGGAGGACGGCAACGCCCTGGCTCAGACCGTTAGTCTGACGCCTGGCACTTATGTCGTTTCCTATTATATCAAGGCCGAAGCGACGACGAGCACCAGCGTCACCGTCGGCAAAGAGAACTATCTGGACATCTTCCTCAATACTGACGGCAGTCTCGTCAAAGACAAAGACGCCGTTCAGGTGGCTACGGCAGAGACGGTCACTGACGAGTGGACGCAGGTGGTCTCTGTCGTCGAGGCTGAAACATGGCAATCGCTCGTGTTCGTGTCTCAGCAACTCGCGGCGGGCATGATGATTGCCAATGTCGAGGTGGTGCCTGTCATGGAGGTCTATGACATCCGCCGTCTACAGCGTATCATTGCTTATGCAGACCAGCTGCTGACCGACGAGAACCTGCCCGATGGGCGCGACAATGCGCTTCAGGCAGTCGAGGCAATGAAGGAGATGCTGACCATTGGGACTCAGAACGAGGATATGTCTGTCATGATGTACATGGAGACGATGTTCGCCGAGGAGATGGACAATTTCCTCGAGATGAACGGCACGAACCTGACTGGCACTTCGCTGACCGACTGGAGCACGTGGGGCCAACTGAACTACACCAAGTTGGGCACGCGCGGCACATGGACCTTCGAGGGTGGCCGCTGGGGCTTTACCGGCAATACGGACTATCTGGAGTTCAGCGAAGGCGACGGATACATCGCATCGGCCGGTATTCAGAAGGAAGGCACCAGGTACACCCTGGATGCTGGCGTCCGTACGGCGGTGGGCGCACTGAGCAACCTACCGGCCGGCAAGTATTTCTTCTCGATTGAGGCTCAGGCCGTGGCAGCTGCCAACCGTGCCAACCCCTACGGTGCTAACCACGACATCCCCATCGTCGGCCCGATGATTTTCGTGGGCAGCGACACGCTGACGTTGGAGAACGACACGCTGAGCGGCTACTACTGGAAGACCTACTACCATATTGCTGAGGTGAAGGAAGGCGAGGAAGTCAAGATGGGCTTCCACTTCCCCATGGTCAGCGGCGAGGGTGGCCGCTACAGCCTGCGCAACCCGCAGGTGCGCCAGTTGGGCGTCACGTCGGAAGAGGCTGCGTTCCGCCAGCAGCTGTCGGCTTTTACCGTGCAGCAGTATAACCTGCGGCAACGGCTAACCAACTATCCCGTAGAACTGAATGTCTATAACTGGGGGCTTGACTCGCTGCAGCGTGCAGTCGACCATGCGCAAACGATATACGACGCCTCGCTGCTCATCGTCGATGCCGACGGCAATGTGCTACAGAACGATCTGGTGAACGAGGAGCAGACGCAGTTGCTGCTCGACGAGGTGAACGCCCTCGGACGTGCCCGCAGCTATGTCATCGCCCTGAATGTACCTGTTGACGACCTGAAAGCTGCCGTCGAGGCTGCCAACGCCGCACTGGCTGATGAGGCCAATGCCAGCGCTCCCGCCGGACTGCGCACATCGCTGCAGGCTGCCGTCGCTACAGGACAGGCCCTGCTCGACAATATCAGCTCGACGCCGCAGGGGGAGGAGTTCACCACTGCCGCCGCTGCCATCCGTGAGGCTCAGGAACAGTTTGAGTCGACGACGGCTACGCGCAGCAACCCTACTGACATTCAGATTGAGAATGCTGATTTCACAGCCTTCTCCGCTGGTGCCAACTACACGCCGGCCACAGCTGGTGAGCTGAAGAACGGATGGCACTGGAGCATCGGCGCTTCGACCAGCCGCTGGGAGATCCGCGACAACGAGACCCTCAGCCAGGGCCATGGCGCCAGCGTATGGCGCGGCACGACCGTCGGTCTCGACGGCAAGGCTACGCAGCGCATCGAGCTCACCTACGAAGGGCTGTATGAGTATCGGGCCGAGGCTTACATCTCGGAGGAGCGCCTCAGCGAGCTGGTGGCTGCCGCCAACGTTATCTACAATGCTGACGAACAGCCCGTGGACACTGTCTATACGCCCAACATCCGCCTGTTCTTCGGCGAGGATGGCCGTCCCGACTCCGTCAACGTGTCGAAGTGCTACTTGGGTATCAAGAACGACGGTTCCTATTTCACCCGCGAAGTCAGCGGAACGGTCTATCCGGGCATGGTCTATGCCAACTACTCAGTGTTCTTCAAGAAGACTGGCTCCGCTCCTGTGACGGTGGAGTTCGGCCTTGAGGCTTTCAACAACGCCGCTGCCGCCGGTGCTAACGGCTTTGGCTTCGGCAACAACCATATTTACTTCGTAGGCGACGAGGCTCAGTATCTCACTGACACCAAGGCCGACGTGGCCAAGGCTGTGGCTGCTGCCAGGAGCACATTGGCCAGCATGCCCGCTAACTACCTGACGGTGAAGCTGCAACGCTATGTTGACGACGCCGAGAAGGCAGAGACGGCCAAGGAACTGCAGAATGCTCTCTTCGGCATTCAGGAGATAGCGTCGCGTCTGGCAGCAATGACCAATGCTGTAAAGGGTATCTTTGCCGATGACTCTAAGACATCTCGGAAAGCCGACGGCGTCTTTACGCTCCAGGGCGTGAAGCTGGCTGACGACACTGACCATCTGAAGTCGGGACTCTACATTGTCAATGGCAAAAAGACATTCGTAAAATAAATCAAGCAAGGCATTATGAATCATCGACTGACGTTGTTGACGGTTTGGGCAGTGATGTTCGCTGCTGTGGTTCAGGCTCAAGAGCAGCTGGAACGGCTCAGCCGTGGCGTGGTAGCCATCAAGAATGGAAACAATACGTTTGTGAGCTGGCGCGTGCTGGACACCGATAGCGACGACGTGACCTTCGACCTGTTGCGTGACGGCAAGGTCGTGCAGAGTAATCTGACCGTCAGCAACGTCAGCACCACGGGCGGCACTGACGAAAGCCAGTATCAGGTAGTGGTGAAGGAGAATGGCGAGGTCATCGAGACTTCTGCTGCCGTGACGCGGTGGGGTGACATCTATCAGCACATCCGGCTCGACCGCCCTGTCTCACTGTCAGACTGCCACTATTTTCCTGATGACGCATCGGTAGCCGACCTCGACGGCGATGGCGACTACGAACTGGTAGTGAAATGGGAGCCGTCAAACATGCAGGACAACTCCATCAGTGGCAAGACGGGCAATGTCTTCCTTGATGCCTATGAACTCGACGGCACAAAGCTCTGGCGTATCGACCTGGGACCTAACATCCGTGCCGGGGCCCACTACACCCAGTTCCTCGTCTACGACTTCAATGGCGACGGTCGTGCCGAACTCATCTGCAAGACCGCCCAGGGCACCGTCGACGGTCAAGGCAACTACGCCAACAAGGCAGCCGACGACACGAAGATCAGCTCAGCCAACAACAATCTGAAGTACGCCAACTCAAGCGGACGCGTGCTCAGTGGTGCTGAGTACCTGACCGTCTTTGAGGGTGCCACGGGCCGCGCCATCCACACCGTCTGGTACAACCCCAACCGAGGCTGTACCACGGGCGAGGTGAAGGCACCCTCGGCAACAGAGCTGAACAGGCTCTGGGGCGACGACTACGGCAACCGCTGCGACCGTTTCCTGGCCTGCGTGGCCCATCTCGACGGGGCCGACCAGAACGCCTCGGCCGTCATGTGCCGTGGTTACTACACCCACGCCTACCTCTGGGCCGTCGACTTCGACGGCGAAAAGCTCTCGACGAAGTGGCTGCATGCCTCCGTGTCACCCACGGTGGTCGAACTGACTGATGAACAAGGAAGTACCACTTCACACACTTATTCCACCAACACATCAGGCATGGCCAGCGGCACCACTGACAAGCACTTCTACTGCACGGCCTACGGCCAGGGCTGCCACTCGGTGTCGGTGGGCGATGTGGATGGTGACGGCTGCGACGAGATTATCTTCGGGTCGGCAGCCATCGACAACGACGGCAGCCTGCTGCACACCACTGGGCTGGGCCACGGCGACGCGCTCCACCTGAGCGACCTGATGCCCGACCGTCCTGGACTGGAGGTGATGATGGTGCACGAGGAGGCACCCTTCGGCTGGAGCGTCCGCGATGCCCAGACTGGTGAGTTGCTCATTCACCATACGGGCAATGAGGACACCGGCCGTGGCATTGCCGCAGACATCGCCGCCAACCATCGCGGCTTTGAGTATTGGCACAGCGACGACATCAATACCACGCGGAACATCTACAGCAGTGCCGACGAGGTGGTGGGACACTTTGAGAAAGACCATCCCTTCTATAATTTCCGCATCTACTGGGATGGCGATGCCTACGACGACCTGTTCGACAAGGGTGCCATCAACAACGGCAAGTGGAGCCGCCTGCTCACATGCGGCAACTACGGCAATGCTGCAACCTACGGCTCGAAGGCCACGCCGCTGCTCAGTGCCGACATCCTGGGCGACTGGCGCGAAGAGGTCATCCTGTTCGACAAGACTGACTCGGCCAGCATCAACATCATCTCGACCACCACGACCACAAAGCTGCGCGTGCCCACGCTGATGCACGACCATGTCTACCGCATGTCGGTGGCCTGGCAGAACGTAGGCTACAACCAGCCACCCCACCTGGGCTATTACCTGCCTGACTACGTAGCCTCGCGCTTCGAGGTGATTGGCGAAGGACAGAAGGAGCAGCGCATCGGGCTGGGGCAGCCCATCGCCGACATCGTGTGCCAACTGAAAAACTGCACCTCGGCCATGCTACAGTATGTCTATCTGAACGGCGTGCGCATCAAGAGCTTCACGGCACCCGATGGCATGACGTTCAAGATGAACAGTGCCGACAAGACCTTTACGCTCTCAGGCACTCCCGCCGAGGTTGGCGACTATGAATTTCTGGTGCGCTCTTCTGGCGACGTCAGCGGCACAGCACTTGTCGACACGCTGCGCATCCATGTCAGCAACCTCTCGGGAATCAGTGAAACAATGTACCATGATCCATCCACAATGAACAATGAAGTCTACGACCTACAGGGACGCCCCCTCGTTCCTGCCACCACAAAGCGCGGACAGATAGTGATCATTCGTCGTGGAGAAAAGACAATTAAGGTCGTCAAATAATGAAGAAGTTAGTAATTCATATAGTTTTAGTAGTTTTAGTTAGTTTCGTCTGGGCACCGGGAGGTGCTCAGACTTACCAAAGCATCCGTCCGGGCAAGTTGTGGCTCGACACCGAGGGCAAGCCCATCCAGGCCCACGGTTTCCAGATCTTCGCCACCGACGACGGCACCTACTACTGGTACGGCGAAAACAAGGAGCACACCCATCTGGGCTCGAATGTCTGGACATGGGGCGTGCGTGCCTACAAGTCGACTGACTTCTACAACTGGCAGGACCTGGGACTCATCATCGAGCCCGACACCGTCAACGCGCTCTCGCCCCTGCACTACTCGCAGACGCTCGACCGCCCTCACATCTTATTTAATAAGGCAACGGGCAAGTGGGTGTGCTGGATCAAGTCGATGGACACCGACGGCTATTTCGTCATTCTGCAGGCCGACCGCTTCGAGGGGCCCTACAGCATCGTGAAGAGCCTGAAGCCCGAGGGCTTCGGCGTGGGCGACTTCGACCTCTGGGCCGACCCCACGACGGGCAAAGCCTACGTCTGGTTCGAACGGCCCCACTGGGAGATGATCTGTGCCGAACTGACCGACGACTATCTGGGCACCAACGGCCACTACTCCGAGCACTTCGTGGGCATCCGGCCACCTTTCACCCGCGAGGCGCCCTCCCACTTCGTCTGGCGTGGCCGCCACTATATGTTCACCAGCGGCACGACGGGCTACGTGCCCAATCCCTCGCAGGTGTGCGTCTTCGACGACCCTCATGGCGACTATCAGAACCTGGGCTGTCCGCACATTGACGACAAGTATGAAGACTCCTTCGGTTCACAGATTACGAGCGTCATCAAGATTCCCGGCAAGAACCTCTACGTGGCACTGGCCGACCGCTGGCTGCCTTCACTCTGGCAGACCGACATTCCCAGGCGCACGCTGAAGAACAAGGAGCAGACCTACCTGAACCACAAGCCCTTCGACCGCGATTTCTCAACACCGCAGGTGAAGGACAAGACCCATGTGAAACGCAACAAGTGGGACACCACCGACGATGCCCGCTACGTCTTCCTGCCCATCGTGTTCGACGAGCAGGGCAAGCCCACCATCGAGTGGCGCGACGAGTGGCGCCTGGAGGACTATACCATTCCCACCCGTCAGGATGTAGGGCCGCAGGCCATGACCAGCGAGATAACCTCCATCAGTGCTCCATTTGAGATGCCACAGCTACAGCGACCGGCTATTAGTTCAAGTAGAAAGATTGAAGTAAGGATGACAAAGAAGGGTATGTCGACACGTGCCATCCAGCAGGCTATCGACCGTCTGTCGAAGCAGGGTGGAGGCCGCGTCGTCATTCCCGCTGGTCGTTGGCTGTCGGGGCGCATCGAGCTGAAGTCAGGTGTGGAGCTGCATCTCAGTGAAGGCTGCGAGCTGCATTTCAGCGGTCAGGTCAAGGACTATCTGCCAGTGGTCTTCACCCGCGACGAGGGTTTTGAGCTCTATTCGCTTGGCGCGTTCATCTATGCCAACGGCGCTGAGAACATTGCCGTGACGGGACGTGGCCGCATCGTCGGTCCTTCGACCGACTGTGAGATTTACCGAATCAACCACGACAAGGCCCTCAACATCGAAAAGATCATCACCCCCGACATGCCGCTCACGGAGCGCATCTTCGACGGCGTGCGCGGTCAGGGCGAGGTGTTCATGCCGAAGTCAGTGGCGCCCATCAACTGCCGGAATGTGCTCATCGAAGGTATCACCATCGACCAGAGCCTCTATTGGAACGTGGTGCCGCAGTACTGCGAGGGGGTCATCATACGTGGAGTCACCGTCAACAGCTACGGTCATGGCCGCACCGACGGCATCGACATCGAGTCGTGCCGCAATGTGCTCGTGGAATACTGCTCGCTCGACTGCCAGGACGACTGCGACACCATGAAGAGCGGTCGCAATGCAGAGGGTGTCCGCGTGGGACGCCCCACGGAGAACGTCGTGCTGCGCTACAACCTGGCCCTGCGCGGTGCTGGCGGCATCGTCTGCGGCACTGAGGTGGCTGGCGGCGTGAAGAACGTCTACATGCACGACTGCGTCTTCCAGGGCACTGACCAGGCCTTCCGCTTCAAAACCCTCCGCCAGCGTGGCGGCGGCATCGAGAACATCGTCGTGGAACGGGTGCGGGCGCAGGTGAAGGACTACGCCTTCTATTGCGACATGCTCGGATCGGTGAAGTGGGGTGGCGAGCTCGCGAAGCGCTTCCCGTCAGCTGAGGCACTCACCGCTTTCCAGTCTTCGCCCAATAATGTTCCATCTCCCGACTTCCGCACCATCACGGTCAGCGATGCCATCATTGAGGACTGCAAGCAGCTGGTGAAGTGCATCGGACTGCCTGAACGTCCCTTGTGCAACGTCCTGCTGCGCAATGTGACGGGCCGCGCCCAACAGTTCATGTTCCTGCGCGATGTGAAGTCGTTCGTCCTCGACAACGTTGAAGTGGAGGTCGCTGACGATGAGGCCAGCATAGACGGTTGCGAAGGCATCATGCTCATCAACACCCGACTGAACGGCGAGCAGCCACGCCGCGTGAAGTACACTGGAGAAAAGTCGACACAGATACTTATTAACTAATAAAACAAAAAAAACATGAAGACATTAACTTTCATCAGCGCATGGGTATGCGCCATGTTGCTCTCGGCCAACGCATCGGCCCAGAGTGTAACTTACAATTTCGTAGTTGCCGACGAAGGCACCATACAGCTGCCCACATGGGGCGCCGAGGTGACCAGCGGCGGCGTAGCCCTCAACCTTCTGGCAGCCGGCTCGGAGACCTTCAACAACCGCTTCGCCGTGGGGCCCACCAATCGCAACAACGAGAGCGGCAACTGCTTCAAGTTCCGCACCTCTGGCGACTGGAAAGGTCTGTGGTCGCAATACAGTGACCGCAACATCTCCATCCTGAATCTGAAGAAAGGAGACAAGGTGACCTTCGTCATCAGCAAGGAGGCCGAGACGCTGAAGCAGGTGGGCGGCAGTGCCGTCATCAGCGGACAGGCCATCACCGTCACCGAGGACGGCAACCTCGACTTCGTCTCAACAGGCAGCGTCTACATTGAGAGCGTCACCATAGAGGAGGGCGACGGCACCGTGCCTGAGGAACCTGAGGTGGAGGGCGAGAAGACCTACGACTTTGTCATTGCTCCTGCCGGTAGCATCCTTCTGCCCGACTGGGGCGCTGAGGTGACCAGCGGTGGCGTGGCCCTGAACATGCTGGCTTCGGGCAGCAACACTTTCGGCAACCGCTTTGCCGTAGGCCCCATCAGCCGTAACAACGAGAGCGGCAACTGCTTCAAGTTCCGCACCTCTGGCGACTGGCGAGGACTCTGGTCGCAATATGCTGACCGCAACATCTCTATTCTCAATCTGAAGCAGGGCGACAAGGTGACCTTCGTCATCAGCAAGGAGGACCAGACCCTGAAGTTTGTTGACGGCGATGTGGTCATCAGCGGCCGGGAGTACACCGTGGAGGCCGACGGCAACCTCGACTTCGTCACCACTGGCAGCGTCTACATCGAGAGCATCACCATCACGCCTGACGGCACCACCACTGGCATCAGCGACAATAAACGTGAAACAATAAACAATAACCGTTATTACAATCTGCAAGGCATCCGTGTGGACAAGCCCACCCGTGGACTCTACATTCAAAACGGCAAGAAGATGCTTGTGAAATAACCTAATCAAATAATTACCAAAACAAATCACAACAATGAAAACAACTTACAAAAAACTAATGATTTGCATGCTCGCACTATTGGCAGTGGGAGCAGCAAAGGTAAGCGCCGCCACAGAGACGTATGACTTCACGAGCTTCGAAAACAACACTATCACCACAGCCAATACAGAGAGCAAAGGCAAGGTGAACAACCAGAGCATCAATCTGCTGCAATTGGGCGACGAGACGTTCAACAACCGATTCGCCGTCAGCCGTGTTGGAGGAAATGCCGGTAGTGCATGGGTAGCCAAGAACTACAACGACCAGAAAGGGCTTTACACAGTTTATAATGATCGCTACTTCACCATTCTCAATCTGAACGATGGCGACCAGATTACCATCACATGGTCGACAGACGGTGACGGAACGCTAAAGTTCTATGATGCACCAGCCATCGCAGGAAAGTCTGCCAGTGATGCTGTAGAGAGCGGCGCCACCTACACTATCAGTACCAGTGAGACTTCGGTCAACATCAATCTCTTTGCCGATGGAACAAAGGACAATACAAAGCTGTACATCAAGTCGGTGGTCATCAAGACTCCAACTGCAAGCGAGACTGTCGCCATAGGTCAGACACTGGAGACCTACAATCTGGAGGCCATTGCAAAGCCAACCAAAATAGACGCTATTGACCCCATCACTGCCGATGGTACAAAGTACAGCCGTTTCTCTACACAGCAGGAGAACTGCTTCCAGATTTCCGGCAAAGGCTGGGGCTTTCAGGTGAATTATAACAAATGGTTCTCCATCAACAACCTGAAAGCAGGTGATAAGGTATGGATTAGGTACACAAAGAGCGACGGACAGACGGTGAACTTTGAAGATGCCAGTCTGGTTGGCGAGACTGGCACTGTAGAATTAGTGAGTGAGACATGGTACACGCTTGCCAGAGATGCCGACAAACTGAAGTTGGTGAACCAAGTTAACACCAATGGCTATAAAGCCAACTACCTGGAGGTCAAGATCATGTCGATTAATGCCGCCGTTACCGATGGCACATTGGTTAGCAGCACTGCTCTCGACTTTACGGGCACAGCCATCTCTGCCTACTATGCTTCAGATGCAAGTGCAGGAACTGTGACATTCACTCAGATTAACAAGGTGGCTGCTGGAACGCCCATCTATATCAAAGCCGCATCTGCTGGCATATATGAGATACCCGCATTAAGTGGTGATCCTGATGCAACAACAGGAAACCTGCTAAAAGGTTCTGCTACCGAAACAACAAGTTTGAAGTCAACAGAAGACACCAAGTACTATGTCTTTGGCGTACTGAATAACGCGGCAGGTTTCTACCCTGTAAGCACAGAAGGTTCGCTGACCAGCGCCGTTGGCAAGGCTTATCTGGAACTGAATGCCGCCCAGGCTGCTCCCGCTATGGCCCGCATCTCGATAAAGTTCGCCGATGGCAGCGAGACGACAGGCATCAGCACCGCCGAGGTGAGCACAGCGAAAGAGGACAATGTCTGGTACACCCTGCAGGGCGTGCGCGTGGCCCAGCCCACCCGTGGCATATACGTGAGGAATGGCAAAAAAGTTTTTATCAAATAAACAATTAGGAGGATTCAGACAATGAAAAAGCAATATATCAATCCCGAGACAAATATCATAGTCCTTATCGCTCAAAGCCAACTGATGAATGGCTCCCCCACCAAGCAGCAGCTGAAGACCGAAGAAGTGAGCAATGACACCCAAGGCTTCGTACAATACAGTCGCGTTAACAGCCTTTGGCACGATGATGAAGAGTAGTTTTAAAACAAAAACTGCGTTACAGTTTCATCAAACTGTGACGCAGTTTCATTAGATTGTGACGCAAATTCATGAATAGCCATATAAATAAAGGCACGCTCATGGAGCGTGCCCTTTGTACCCCGACCGAGAATCGAACTCGGAACTAAGCTTTAGGAGAGCCTTGTTATATCCATTTAACTATCAGGGCAACAGCCGTAGCGAGTGCAAAGGTACAAAAAAGTTGGAAGATGAGCGCTGAACAGCATAAGTTTTTCCTCGCGTTATTGTTTTTTTAACGTTTCATCACCCCTACCAAGCCCATCAGGTTGGACAAAGCGCAAAAAAAGAGCGTTTTCGCTTTGCGTTATGTCCGATTCTTTGTATCTTTGCAACCAAAACTTAAAAACTATGAACAGACTCATCATCGCCCTGCTATGCCTGTTGACTGCAGTGACGGTCAGCGGCACGCCCATCAACGCCGAAGAGGCAGCCATCATTGCGCGACAGTTCCTGACACAGCGCCATGCCGGTGCTCGGCACCACGCGCCCGCACGGCAACAGCTGCATGCGGTGAACGACAAGGCGACAGCATACCATGTGTTTAATATCGGCAGTGGCGACGGCTTCGTCATCGTCAGCGCTGACGATGCGTGCACCCCCATCTTAGGCTGGAGCGACGAAGGGACATTCAGTCCCGACTCGCTGCCTGACAACATGCGCGAGTGGCTGCGCAGCTGCTCTGACGAGCTGCAGTGGCTGCGCCAGCAAGGGGTGACACCCACGATGCCTGCTGAGGGACAGTCACTGTCGCCGGTGAAGGAGGCCATCGCCCCTATGCTCACCACACGCTGGAACCAGAACGCCCCCTACAACCTGCTGTGCCCCTACTTCCTGAACGACACTAACCGTAACCGCTGCGCTACCGGCTGCGTGGCCACCGCCATGGCACAGACGCTGGCTTACAGTCGCAACCGTCCCGTGGGCACAATGGCGGACATCAGTGCCTATTACTGTAACACGAAATGGGGCACCAACGGCCAGCAGGTGTTTGTTGAGGCCAAGCCTAAGACGACATTCAACTGGGACCTGATGCTCGACAGCTACACCGCCGATGCCACCGACGCCCAGCAGCAGGCCGTGGCCAAGCTGATGGCCTACTGCGGCGCATCGGTACAGGTGGACTACAAGGACGGCACGAGCAGTGCCAGCCAGAGCCGCGTAGCGCCAGCGCTGCACGACATCTTCGGCATGCAGGGCACACAGCTGAGTCGCAAGGACTACAGCTACGCACAGTGGACCAACCTCATCTACGCCGAGATGCTGGCAGGGCGACCCGTCATCTACGACGGGCGCGCCACCGGCGGCGGTCATGCCTTTGTCGTCGATGGCTTCGACGGCGGCGAACTGTTCCATGTCAACTGGGGCTGGGGCGGCAAGAACGACGGTTACTTTGCGCTGAGCGTCATGCACCCGGCCGACAACAGCGGCATCGGCGCCAGTCCGTCGAATGACGGCTACAGCTACCAGCAGACGGCCATCGTGGGCATACAGCCGGGCTATGTGCCACAGGAGGCTGCCGTGCAGATGTCGCTGAACGACATCAGCGTCAGCGACAACACCGTGACCTTCGCCATGTATAACTTCAGCGGTGCGGAGAACACCTTCGACATCGGCGTGGGCATCGTTGACGACGACGGCAACATCAGCCATGTCATCACCGTCTTGGACAGCCATACCTTCCAGGTGAACTACGGGCGCAAGACGCTGAGGGCTACCATCGACGGCAGCGGCCTCACCCCTGGCACCTACCGCTATGTGACGACGAGCAAGCTGTCCTCCTCAGACAGATGGCTGACCGACATGCCTTACCACCACAACTATATTGAGGCGACAGTGGCTGCCGACGGCCGTGTGACGCTGCGCCTGATGCCCGTGGCACCCGTGCTGACGGCTGAGGCCCTGACCTGGCCCGAGGGCCGCCTGTTTGCCGGTCACGAGGTGAACATCCGCACACGTGTGCACAACGGCGGCGGCGAGTTCTGCGGTGCCCTCTACCTCTTTGTCAGCCAGAGCAGCGACAAGGGTGACTACCAGAGCCGCTTGGGCATGACCATCGGCAGCAGTGCCACCGCCGAGGCCAGCTTCACGTTCACCCCCGACAAGGAGGGCACATGGCACCTGTGGCTCGCGACCGACGCCGATGGCAACGACGTGCTGGCTACGGCCGACATGACCGTCAGCGAGCTGAACTACACCAAGCCCGGCTACTTAGAGGTGACGAAGGTGAGCTTCGTCAGCCCCATCGACGAGGACTCCTGGGCGCTGTCGGCCGACGGCACTCAACGGGTGGACGTCATCAGCAACACGCTACAGCTGAAGCCCAGCCTGAGAAACACGTCGAACACCACGCTGACGGGGAAGTGGACGGTGTACCTGAAGCTGCAGAAGCAACAGGACAACGGGCAGTGGACCGACGTGAAGTCGTTCCGCTACACCTTCACCGACTTCAAGGCCGGCACAGGCTACAACCTGACCAGCGGTGGCCTGGGCTACGTGGACTTCGGCCAGGTGGGCTACGGTCTGTTCCGCTTGGCCGTCTACCTTGAGGATGCACTTCAGGATGCGCGCTACCAGATGAACCTGACCAGCGGCTACCATGAATGGGCCTCCGACGGCACGCGAAACATCGTGAAGAGCACGTCGGAGCGCGTCAGCGTCAGCCAGGATGCCGTGGCCGTCGACCTGAGCAGCTACGACTTCAGCAACATAACGCCCAACAGCAATCCCAACACACTCTACATCCTTGGCCCGGGCCAGACCGTGCCTGCCGCCCTCAAAGACAGGAACGTGGTACAGGACGGACGGGCAGCGTCCATCAACCTGACGGACAGCTACAGCTTCTTCAGTCCCACCGACTTCACCGCCGGGCACATCAGCTACCGGCGTACGTTCAGCAACGGCTACACAAAGGCCCTTCAGGGGTGGAACACGCTGGCGCTGCCCTTCACGCCGACGACGGTCACTGCCGGCGGGACAGCGGTCGACTGGCAGCGGACGGCGACGGACAGCGGCAAGGCGTTCTACGTGATGGAGCTGGTGGGCGACGACGACGGCGATGCCTACTTTGACTATGCGGCACAGATGGTGCCCTACCGTCCCTACCTCGTGGCCGTGCCGGGCGAAGGCAATGCGCAGAAGAGCCTGGTGGGACAGGAGCTGGTGTTCAGTGCCAGCAACAGCCAGGTGCCCGCCACCTACGCAGGTGCCCGCTCAGCCTACTCGATGACGTTCTACGGCACGACAACGGTGACGGCCAGCCTGGACCGCATCTATACGGTGAACGCCACGGGCGACGCCTTCATTCCCTCATCAGGCAGGGTGAAACCCTTCCGGGCCTACTTCACCGCCCTGGAGGAAGCGCCTGAGCACATCGGCATCGGCTTTGTGTCGTTGCAGCCCGCAGGCATCAGCACCATCCATGCTGACAGTACCGACGTGCGCCCAGGTGTCTATACCCTGAGCGGCCTGCGCATCGACGACGGCACCGGCCAGCTGCCTCCTGGCATCTACATCATCAATGGCAAGAAGAGAGTGGTGAGAGGTGAGAGATTAGATTCTGCGCGAGAATAAAGAGCAAGCAGGACTACCGAAACTTTAATTAAATAAACAATATGGAGAAGAGAAAGAACCTTTGCGGCATCATCCCCCCCCTGGTGACACCGCTGAAAGACAACGAGACGCTCGACGTGGAGAGCCTGGAGCGCCTCATCGAGCATCTCATCGCCGGCGGCGTGCACGGTCTGTTCATCCTCGGCACGACGGGCGAGGAACAGAGCCTGAGCTATGCCATGCGCCACGAGATGATTGTGCAGACGGCACGCATCAACCGCCAGCGCCTGCCGCTGATGGTGTGCATCAGCGACACCAGCATCGTGGAGAGCATCCGACTGGCGCAGGTGGCCGCCGACAACGGTGCCGACGGCGTGGTGTCAGCCCCACCCTACTACTTCGCCACCGGTCAGCCCGAGCTGCAACAGTTCTACGAAGAGCTGGTGCCACAGCTGCCCCTGCCCGTCTACCTCTACAACATGCCCAGCCACGTGAAGGTGAGCTTCAGCCCCGACACGGTGTACCGCATTGCACAGATGCCCCAGGTGGCCGGCTTCAAGGACAGCAGCGCCAACGCCGTCTACTTCCAGTCGGTGCTCTATGCCATGCGCGAGCGTCCCGACTTCTCCATGCTGGTGGGTCCTGAGGAGATGACGGGCGAGCTGGTGCTGCTGGGTGCCCACGGCGGCATCAACGGCGGTGCCAACATGTTCCCCGAGCTGTATGTGGCCATGTACCACGCAGCCCTGAAGGGCGACGTGCAGCACATACGCAGTCTGCAACACCTCATCATGCAGGTCTCCACCTCCATCTACACCGTAGGCCGCCACGGCTCCAGCTATCTGAAGGGGCTGAAGTGTGCCCTGTCGCTCTTAGGCATCATCAACGACGACTTTGTGGCCTCGCCCTTCTACAAGTTCAACGCCCCGGAACGCGAAAAGATTCGTCAGGCCTTAGAGGCCCTCCCCATGGACCACGGCAAACTCATCATTCCTTAACAAGCGAGGTGTCTGTCCCACTCAGTCCCAGAAATCCCAGTAGCCCCAGAGGTCCCAGCAGTCCCAGAAATCCCAGAGGTCCCAGAAGCCCCAGTAGCCCCAGCACTCCCAGAGCTCCCAGAGGCCCCACCCCCTCGCGCAGGGCGCCCCGGCCTCGTTAACCTTTGTTGAGAAATTACTTGCACTAAACACCCGAATTTTAACCTCTGTTGAGAAATTAGTTGCACTAAACGCGATTCGATTAACTTTTGTTGAGATTTCACTTGCACTGCGTAACACGGAAATATGTTGCACTACTTGCACCAAGTGGCCCAACAAAAATGCCAAAAAGTGCCGACTTATTGCAGCCAGGCATGGAGTTATTGCAGCCAGGCATGGAGATAATTCAGCCAGGCATGGAGATATTGTAGCCAGGAGCCGACTTATTGCAAAAAGTCGGCTCCTGGCGAGTAAAAAGTAGCGGTTTTTTGGTGCAAACAGTGCAAGTAGTGCAAGTAGTGCAACTATTTTCTCACTTAGCAACGCGCGTGCGTGCGAGACGATGTTTCAGACTATCCCCCAGGCTGTTTGCATGGCGCTAATACGTGAAGGACGAGCCACCGAGGAACTCGCGCAGCAAAGAAGTGGGCGGAATCTGGTCCTCGGGGATGGGCTTGATGTAGTGCAGGAACTTCAGCAGTCGATAAGCCTCAGCATGCTCAGGACAGTTCTCGGGCACCTGTTCCAGCAGGGGCTCGGCCTGACGCTTGATGACGGCCAGCTCGAAGAGCATGGCGGTGTTGAACATCTGGTCAGCGTTCTCCTGGAAGGGGAATATCCAGCGGTTCTCGCCATTGCGCACCGACGGCCAGCGGCGAATGGTCTCCACGGCACTGACGGCACGGTACTTATGGTCGCGGATGATGCGGCGCAGCAGACGGTTGTCGGTGGTCGGCACATAGTTGTGGTTGTCAAGCAGCAGCGTGGTCAGCGCCGAGGCATACACCCGGTAGATGCACTCCTGCGGTATCTGGGCCGTCAGCTCAGGGTTGAGGGCATGGATGCCTTCCACCACCAGGATGTCCTTCGGCCCCATGCGCAGACGCTTGCCGCTGGTGCCGGAACGACCCGTTGCAAAGTCATAGCGGGGCAGCTCCACCTCCTCGCCACGGAACAGGGCGTTGAGCTGCTGGTTGAACAGGTCGAGGTTGAGGGCGTGCAGGTGCTCGTAGTCGTAGTCGCCAGAGGCATCGCGGGGCGTCTTCTCGCGGTCGACGAAGTAGTCGTCGAGCGAGATGTTGATGGGCCGGATGCCATTGACGCCCAGCTGCACGCTCAGACGCTTGCAGGTAGTGGTCTTGCCACTCGACGAGGGGCCGGCTATGAGCACCAGACGGATGGCCGGTGCGGTGCGGCGCGCGATGTCGTCAGCTATCTGGCTCATCTTCTTCTCCTGCAGGGCCTCGCTCAGCTGGATGAGCTGAGCAGAGAACCCCTTGGCGATGGCCTCGTTCAGGTCGCCCACGGTGCGCAGCCCGAGAATGTCCTGCCAGCGGTGGTGCTCCTTGAAGATGCCGAACATCTTGTCCTGCATCAGCAGCTCGCCAAGCTCCTGCGGATTCTGCGTCGAAGGCAGACGCAGCAGCAACCCGTCGTAGTACTTCTCCAAGCCGAAGAGGTAGAGCTGGCTGGTGTTGGTGAGCATGGCGCCATAATAATAGTCAATATACCCGTCGATGGAGTAATAGGTGGTATAGAGGGAGCCTTGGCTCTCTAAGAGCTTTGCCTTCGACAGCGAGCCCGACTCGCTGAACAGGCGCAGTGCCTCCTCGGTGGTGGCTTCGTGGCGGTGGATGGGCAGGTGCTGGTCAATGAGCTCCTGCATGCGGCGGCGCAGGCGTCCCACGTCGTCGAGGCTGACAGGACGGCACTGGGCCAGGGGCTGGGCGGCGCTCTCGTCGGCAGGCAGGCGCAGGTCGACATAGTAGCCGTTGCTCACCGGAATGTCAATGGACACCATGCACTTGGGCCACAGGTCGTGGGCTGCCTTGCACAGCACCATGAAGAGGGAGCGGGTGTAGGTGCGCCGGCCCGACGACGAGGTGATGTCAAGAAACTCCACGTCCTTGGGCTTGTAGGGGCGATAGTGCATGCCCTCGGTCTTATTGTTGACACGTGCGATGATGGGAGGGAGAGTCATCTGTATGTCCAGCTGCTGGTAGATGTCCTCCAGGGTGGTGCCCATGGGCACCTCGATGGCCTTGCCGTTGTTCTTGCAGCGAATCTGAATGGTTGGTTCCATAGTTTTATGGTTTTTATGATTGGTACTTGTCCTTGCAAAGATAGATGTTTTTTTCTTACGCGCCAAAAAAAATGTTCTTTTTTTTACCATTTCAGCAAATAATTGTCTAACTTTGCAGCAGTTTAATAACAAGTCATCTATGAGAAGAATAGTATTTGCCATGGCCATGGCGGCCACCCTCACGTCATACAGTGCCGACAACAACCATTCGGGCTACCCCATCACGCCCGTCCCCTTCACGCAGGTCAAGGTGGTGCCTGCCACCTTCTGGGGACAGCGCCTGGAGGCGGCACGCACCGTCACCGTGCCCCTGGCCTTCAGCAAGTGCGAGGAGACGGGCCGTTACCGTAACTTCGAGAACGCCGCTCGCCACCTGCAGGACACCACGCAGGTGTTCCCCGTCAATGGCATCGGCTTCTCATTCGACGACACTGACCCCTACAAGACCATCGAGGGTGCCAGCTACCTGCTGAGCAGCCAGGCACCGGGAAGCAAGGCGCTGCGCCACTATGTCGACTCCATCATCGGCATCATCGCCACGGCCCAGGAGCCCGACGGATACCTCTACACCGCACGCACGCAGAACCCGGCCAACCCCCACCACTGGGCCGGCGACCGCCGCTGGGTGAAGGAGGAGGAGCTGAGCCACGAGCTGTATAACCTGGGACACATGGTGGAGAGCGCCATCGCCCACTATCAGGCCACGGGGAGCAGGACGTTCCTCGACATCGCCATACGCTATGCCGACTGCGTGTGCCGCGAGGTGGGACCGGCACCGGGGCAGGCCTGCGTGGTGCCCGGACACCAGATAGCCGAGATGGCGCTGGCCAAGCTCTATCTGGTCACTGGACAGAAGAAATACCTGGACGAGGCCAAGTTCCTGCTCGACTATAGGGGCAAGACCACCATCAGGAACGAATACAGCCAGAGCCACGCTCCCGTCACTGAGCAGAGCGAGGCCGTGGGCCACGCCGTGCGCGCCGCCTACATGTATGCGGGCATGGCCGACGTGGCGGCGCTCACCGGCGACACGGCCTACATCCAGGCCATCGACCGCATCTGGCAGAACATCGTCAGCAAGAAGCTGTACATCACAGGCGGCATAGGGGCCACCAACAACGGCGAGGCCTTTGGCAAGAACTATGAGTTGCCCAACATGACGGCCTACTGCGAGACGTGCGCCGCCATAGGCAATGTCTATGTCAACCACCGGCTGTTCCTGCTCCACGGCGAGTCGAAGTATTACGACGTGCTGGAGCGCACACTCTACAACGGACTCATCAGCGGCATGTCGATGCAGGGCGACGCCTTCTTCTACCCCAACCCCCTGGCATCGGCCGGACAGCACCAGCGCAAGCCCTGGTTCGGCTGTGCCTGCTGCCCCAGCAACCTCTGCCGCTTCATACCCTCACTGCCAGGCTATGTCTATGCCGTCAAGGACCGCACGGTCTACGTCAACCTCTTCATGTCGAACAGCAGCGTGCTCGACGTGAACGGAAAGAAGGTGGGGCTGACGCAGCAGACCAGCTACCCCTGGGACGGCGACATCACCATCACCATCGACAAGAACAGCGCCGGTGTCTTTGACATGAAGCTGCGCATACCCGGATGGCTGAAGGGACAGCCGGTGCCCAGCGACCTCTATGCCTACACCGACGGCAAACAGCCTGGCTACACCGTGACTGTCAACGGCAAATCTCAACTCTCAACTGTCAACTCTCAAACCTCAAATCTCAACTCTCAAATCTCACCCGACGGCTACCTCACCATCAGCCGCCGGTGGAAGAAGGGCGACACCATCCGTCTGCACTTCGACATGGAGGCCCGCACCGTGCAGGCACATGAGCAGGTGGAGGCCGACCGCGGCCTGACAGCCGTAGAGCGCGGACCACTGGTGTACTGCGCCGAGCACCCCGACAACGACTTCGACCTCTCAGCCATGATGTTCAACCGCCACCCGCAGTTCCAGACAGGACAGACAACGGTGGCAGGCAACAAGCTGGTGACACTCGAAACCGAAGCATACACCGTGGACTATGACCAGGACGGGCGACCCACGTTCACCCCACGAAAACTGACACTCATACCCTATTATGCTTGGTGCCACCGCGGACCAGGAAGCATGCGCGTGTGGCTCATCAACCAACCCTTTATTTCAACTAAACCGTAACCAACAGTCAACCCTTTATATTCACTAAATCGCAAACCAACAATGAAGAAAAAACTAACTTCGTGGTGAACGGGAAGACCGTCATGGCAAAATAAGAAAAGGACACGACCATGAACAGATTCATGCAAGCGCTGGTGTGGTTGCGACGCATACATCGCTGCCGAGGCTTCGGCATACAGTCGCCCACGGACTACCAATTCGTCAGAGAGGTGGTCAACGAGCACTCGCCCTACTACGCATACAGCGTAGTAGGGCTGCATGACTCTTGGTCAAGGAAGAAGATAGGACGGCTATGCCTGAGAGTGGCCAACCACCTACAGCCTAAGACCATCATCGACATGGCCGGATATGGCGAATACCTCGCAGCAGGATGCCGCACAGCAACACTATGCAACGCACTGGAAGACACGGAGATGGCTGCCAGGACACTGGAAAGGAACGCCACGGCTGTGACGATCGTCGTAGCTGACGTGCGCCATGCCACGCCTGAGTTGCTGAACCTATGCGGCAAAGACACGACACTCATCTTAGAGGGCATCGGCAAGAACAAGAGGCAATGGGAGACAGTGAGGGCGCACAACGGCGTCACAGTGTCATTCGACCTCTACTACTGCGGAATAGCAACCTTCAACGACAAACGGGCTAAACAGAACTACATTGTCAACTTCTAACATATAAAAGACATGAAAATAACAAAAGTCTACACACGCACCGGCGACAAAGGCATGACCGACCTCATAGGAGGGGAACGCATCAGCAAGGCTGACCCCAGGCTTGAGGCCTATGGCACCACCGACGAGCTGTCGGCCCACATCGGACTGCTCGTGGCCATGATGGAACGCGACAGCCAGGAAGGGGCAGACCGCCAGCCACTGGACCAGGAACGCCAGCTGCTGCTGCGCGCACAGGACAACCTGTTTGTCATCGGCTCTAACCTGGCCACCAACCAGGCAACGACGCCACTCTACGACTTCGCCAAGCTGCCCGACACCGAGACAGCCCAACTGGAAGAGCGCATCGACCACCTCATGGCGATACTGCCCCAGAAGCAAGGCTTCATACTGCCCGGCGGCACCGTCACCGCTGCCCAGTGCCACGTCTGCCGCACCGTCTGCCGCAGGGCAGAGCGCAACATCATCGCACTGTCACAGCAAGCTACGGTTGACGAACAGGTGGTAAGATACATCAATCGGCTCAGCGATTATCTCTTCGTTCTGGCTAAAATAATAAATTTTAACACAGGGAAGAGTGAAATTATATGGCAAAACCCTTGCAGATAAAAAAAGTAATTAGTACTTTTGCGCCCTAATAAAAAAACAGGAAATAACTTTAATAAAACTAACGGACTATGTATTGGACACTTGAATTAGCATCAAAGTTGGAAGACGCGCCATGGCCCGCCACCAAGGAAGAACTCATTGACTATGCCATCCGTTCAGGGGCACCTCTTGAAGTGCTGGAAAATCTGCAGGAGATAGAGGACGAGGGCGATGTCTACGAAAGTATCGAGGACATTTGGCCCGACTACCCCACCAAAGAAGACTTCCTCTTCAACGAGGATGAGTATTAAGGCTGCATCTTAGCCTAAACCATTTAATGCCAGCGAGACAAACAAGAAACGCTTGTTTGTCTCGCTGGTGTTTTTATAGTCTCAAATGGCAATCAATTCTTGCCCCATCAGATGAAATGCTTGCTTGATTTTCTGCATTCGTTTACTACTGGGTTTTTTGATACCATAAATATATTTGGCCAGTAGACTTTTGTTAATACCGATATACTTGGCCATTTCTGATACATTAATCTGAGGGAATCGGCCAAAAATTCTTGC